>Ga0160422_10000016_pt1 | contig 77960 bp, 73 predicted proteins | sample Fk160mmetaG_FD_108192 | JGI IMG/M metagenome (GOLD analysis project Ga0160422, IMG submission 108192) | Marine microbial communities from the Central Pacific Ocean - Fk160115 60m metaG | ecosystem: Environmental > Aquatic > Marine > Oceanic > Photic zone | place: The Central Pacific Ocean... | reverse complement strand
CCTAAAATCATCAAAGAAAAAATGAAAGTAGACAAAGAAAATAAATCTGCATATATTGATACATTGCTTACAGTATTTGACCAAAGAATTAAATGCTTTGGCTCTAACGGATATGTGTTAGGACTAAAGGGCTACGAGCTATTGGGCGTTGACAAGTCAAGAGCAGAGGAAGCATATGGTTATTTAGAAGAATCAATTAATTTAGATCAAAACAATTCCTCTGTTCAAGCTGTTTATGGATATATGCGCTCCATTGTAATTTTAGAAAAAGCAGGACAAAAAACTAAGCTAGATGTAATTGAAGGTTATGCCAGAGTTTCTGAAATTATTGATTATAATATCATTAATCAAACTAAAACAGCAAAAAATTTTATTAAATTTTCAGAAAAAATAGAAAATTTATTTACACCATATGCTAACTGTGATGATTTAGTTCAGTTGTTTTCTGCTAAATTTGATACCAAAAGTGATGATATAGATTTTTTAAGAAAAATTTCTAATCTATTAAAAGCTAAGAAATGTATGGATTCAGAATTATTTTTTAATATTTCTTCGAAATTATATGAGTTAGATCCGTCACCATCAAGTGCTAATTTAATGGCCAACATGAGTATTTCTAAAAGAAATTTTTCATCTGCCATCAAGTATTCAAAAGAGGCAATAGATTTAGAAAATGACGCTTTTAAAAAAGCAGATTATTATTTAACACTGGCTGACTCATATAGATATGCTGGCGCTTATACGTCTGCAAGATCAGCAATTTATAATGCACTTAAAATAAGAAATAATTGGGGTAAGGCATACATAAGTTTAGGAAATATTTATGTTGCTGGTAGTAAAGAATGTGCAGAAGATGATTTTCAAAGAAAGACTGTATATTGGATTGCGGTAGATGCTTTTCAACAGGCTTTGTCAGATCCAGAAACCAAAAAAAATGCAGCAAAACAAATAAACACCTATTCTAAATATTTCCCAACTATTAAAGAATGTTTTTTCTACGGTTTAAGTCCAAAAAGTGAGTACGATGTTGGATGTTGGATAGATAAAAAAACAATTATTCGCACTAGTGACTAACTTAATTCCATTTTTTATTGTAATATTTCTTTACGCTTGTACAAATGATCCCAATGTTGTACAGGAATTTGTAGAAAATAAAGAGTTACCCGTTGAAGAAACAGAAAATGCTGAAATTTTAGTTACTAATGATGGCAAGTTAAGAGTTAAAATTTCATCAGAATCTATTAAACGATTTGAAAATACTGAGCCTGAATTAATTTTAAATGGAAGTGTCAAAATTACTTTTTATGACAATTCAAAATCCCCAACCTCAATGTTAAACTCAAATTATGTAGAGATATATGAAAAAAAGAATATTATGATAGCTAGAGATAATGTTGTTTTAGTTTCAAATAAATCAGAAAAACTTGAAACAGAAAAATTAGTTTTAAATGAGCAAAAAGAAAAAGTTTATACAAATGAAAAAGTAATTATTACAACTAAAAATGAAGTAATTCAAGGTGTTGGGTTTGAATCAAGCCTTGACTTCTCAGATTATAAACTATCTAAAATTACTGGAGTTATTGATCTTAATATAAATACTGATTAATTTTTTATTATATTTATAAATGCTTTATATAACAGCAATATTGTCATTATTTTTTTCAGCTTTTTTTTCAGGCGTTGAAATAGCTTTTGTTTCTGCCAATAAATTACAACTTGAATTAGAAAAAAGTAAAACTAAAATTTCTTCAAAAATGAAGTCCTTTTTTTGTAGGAACGAATCAGATTTTATCATTACTATGCTAGTAGGTAATAATATTTCATTAGTAATTTATGGAATTGCTATGACACAAATACTTACTTCAAAACTTGAACTATATATTAGTTCTGACTCACTACTTTTATTGCTGCAGACTTTTATTGCTACAATTATTGTGTTAGTTACTGCAGAATTTTTGCCTAAGGCAATATTTAGAATATCCCCTAATTATATTTTAAATATTTTTACTATTCCAATTTGGTTACTATTCGTTGTTCTAAGACCTGCAGCTATTGTAATGTTTAAAATTTCAAATTTTTTACTTAAATATGTGTTAAATCAAAAGAAAAATGATGGTCACACAACATTTGGAAAGAATGATTTAGATGATTTATTAAGTAATGTAAAGTCTGCTGATGGCCATCAAGACCAAAGTGTAGAAGTTGAGATGTTACAAAATGCCTTGGATCTTTCAGAAAAAAGAGTTAGAGAGTGCATGGTTCCAAGAACAGAAATTATAGCGACAGATTTTAATACTCCTTTACATGTTGTAAAGTCTAAATTTATTCAAACAAAATTATCTAAGATTTTAGTTTATAAAAATAATATCGATAATATTGTTGGATACATTCATTCGTTTGATTTGTTTAAAAATCCAAAGAATATAAAATCAATTCTTTTACCACTTTCATTTGTTCCAGAGAGTATGAAAGCCATGGAGTTACTAAATGAATTTATTGAAAATAATAAAGGAGTTGCTGTTGTTGTTGATGAGTTTGGTGGTACTGCGGGAATGATTACTATTGAGGATGTTACAGAAGAAATTGTTGGTGAAATCATGGATGAACATGATCATGAAGAAGTAAATGATCAAAAGATCAATGATAGAACTTTTATTTTACTTGGAAGAAGTTACGTAGAAGAAATAAATAAAAAATACAATTTATTGTTACCAGAATCTGATGAATACGACACAGTGGCAGGATTGTTACTAGATCATTTAGAGGATATCCCTAAAAAAGATGATTTAATTAAGATAGAAAATTTTACTTTTACTATAAGAGACGTAAATAAGACAAAAATACAAGAAGTTGAATTAATTATTGATTCTCTCGATTGATCATCTAAGATATTTTTATATTTTAGATAACAATTGTATATTCGCAAACTTTAAAAAATACATATGGCAACATTACAAAAGATTAGAGATAAGTCATGGTTATTAGTTACTGTGATAGGTGTAGCATTACTTGCGTTTGTTTTTATGGATGGCGCCAGTTCTTTGTCAGGTGGAGGCTGTAATTCTACTCCTGTTGAAAATGTTGGAGTTGTCTCTGGAGTGGATATTTCAATTGAAGATTTTGAGAATAAAATTAAACAACAAGAAGGTATTATTAATTTTGTATACAGACAAAACATAGTTGATGATGCTTTATTAAGAGATCAAGTTTGGGATTATTATGTTAAAAAAATCATTATGGAAAATGAATTTGACAAAATTGGACTTGATATATCTGACGAAGAATGGGTATTAAAAATTAAGGATCAAAATAATACTCACGAAATATTAAAAAAACTATTTACTGATTCTTCTGGAGTCTATAATGGAGAACTAGCATGGAGTCAGATTCAACAGATTAGTCAACTACCAGACGGAGATCCCAACAAAAAGCTGTGGAAGGATTGTGAAGAAAGTATTTTGTTTGATTATAAATTTCAAAAATATCAAACATTAATTGGCCAGTCAATGTATGCTACTTCATATGAGGCAAAAGATAATATATTATTTAACAAACAAAATGTAAGATTTGATTATGTGGCTATTCCTTTTACTAATATCAACAATGAAGATATAGTCATTACAGATAATGATATTGAAAATTATTATTCAAAAAATAAAGCTAATTATAAAAAGCAATCCTCTAATGACGTTGAACTTATATTTTTCACTCCAGAACCTTCAAAAGAGGACGATAATGATGCAAAATCATTTATTTCTTCAGCAATTACTAATCTTGAAAGTGCTCAAGAATATAATTCGTTTAGATCTAGCCCTTATGATAATTTCTATAATTATGTTTATAACAGTGCTAATATATCTTCTGTTAATTGGGAAGATATAATACAAAAAGAAGCTTCTAGACAATTACAAATGCTTATAGACGCATATGGTTCACAACAGGAACTAGAAAAAGCAGCTGGAAGTAAAATATTTGAAATAAGATCCCAACTTATTACAGATTATAAATTAACGTTTGAAAATATTAAAAGTCAAAAAAATGAGGCTAGAAATGGATTAACACAAGAACAATGGTTAGAATTATTTGACTCAGAACAAGGTAAAGTTATAGGGCCTTATTTAGTAAGTGAGGGAGTATATAGAATTGCAAAAAACTCATCAGTTGAGCTTCGTCCTGATTCAGTAGAAGTACGACACATAATGATATCTATTCCTTCTGTTCAACAGGCAGGTGATCAATACGCCGTATTAGTTGAAGATGCAAAAAAAGATATTGACAGTATAAAATTATTAATAGAATCAGGAGCTGATTTTGATAATTTTGTATCTCTATCAGATGATATAATGACTAAAAATAGAGGAGGAAATTTAGGCTGGATTGTAGAAAATTCAACTATGCTAACAGGCTTTGGTGAAAAATCACAGTTATTTAATGATTTATGTTTTGAAAAAGAGGTAGGATCTTTATCTGTAGTCAGATCTGATTATGGATATCATTTAGTTCAAGTAACTAAAAGAGGGCCATTAGTTCGAAAAGTTAAAATTGTTTATGCTGATAAAGAAGTTGTGATTTCAGATCAGACAAAAGATAACTATTTACTACAGGCTGCTAAATTTAAACAAGAACTTTCTAAAAATAAATCTGATTTAGATAAATTAGTTACAAAGTACAATGGTTTGTTGAGATCAGCAAAAGAAGTTAAATATACCGATCAAAATATTTTAAATATTGATAAATCAAGAGAGATAATTAAATGGCTTTATAAAAATGATGAAGGATCCATCTCTGATGTTAAAGAACTATATAACTCGAATAGTGATATTGTTGTTGCTTACGCTCTAAAAAAGTACAAGGAAGGCGTAATTCCATTAAATGATGTAAAGGAACAAATAAAATCAATAGTGATTAATGAGAAAAAAGCAATAAAAATTAAAGAGGATATAGGTGAATTATCAGATTTAAATGAAATTGCTAATATGTATTCAACTAATGTTGTTTTAGATAAATCAATTAAATTTGATACTTTAACAAATCTTGGTTTTGGAAGAGAATTATCATTGTCAGGATATATTTTTGGTAGTAAACCTAATACAATTTCTAAGCCAATAGTTGGAGGAAACGCCATCTATATAGTGAATGTAAAATCGTTTGATGATATAACTGTAGATGATGAGGAAATCCTAATTAGAAAAGCTAACATTAGAAAAAGAAGCTCATTTTCAGCTGATTTTTCATATAAAGCTTTAAAAGATGATTCTGAGATTTCAGACCAAAGAATTCTTTTTTATTAGTTGTTAGCTTATTATTTTATCTTAAAATTTGTAAACGATAAGAATCAAGATTTAAAAATATAAAAAGAAGTATTGTAAAAGCCAATAGTGAAGATCCCCCATAACTTATAAAAGGCAAAGGGATTCCAATAATAGGAACAAGCCCTATAGTCATACCAATATTTATAGTAAAATGTATAAACAATATTAGTGCGACGCTATAACCGTAAATTCTACTGAAATTAGATCTTTGTCTTTCAGCTAAAAAAAGAATTCTTAATAATAAAGCTGTATAGAGAGATAAAAATAAAGTTATTCCAAGAAACCCCCATTCTTCTCCAATAGTGCAAAAAATAAAGTCAGTGCTTTGTTCAGGCACAAAGTCAAATCGGGTTTGGGTACCATTTAAAAACCCTTTACCTGTAAGTCCTCCACTTCCTATTGCAATTTTTGATTGTATTAAATTATAGCTAGCCCCTTGAGGATCAATTTCTTTTCCAAGTAATACGTTTATTCTTTTTTGTTGATATTCGGATAATATTTCATTAAAAATATAATTAACACTAGATATAAAAATGGAAGATACAACAAATACCGTTGTTAGTATTCTTGATATTTTTTTTCTTTTTATTGATATTATAAATAATAACATAAAAAATATTAAAGCATAAATAATCAAGAAATTTTTAATAATAAGTGTTAATACAAATAATATTGTTGTTAATAAACCAAAAATTAAAATATATATTGATAGTCCTTCCCTGTACAAAACAATCATAAAAGCTGAAAAAACTAGCGCACTTCCAATATCATTTTGAATTATAATGAGTAAACATGGAGTTGCAAAAATTGCAAAGGTCTTTAACTTATTTATAAAAGAAATTTTTCTTATGTGTATTGTGTTATAGTACTTTGCTAATGCTAGAGCAGCTGCGAACTTTGCAAATTCTGAAGGTTGAAATTTGAAGTTCCCAATTTCAAACCAAGAACGAGCACCGTTCGTAATTACTCCATTAATCAAAACAAGGACTAATAATAAAATGACAATAAAGTAAATTGGATATGCTATTGAATAAAAAAATTTCCAATCAATTATCAATATCAAAAAAGCAATAAGTACAGCAAAACCAATAAAGAATGCTTGTTTTCCAAATCTTGAATTTAAATCAATTGTAAAGCTTATTTCACTACTAAATTGAGAGGCGTATATATTTATCCATCCAAATACCACCAAAAAAATATACAATAAAATACTTGTTTTATCAATATTAGCAAACAGGTCTTTAGCAACTCTCATTAATTATTTATTTTGTTATTTAAAATAAAATTTTCAAGCGAAGTATTTGAGATGTTATTTCTAAGGAATTTTTCTATCATCAATGTACCAATTGGGACAGCCCATGTAGACCCCCATCCGCCATTTTCTACATACACAGCAATGGCAATTTTAGGATCATCTTTTGGAGCAAATGCTATATATATTGAGTGATCATCACCATGAGGATTTTGTGCAGTACCTGTTTTTCCACAGATCTCAACTCCTTTTATGCGACCGTGTTTTGCTGTTCCTTCTTCACCTTCAGTAACCTGTATCATTCCTTCAATTATGGGTGAGAAAAATTTTTCATTTATACTTGAGTATTTTTTTGTCGTAAAATTCAGATCAATTTCAGATTCTCCTTCAATCTTTTTGATAATATGAGGCGTATAGTAAAAGCCTCTGTTAGCAATGATAGCTGTTATATTTGCCATTTGAATAGGAGTTAATAATAACTCTCCTTGACCAATAGCCATGGAAATTATAGTATTAGAATTCCAGCTGCCACTGTATAATTTATTAAAATATGATAACTTAGGTAGTTTTCCAGGTGACCCGGATATAAAATCATTATTTAGGTAATCTCCAATACCAAAACTTTTCACATGATTATACCAATTCTCATATGCAATTTTTGATGAATTAAATTTTTTGAAGTATTTATTATATGTGCTACAAAAATATGTGTTACAAGAAATTTCAATACTTTTTGATAAGTTTATAACAGATTTATGCGGATGACATCCAATATATTTATTTTTTGAATATTCGTATCCTATTCCATTTTTACAAGAAAACGTACTCTTTTCATTTATAATTCCTTCTTGTAAAACAATTAATCCATTAATAAGTTTAAAAATTGATCCAGGCGGATATTCTGCTTGAATTGCTCGATTAAAAAGTGGTTTTTTAGAGTCTTCAGCCAACATTTTATAATTTTTAGATCTATCTCGACCAATCAGGAAATTAGGGTTATAGCTTGGAGATGATATTAAACTAAGGATTTCTCCTGATTTAGGCTCTATTGCTACTATAGCACCAACTTTATTTTTCATCAATTTTTCTCCATAATCTTGTAATTTAATATCAAGAGTAGTGGTAATAGATTTACCATTTTTCGCAAGTATATCAAATTCACCATCTTTAAATTTTCCTTGATCACGATTATGTACATCTACTAGTTTGATAGCCATTCCTTTAGATCCTCTTAATTTTTTTTCGTAGGCTCCTTCAACACCAGAAACACCAAATAAATCTCCATTAATATAATATTTATCATTTTTAATTTGTTTTGTACCTACTTCACCCAGGAATCCTATAGCATGTGTTATTGAGCTGGAAGGGTATTGTCTCATTGTAATTTTTTTCAAATATAGGCCAGGAAAATTATACAATTGTTCTCCAATTTTACTTGCGCTTTCAATATCTAGGTGTTTAATGAAAACACTTTCTTTAAAGGCTGAGTATTCTATTGCTTTAGTATATTTCTCTAAAAATGATTTCTCTGATATGTTTAAAACAGTACATAATTTTAGAGTATCAATTGGTTTTGCTTGAAATTCTACTGGTACAATAACTAAATCGTAAGCTGGTACATTTGCTACAATTAAATTTTGATTTCTATCAAATATCAAACCTCTAACAGCATCTTGCACTTCATATCTAAGTACATTATTATTTGCAGAAAATTTATAGTGTTTACTTATTACTTGAATATAAAAAATCTTTGATAAAAAAATTATTGAAACTAGTGCAACTGCACTTAGAATCACTTTATATCTAAACGATTCTTTATTCATTTTTTGATGACTTTATAATTTCTAATATTAAAATTAGTACTAAAGTAACTATACTACTAAGCAGTACTTTTAATAATATTTCTAAATTAATTTTAAGATGCTCTAAAATGAATATTATTAAATGATGTAGAAAAATTATCAAGAAGCTAAATGAAATAAATGATTTTTTTCCAATTTTTGCCTGCGTTATTTCATCATTTTCAGTCAAAAGATTGTTGGCTATAATTATTTTTATAAAACTATTTCTGATAAATGCAATAAATACTGCGGCAGTTGAGTGAAATCCTAGGCTTCCAGAAAACAAATCAATAAAAAAACCTAAAATGAATGCATACAAAAGTAGAATCCATTTTTCGTTTTTAATTGGCCAACAAATTATAAGAGCAACATAAATATAAGGATTTATGTAATTAAAAAACAAAATATCGTTTAGGATTAGAACTTGAATTAGAACATAAACAGGTAATAACTTAAGATATTTGATATAGATTTTATTCATATATTTCTCCTTCTAATATTTTTTGTTCTTTTATTCCGTTTTTATCAACTACATATACATATTTTAAATTGTTAAAATCTTCAAATAATTTTATGTAAATTTTATAGAACCCACTCTCTAGTATTTTCTCAAAATTTTTTATTTTACCTATAGAAATACCTTCGGGGAAAATATTACTATAACTATTTGTAATAATTGTATCTCCGATTTCTATCGGAACATGTATCGGTAAATCGTCAATATATGCTGTTTGATAATCAAACCCTTCCCATTTTAAAATACCTGTTTGCATATTTTTTTTTAAAAATATGCCAACTGCAGATTTACTATGCAAGAACGACAGAACCAAAGCATAATTTTCACTGACTGAATATATTACACCAATTACTCCTTTTTCAGTAATTACGCCCATACCCTCACTAACACCATCTTCGGTTCCTTTGTTTATAGTTAAAAAATTATTTCTTTTAAAAATAGATTTATTTATTACTTTGGCGGGATAATAGTTGAAATTATTAGATTCAACTAACTCTTTTTTGGGATAGTACTCTTGCTTTTCAATAATTGAAAGTAGTTTGGCGTTTTCTTCAATTAGAAACTCATTTGTTTTTTTTAGCCCAATATAATCAGATATTGAATTTTTATAATCAAAAATTACTCCTGTGTATTCAGTTGTAAAATCAACTACTTTATTGGACTGGTATTTATTGTTATTCAATAATAATGAGATAGAGATAGTTTCTATCAAAATAAATATTAATAGAAAGTGATTTATTTTTATAAATCTTAATAGATTATGCATTTATATTATTTACTATCTCATTAAGAAAGTATAACTGTCTGTATTTTTTAAAGATATCCCAGTTCCTCTTGCTACCGCCCTTAGTGGGTCCTCGGCAACATACACTGGAAGTTTTGTTTTTTTCTCAATTCTTTTATCTAAGCCCCTCAACATAGAACCTCCACCAGTTAAGTATAATCCTTCATTATATATGTCTGCTGACAAAGCCGGAGGAGTATTAAATAGCGCATTCATTATAGCTTCTTCAATTTGTTCAATAGAGTTATTTAATGCTCCTGCAATTTCTTTATATGTTACAATTACTTCTTTCGGAATCCCACTCATTAGATCTCTTCCATGAACAGCATAGTTGGCTGGAGGGTCTTCTAATTCTGTTAGGGCAGATCCACAATGAATTTTGATATTTTCAGCCATAATATCACCAATTGCAATATTGTGTCTTGTTTTCATATATGTTTGAATATTGTTTGTAAATTCATCTCCAGCAACTCTAATTGATTTGTCACAAACAATTCCTCCAAGAGATATAACAGCAATTTCTGTAGTACCACCACCAATATCAATTACCATATTCCCTTTTGGTTCTAGAACATCGATGCCAATTCCTATTGCAGCAGCCATTGGTTCGTGTATTAGCCAAACATCTTTAGCTCCTGCATGTTCTGCTGAATCAATAACGGCTCTTTTTTCTACTTCAGTGACACCTGATGGAATACATACAACCATTTTTAAAGCGGGAGAAAAAATACCACCTTTCATTTTTAGCATTTTAATAAATCCACGAATCATTTGTTCTGATGCTTGAAAATCTGCAATTACTCCGTCTTTTAAAGGTCTAAGTGTTTCTATTTCTTTATGTGTCTTTCCATGCATTTGTTGTGCTCTTTTTCCAATTGCTACAACTTCACCAGTTCTAATATTTTTAGCTACAATAGAAGGCTCATCAACGACTACTTTATCGTTGTGAATAATCAAAGTGTTTGCGGTTCCTAAGTCTATTGCAAGTGCTTCTTGCATGAAATCAAAAATTCCCATATTTACTTAATTTTAATGTTTAAAATGTCTTGTTCCCGTCATTACCATAGCAATTCCATTTTCATTACAATAGTCAATAGATAATTGATCTTTTATTGATCCTCCAGGCTGAATTACAGCGGAAATACCTGCTTTATGAGCAAGTTCCACACAGTCTGGAAATGGAAAAAATGCATCAGAAGCCATAACACTTCCTTTTAAATCAAATCCAAATTTATTTGCTTTTTCTATGGCTTGGTTTAGTGCATCAATTCTAGATGTTTGACCAGTTCCACTAGCCAATAATTGTTTGTTTTTAGATAATACAATAGTATTTGACTTTGTGTGTTTACAAATTTTTGATGCAAATTCTAGATCTTCTATTTCTTTTTTAGTGGGTTTCTTTATGGTTACACTTTTCATAGAAGAATTTGAATCAGTTTTTAAATCTTTTTGTTGCATTAAGACGCCATTTAGTGCAGACCTAAATTGAATTTCTGGTAAATCAATTGGATTTTGTGTAAGTATAATCCTATTTTTTTTCTTTTTGAGTAGTGTTAGTGCATCTTTTTCAAATGATGGAGCAATCAAAACCTCATAAAAAAGATTATTTATTTCTTTTGAAGTTTCAAAATCAATTTCTTTATTTGTAATTAAAACACCTCCAAAAGCAGAACTAGGATCTCCCGCTAGTGCTTCTTTCCACGCCTTCAAAAGCTGAAGATTTGTTGAAACTCCGCAGGCATTATTGTGCTTTAAAATTGCAAATGTTGTTTCTTTAAATTCTTTTATAAGATTGATAGCTGAATCTATGTCAAGCAAATTATTATATGATAATTCTTTGCCATTTATTTTAGAAACTAATTTTTCAAGATTACCAAAAAAACGGCCAGATTGATGAGGATTTTCACCGTATCTTAAAATTTTATTTTCACGTACACTCAGCTTTAACGTATCGCATTTGTTGTTATTAAAATAGTTAAAGATATGTGAGTCATAATGTGATGATACATTAAACGCAATTTTTGCAAACTCTTTCCTTTGAGATAAATCAGAATATGGTCCTTTATTTAAAATACTTAAAAGTTCATTATAAAGTTTCATTTCTGAAACAACTAAAACATCTTTGTAATTCTTTGCCGCCGCTCGAATTAAAGATATACCCCCGATATCAATCTTTTCAATTATTTCAGCTTCATTAGCTCCTGACTCTACTGTTTTTTCAAACGGATAAAGATCAACAATAATCAAATCAAATTTTATTATGTCAAATTTTTGTAATTCTTGTTCATCATTTGTAACATCTCTTCTTGATAAAATCCCTCCAAAAATCTTAGGATGTAATGTTTTTACTCTTCCGCCAAGAATAGAGGGAAATGTAGTAAGATTTTCCACAGCGGTAACATTAACTCCTTCATTTTCAATAAATTCTTTTGTGCCACCTGTTGAAAATATATTAACAGAAAATTCACTTAGTTTATGAATAATAGGAGATAGTCCGTCTTTGTCAAAAACAGATATCAGTACGTTTTTTATTTCTTTCTTGCTTGGCATTTATTACTTTATTGCAATTTTAACTAAATCCTAGATGATTATCAGAAGAATAACTACTAAAAAAAGGGATTGTTGATAAATTTTTTTTTTTGTTGATTAAACTTAATTGTCGTAAATATTTTGACAGGTTTTTAAAGCAATATGTGCAGAATCAATAAATAAAATCTTTAGACATAATTTTTCTTTTATTTCTTTTATTTGGCAGTGATTATTATTGAGCTTTAAATAATTTAAAACTTTTTGAAATTTATTAGAATTGTAATAACTAACCTGTGATTTTATTGGTAAAAAAGCTCGCATAGTATTTTCTTTTAATATAATTCTTTCAAATCCAATTTTTTTTGCAATCCATTTCAATCTTAAAATATTAAATAAGTTTTCTACTTCTTCAGGTATTTTTCCAAATCTGTCTTTAATTTTCAAAGAAAAGTTATTAATATCTTTTTCATTTTCTGTGTTATTAATTTCCTTGTATAAGCTGAGTCTCTCATTTACATTTGCTACATAATCATCAGGAATTAAAATTTGTAAATCTGTATCAATTTGACAATCTTTAACATAAAATTTATCATTTTTATCACTAAGTAAACTCTCAAATTTTTCTTGTTTTAATTCTTCAATAGCTTCATTTAAAATTTTTTGATAAGTATCAAATCCAATATCATTTATAAAACCACTTTGGTCGGCTCCAAGCAAATCTCCTGCACCTCTTATATCTAGGTCTCTCATAGCAATTTTAAATCCACTTCCAAGTGTTGAAAATTGTTCTAGTGTATTTAGTCTTTTTCTACTTTCTTCAGAAATAATATTAGTTGGAGGACTAATTAAATAACAAAAAGCTTTTTTGTTAGATCTTCCAACACGCCCTCTCATTTGGTGTAAGTCACTTAGACCAAAGTTTTGGGCATTATTAATTATTATTGTATTAGCATTAGGAATATCAACGCCATTTTCAATAATTGTTGTAGATATTAAAACATCAAATTCACCTTCAATAAATTCAATAATTAATTCTTCTAGTTTAGTCCCTTCCATTTGCCCATGCCCAATTTTAATTTTTGCTTCTGGGCATAAACTTTTGATTAAATTGCCAACCTCATTTATGTTTTCAATTCTATTGTGTACAAAATAAATTTGACCGTTTCTTTGTATTTCATATATAATAGCCTCTCTTATTTTTTCATGACTCATATTGATTATGTTAGTCTCTACTGATTGTCTGTTTGGGGGAGGTGTATTTATTATCGATAGATCTCTTGCTCCTAGTAATGAGAACTGTAGAGTTCTTGGGATAGGAGTCGCACTTAATGTCAGGGTATCAATATTTTCTTTGATTAGTTTAATTTTATCTTTAATATTTACACCAAATTTTTGTTCCTCATCAATGATTAATAAACCTAAATCTTTAAATAATACATCTTTACTAACTAATCGATGCGTTCCAATTATGATATCAATTTGTCCATCTGCAATTTTTTCAATAGTACTTTTTTGTTGTTTTTTTGATTTAAATCGACTTATGTAGTCAACAGAGCAGGGGAATTCTTTAAGTCTTTTTTTTATTGTTTTAAAATGTTGCAAAGCAAGAATTGTTGTAGGTACTAATATAGCTACTTGCTTGTTATCACAAACTGCTTTAAATGCAGCCCTAATAGCTACTTCTGTTTTTCCAAATCCTACATCTCCACATACGAGTCGATCCATAGGATTATGATTTTCCATATCCTTTTTTATATCATTTGTAGCTTTAATTTGATCAGGGGTGTCTTCAAAAATAAAAGAAGACTCTAATTCATGTTGCAAGTACGAATCTGATGAAAAAGCAAATCCTTTTTTTATTTTTCTTTTTGCGTAAAGTTTAATTAGATTAAATGCAATTTGTTTGACTTTTGATTTAGTCTTTTCTTTTTTCTTCTTCCAAACATTTGAGCCTAACTGATTGATTTTTGGTGTAATTCCTTCTTTTCCTGAGTATTTTGCAATTTTATGTAATGCATGTATGCTTGTGTAAAGAATATCACCATTTTGATATGTTAATTTTAAAACTTCCTGTTTTTTGTCATTAACTTTAATTTTATGTAATCCTTCATATTTTCCTATTCCATGATCTATATGAATGACAAAGTCACCAATAGATAAGTTGGTTAATTGTTGGATTGTAATAGCTTGTTCTTTATTAAACTTTGCTCTAACTTTTAATTTGTAATGCCTTTCAAAAATTTCATGATCCGTATATATTGCTTGATTATTTGTGTAATCAATATATCCTTGGTGAAGAGTATGATGTATACATTCGTATTTTATTTTTTCATTTTGTTCAAATATTGCATTGAATCTTTTTTCTTGTTCTTCAGAAGAACATAAAATAATATTCTGAATTCCTTGATCTGTGTGTTTCTGCATTTCTTCTTTTAATAAATTAAATTGTTTATTAAATCTAGTAAGCAGATCAGTATTTATTTCAACTTTATCTTTTGGAGCAAAAAAGGGACGATTATTATTTTCAATAACAGTAAATTGCTCTAATGTTTTAATTAGTTCTTCATCATTTATTAATGAATTATCATCATTTAAATATTTTTTTGATTCATCGAAATGATTTTTTATTACATTTTTAGAATAGTTAATATCTTCTGTCCATATTATACTGTTTTTTGGAAGATATTGCATAAAACATATTTTTTCTTGTTTTGTTTTTAGTAATTCAGTGTTTGGAATAATTTTAAGTTTAGTTTCATTTTTTATTGACAATTGATTATTTATATCAAAAGTTCTAATACTTTCAATAATAGTATCAAATAATTCTATTCTGTATGGGTTATCATTTGAATATGAGTAAATATCAACAATTCCCCCTCTTACTGCATATTGTCCAGGCTCTAAAATGAAATCAACTTTAACAAAATTCATATCCTCTAAACTACTTACAAGTTTCTGAATATGTAAATCCTCATTTACTTTTAAAACTATACTTTTATTTTGTAGTTCTTTTTGGTTTATAACCTTTTCTGCTATTGCTTCAGTGTATGTTACTATTATTGGTTTTTCAGTATTATTAATTTTGCTTAGTAATTCAATTCTTAAGAGAATATTTTCTGTGTTGCTTTTTTTAATTTGAAATTTTTTTGTGTGTGAGCTTGGAAAAAAAAAGATATTTTTTTTAAGTAAATTTTCAAGATCATTTGCAAAGTATGATGCACTTTCTTTATCTTTCAAGATAAAAACATGAGGTTGATTATTTTTTAAAATTAATGCGCTTGCAGACAGTGCTAGAGAAGATCCGATAAAACCAATAAGATTTATTTTATTGATTTTTTTGTCAAGTGCAGATTGAATATTACTGACTTGCTTTTGTTTGTCAACAATATTTATAAGGTGATTGTCTGCTATCAATTATATTTTTTTGATTTCATTTAACATATTTTGATACCAGTTACTTGAAATATCAAATGGTTTTCCTCCTTTTATTCTATTAAAATTAATACAACTTAATTTATTGCTATTTTCTTCATCATGCCCTATAACACCATTGTGTCCTTTTAAAGCACTTTTTATTGCAAAATCAGCCATTTCAAATATCAAACTTAGATCTTGTTGATTTGCTTTTGCAGACCTTGCGAAATAACCGCTTTTTTGTATTAAAATTTTATTAGCGTTTAATTTTCTACCAAACTCTTTTGCGAACCAAACACCAGCATTAAGTTCGTCTAAAAGAACATGGCCAAATGCATCTCTATTAATTTTAAAACCAGCTTTTTCTGTTTCTTTGATAATTATATCTATACCAGCTCCTTCACTCAAGAATATATTTACACAATCATTTTTTTTCATAATTTTATTTAACCTTTTAATTTCTTCTTGGAAATTTATTTTATCTTCAGGTAATAAAATAGCATGAATATCCCATTTTTCTTTTGTTACGCCTAATTCTTTTACGAACTTTTTTTTACTTAATCTTTCTCTGTATTTTAAAGCTGTTGCAGCTGTAAGCCAACCACAATTACGACCCATAATTTCATGTATAATCAATTGCTTTTCAGAAGTAGTATTTTCATTAATAATATTTTCAAAAAAGATTGCACCTTGTTCAGCGGCAGTCCATCCTCCTAATGTTTGTTTAATTGGATATACATCATTATCAATTGTCTTTGGAAGTCCAACTACAGTCAGGTTGTAATTATTTTTTTTCAAATAAAAAGATAAATCTGCAGCAGTTGAATTGGTGTCGTCGCCACCAATTGTATGTAATATTTTTATATTATCTTTTTTTAATTGATTAGCTGCTACTTCTAGAGGGATTTGCCCTTTTTTGATATATCCTTTTTTCACACAATCATCTATATTAGTAAGTTTGACTCTGCTGTTTCCCAAGGGAGATCCACCAAATTGATAAATATTATCAATATTATGAATGATTGATTTTGGTATGTTTACAGATTTACCAAGTAATAATCCTTTGTAGCCATATAAATATCCAATTATTTGAATATTGTTATAATTTTCAAAATAATTTTTAGTTAGTCTAGCTATTGTTGCGGATAAGCATGGGGCTAGACCTCCTGCAGTTAAAAAGGCAACTTTCATAATTTAATTTTGTATTACAAATATCGAAAAATTAAAGTAATACCTGTCAAAATAATCTTTACTTTGCGGAATTAAATAATTTAATGTACAGAGTTTTTAAATTTGGAGGAGCATCAATTAAAGATGCCGCTAGTATTGTAAATGTTTGTGAAATTATAAATTCATATAATAGAGAAAATTTGATCATTGTTTTTTCTGCTATTGGAAAAGTAACAAACCAACTAGAAAAAATTGTTGATGCATTTTTTTATAATGAAGACAATCCCTTTACACTTTTAGATAATTTAAAAAATTTTCATTTAAAAATCGTTGATGAACTGTTTAATAAAAAAGACCCAATTTATGAAGATATAAATAATTTAATTGTTGACATTGAATTGATAATTAAAGAACAAAAAGTCACAAAGGATTATTCTTATATTTATGATCAAATTGTTTCTATTGGAGAGTTTTTATCTACCAAAATATTAAGTGCTTATTTACATCGGTGTAGTTATAAACATACTCTAATTGATATAAGAGATTTAATTCGCACAGACAATACACATAGAAATGCTAAGGTAGATTGGCATACAACAACCAGCCTTATTAATACAAATATTATATCTAAATGTTATGTTACTCAGGGTTTTATTGGATCTACCTCAGAAAATTTTACAACTACTTTGGGAAGAGAAGGTAGTGATTTTACAGCAGCAATCTTAGCCTTCGCTCTGCAAGCAAAAGATGTTGTAATTTGGAAGGACGTTCCAGGAATGATGAATGCTGACCCTAATTTTTTTAATGACTCAAAGTTAATTGATGAGTTGTCTTTTGATGAAGCAATTGAACTAGCATATTATGGAGCTAAAGTAATCCATCCAAAAACAATTCAACCACTTAAAAAGAAAGGGATAACACTGTATATTAAATCTTTTAAAGACCCTTTAAAAAAAGGAACTTTAATTTCTAATAATGTAAAAGATTTATCTAAATTACCATTTTATATTAATAAGCAAAATCAAATTTTGATTTCAATCTCAGATTCTTTACTTTCATTTATTGTGGAAGAACATATAAGCAAAATATTTAAAATTCTTGAGATTCACTCAGTAACAGTAAATATGATGCAAAATTCGGCAATTTCTTTTTCTATATGTGTAGATAATGATAGGCATACTATTCCTCATTTGCTGAAGGACTTGCAATCATCATTTAAAATTTACTATAATAAAAAAGTATCTCTATATACTATTAGAAATTATAACACAGAGTCTCTAAAAAATATAATTCAAAAAAAGAAATTGTTGTTAGAACAAAGATCTAGAAATACTATACAATTAGTATTAAAAGATTAGTTAGATGATAAAATTTTATTAAGTAATATTTTAGCAATTTTTATATTGCTTTCTTTTGTCCATCCGGCTATATGAGGTGAAAGAATTATGTTTTTATTTTTGATGAGATTATTAAAACTTCTTTGTGTTTTTAATTGTTCAAATGACACATTTTCATTTTCTAATACATCAAGACAAGCCCCTATAACTTTGCCGCTATTTAAATTTTTAACTAAATCAATAGTTTTCACACACTTTCCTCTAGAAGTATTTATAATATAAATTTGTTTTTTAAATTTATTTATATAGGCGTTGTCAACTAAGTAATTTGTTTCTTCAGTCAAAGGGACGTGTAAGCTAAGTATATCTGCGTTGTCAAAAATATTTTGCATTCTGCTTTTGTAATTGTAAGTTTTAAGATATTTATCATATGCTAAAATATTTACTCTAAATCCCTTAAGAATATTTGCAAAAGCAGAACCATTATTTCCATATCCAATAATACCAATAGTTTTTCCGCTTATTTCAATTCCTCTATTTTTTTCACGATTCCAAATACCCTTACGAACTTCTTGATTTGCAATATTTATATTATTAAATAATGATAAAATCATTGCTAATGCATGTTCAGCTACAGCTTGCCTATTGCCTTCTGCAGCATTATAGCATTTTATATTTTTTTTTTCTGCATACTTTGTGTCAATATTTTCTAATCCACTTCCTGCTCTAGCTATAAACTTTAAATTAATTGCTTTGTTAATTAAATGCTTATCAATTTTTATTCTGCTTCTTAATACAATCCCATCATATTTATGTATTTTTTGTTCAATCTCAACTTTACTTGATTTATAGCAAGTTTCACATTTATGATTTAACTTTTCTAATTCATTTTTTAGATAAGTATGTATTTTGTCAATAAATAAAATTCTCATTATAGTATTATTTGTCCAATCCAGAAATATATAAATAAACCAAACACATCATTTATTGTTGTGATAAATGGTCCTGTAGCTAGTGCCGGATCTATATTATATCGATTTAAAGTTAATGGAATAAAAGCCCCAAATACAGCGGCAAAAACAATAACAGCTAGCAGAGAAATACTTACAGTTAGACAAAGAGATAAATTATATCCAATTAACAGTGAGCAGCACAAAATAATAATTGAGCATACTAACCCATTAAATAAACCAACGCCTAATTCTTTAATTATCTTAACACTTATGTTTTCTACTTTAATCTTTTTATTAGCAATACCCTGAACAACAATTGCGGCGGATTGTACGCCAACATTACCCCCCATTGCGGCGATTAATGGGATGAAAAAGGCAAGTTCAAAATTTTTTTTTAAATCAAACAAACCTATTATTTGAGCTCCAATAATTCCACCAATCATTCCAATAATTAACCATGGGATTCTAGCTTTTGTCAAGTTCAAAATAGAATCATTGCTTTCTATATCTTCACTGATACCACTTGCAAGTTGATAATCTTTTTCTGATTCCTCTTTTACAAAATCCATAATGTCATCAATAGTAATTCTTCCAATAAGTTTTCCAAAACTATCAACTACTGGCATTGTTACTAAATCATACTTTCGCATGAGAATTGCTACATTTTCATTTTTTTCAGATGCTTGGACAGAAATAATATTTTTATTTATTATTTTTTTTATCTCTGTTTTTTTTTCTGCAAGTAATAATTTTCTTAAAGACATTAATCCAAGTAAAATATTTTGGTCATCAACTACATAAATAGTATGAACTATTTTAATATTTTCTGCTTGCTTGCGCATTTCTTTTAGGCATTTAATAGTATTCCAATTCTCATTAACTTTTATTAACTCTTTAGCCATTAAGCTACCTGCTGTATCTTCATTATACTCTAACAGATCACTAATATTGTTTGCATGCTGTGTATTTTCAATATGTGATAATACTGCCTCCTTTTTTTGTTTGGGTAGTTCTAAAATAACATCTGCAGCATCATCTGTTTCTAAATTTTCTATTAAATCCTCTGCAATTTTTTTTGGAGTTAGATCAACTAAAAGTTTTTCTCTAATATCGTCATCAAGTTCAATAAGTACAGCTGCTGCTTGTTCTTCATTAGAAATTAAATTGTATAGAAATTTTGCTTCTTTAGTTGTTATATTTTTAATTATTTCAGCAATATCAGCTGCGTGGATTTTTTTAATAATTTTAGACAATTTCTCTTTGTTTCGATTATTAATATAATCAACTAATTTTTGAAGATACTCCTTGCTTATATTTACTTTATGAGGCATGTTTTGTAATTAATATAAAGTCATCAGTTGTAAGTTGTTCTGCTCGTAAATTTAGTAAATCTTCTATATTTTTATTTTTTTCTAAACTTAAAGATTTTAAAGAGTTTTTTACTGTTTTTCGCTTTTGGTTAAATGCCATTTTAACAATTTGTTTAAATTTTTTATTTATGGTTTTTAAATCTTTTCTTTCATTTCTGATTAATTTAATAACTCCAGAATTTACTTTTGGAGGCGGGTTAAACATCTCAGGTTCTACAGAAAAACAATATTCTACATTATAATATGTTTGAATAAGGACAGATAAAACACCTCTCTTTTTCCCATTTTTACATGCAATCCTCTCAGCCACTTCTTTTTGAAACATTCCTACTACATCAGTTATCTGATCCTTATTTTCAAATATTTTAAACAATATTTGTGATGAAATATTATATGGAAAATTTCCAATTATTGAAAATTTAAAGGAAAATTTTTGTGCGAGATTGATTTTCAGAAAATCATCATTAATAATTGATAAATTTTTGTAATGTGATTTTAGAAAATCAACACTTTCTTTATCAATTTCAATAGTTTGAATTTTGTAATTATTTTTTATTAAATGCTGTGTTAATTTACCCATTCCAGGACCAATCTCAACAACATGTTCTGTTTTTTTTGATAGTAAATCAACTATACTTAAAGCAATTTTTTCATTATTTAAAAAATGTTGACCCAGATATTTTTTTGCTCTAACATATTGCATTATGATGTTCTTAATCTATTAAAAAGATCTGAGGCAAAAACAAAGTTTGTTAACTCTTTGTTTTTTGATTTAATTATCTCTTCTTTTCCTCCCTCCCAACATAATTCACCTTTATGAATAAATGCAATTTTTTCTCCTATTTGCATTACAGAATTCATATCATGGGTATTAATTATTGTTGTTATATTATATTCTTCAGTAATTTCTTTAATTAAATTGTCAATTACTATTGCTGTTTTAGGATCTAGCCCAGAATTTGGTTCATCACAAAAAAGGTATTTGGGTTGCATTACAATCGCTCTTGCAATTGCAACTCTTTTTTTCATTCCGCCACTAAGTTCTGAAGGCATTAGCTTATTTTTGTTTTCAAGATTAACTCTTTTTAAACAAAAATTGACTCTGTCTATCATTTCTTGTTCATTTTTACTTGTGAACATGGTTAACGGAAACATTATATTTTCTTCAACTGTCATGTAGTCGTATAGAGCTCCACCTTGAAATAACATACCAATTTCTTGACGTAATTTTCTAGTTTGTTTTGCTTTCATTCTACCCAAATCTTTGCCATGAAAAAGAACTGTACCGTAATCATGTTTGTATAGTCCAACTAAAATTTTTATTAATGTTGTTTTTCCAGAACCGCTCTCCCCAATTATTAGATTCGTTTTTCCTTCATTAAAAATTAATGATATGTTTTTAAGAACTTCATTATTTTCAAATTTTTTGTGAATGTTCTGGATTTCAATCATGCTAGTATAATTTTAGTGAGTATAAAATTAAAAACAAGTATAAATATACTGCTGTAAACGACAGCTTCTGTACTTGATTTACCGACAGATATAGCTCCACCTTTGGAATGATATCCAAAATAAGATGATATTGATGATACAAGAAAAGCAAAAAATAAGGTTTTTATTATTGCATATGTTACGTAGAATGGAACAAATTCATATTGTAATCCATAGAGAAAATCAGTTGTTGTCACATTAACTGATAATCCACCAATCCATGCACCAATCATACCAATTGCCATACTTAAGATAACTAAGCAAGGGAAAAAAAACATTGATGCTATAATTTTGGGTAGTATAAGAAACGATGCAGAATTTACCCCCATAATCTCTAAAGCATCTATTTGTTCACTTACTCTCATACTGCCTATTTCTGATGCAATACTTGAGCCTACTTTACCCGCAAGTATTAAGGAAATCATTGTAGGAGAAAACTCAAGAATTAATGAATCTCTGCTTGCTAGACCAATTAAGTACGTCGGTAATAATGGATTTTGTAAATTTAAGGCAGTTTGAATACTTACAACACCACCAACAAAAAATGAAATAAAAAGTACAATACCAATCGATTGAAGACCTATTTTTTCGAGTTCTAAAATGAACTGTTTCTTGAATGCTTTTGGTTTTTCAGGAATACTAATGACTTTTTTCATCATTATAAAATATAGACCAATATGTTGTAATAATTTTAACATTTAATAATATAATTGATAAATTTGTCTCATTATGAAGTTACAAAAGTACCATCTTTTATTAATAATTATTTTATTTACATTCAGTTCTTGCTCAATTTCTAAGAAAAAGCCATGTAATTCATGTCCTAATTTTTCTGTAAACAAGTAATTTATTGTGTAAAGATAATTCTAATGCTTATATATATTTAATAAATGGAATTTATTTGGTATTTTATTTTAGATAATCTTGAACCTGCAGGTAATATAGGAGGCTATGTTGCCATATCAATTTTTGGTTTTGCTATTTCAAGTTTTTATATTAAAAAAAAATATCAAAAGATTACAACAGAAATTGGTCCAAAATGCTTTCACCCAGTTTTAGGCTCTTTTTTTGGTGCTATTCCTGGCTGTGGGGCAACAATAGTAGTTGCTTCACTCTATAAAAATCAAAATATTTCTTTTGGAGGTTTATTTGCTGCATTTATTAGTACTTTAGGTGAAGGATCATTTGTGCTATTGGGAGTTTCTGATGAAGCGGAAAATGTTTTTGGGAATTTAGAAGTATATGCTATAATTACTATTTTTGGGTTTGTAGCAGGTATTATTAGTGGCTATTTGATTGATATTTTTAAATGGAGAACGAATACAAAAAATATACAAGAAAATATTGAAAATACTAAAATTTGGAGACCATTTTTGGTTGAAAAATTTATTTTTTATTCTATAATAATTATTTCAATTTTGCTTGCTCCTGGATCAATTATGGCGTTTTGGAAAGCTGAAATCAAACTTATAGCCGAACTAACTAAATATGCCATGATTTTGCTTACGATATTGTGTCTACTATATTATCTCTTAAGCACTTTTGTTTACAAAAGACATAATTGTCACTGTAACCACGACAATTTAAAATCAGTTATTTCACATGCAATTTTAGATATATCTATGGTTGTCTCATATGTGTTTATTGGTTTGGTTTTATCTAATTATGTTATTGATGAAATGATTGGAGTTGAAAAATTTAAATTGTGGATGCAATCTTCTGCATTTGTTGTGGTTCTGATTGCGGCTTTGGTAGGACTTACTCCAGGCTGTGGGGGAATGATTATTGTTGCTACAACATATTTAAATAATATTGATCATTTTCCACTTGCAGCATTAGTTGCAGCAGCTATTGCTACCAGTGGTGACGGAATTTTTCCTTTAATAGCTCAAAATAAAAAAGACGGGTTACTTGTTTCTTTAATTGGATTGGTTATTGCTTTAGTTGTTGGATATATTGCTTTAATTATGCAAGTCTCAATTACAAATTAGTTTTAATACTATGTGTGAATTTATTAGATATGTTCCTGAAAAAAGTATTAAAATTCTCAAATCATGGATTAATGAGTTAGAAGTTAATATTAAAATTACAAATGCTAGAAAAACAAAATTAGGAGACTTTAGATTTAGCAATGGTTCATCAATGATTACAATTAACAATAATTTAAATAAATATTCATTTCTTATAACATTAACACACGAACTAGCACACGCTTTTATATTTAGGGAATTTAAAAATAATGTTCAACCTCATGGTGATAAATGGAAGCATAAATTTAGGTCAATGTTATTGTGTTTTCTCAGTACTGATTATTTCCCTGAGGATATTTTAAAAGAACTTAGTCGCTATATAATTAGTCCAAGAGCATCAACATATTCAGACTACAAACTAACAGTAGCATTGAAAAAATATGATAAATCATGTTCTAAATATATTTTGGATGTAAAAGAAGGCGATACTTTTCAATTATTTAACGGTCGTCTATTTGTTAAAGGGAAATTACAAATAAAAAGATTTAAATGTATCGAGCTAAAGACAAATAAAATTTATTTGTTTCACCCGTATGCTGAAGTACAAAAAACACAATTTAAGAAATAATGTACTTTTGCAATTATTTTTTTTAATTAAACTAAAATGAATAAAGACAATTATGCTGTAATAATGGCTGGAGGAATTGGTTCAAGATTTTGGCCTATGAGTAGAGAAAATTTTCCTAAACAATTTTTAGATATACTTGGTACTGGAAAAACTTTAATTCAACAAACCTTTAATAGACTTGAAAAGATAATTCCTAAGCAAAATATATTAGTTTTAACCAATGCAAAGTACAAAGATTTATGCTTGAATCAACTACCTCAAATACAATCAGATAATATTCTTTGTGAACCTGCAATGAGAAATACAGCAGCATGTATAGCTTATGCTTCATTTAAAATATATAACTTAAACCAAAAAGCTAATATAATTGTTGCTCCTTCAGATCATTTGATTTTGGATGAAGAACGTTTTTTAGGAATAGCAATTAATTGTTTGGATGTGGTGTATAAACATGATGTTTTGTTGACTCTAGGTATAAATCCTTCAAAGCCTGAGACAGGTTATGGATATATTCAATATACTTCTGAAAATTTACAATCGTCTAATCAGATTTTCAAAGTGAAAACATTTACTGAAAAACCAAACCAAGAACTTGCTCTCAATTTTTTAAATAGTGGTGATTTTCTTTGGAACTCTGGAATTTTTATTTGGAGTGCAAAAAGTATAATATTAGCTTTTAGAAAACATTTAAGAGATGTGTTTGATATTTTTGAAGATGGGAAGGAATTTTATAATACTTCTAAAGAAGAAGAATTTATAAATAGAGTTTACCACGGATGTAAAAATATTTCAATCGACTATGGTATTATGGAAAAATCTAATAATGTGTATGTTTTTCCATCGGATTTTGGATGGAGTGATCTTGGCACATGGGGAGCATTATCAAAACATGTAAAGCTTGATAAACAAAGAAATGCTGTTCAGGGAAATAATACAATGTTATACAATTCTTCAGATAATATAGTAAAAGTTCCAAATGAAAAATTAGTTATATTGCACGGTCTAAATGGTTTTATTGTTGTAGAAAATAAAGGAGATCTACTAATATGTAAAAGAGATGACGAACAAGAAATAAAAAATATTGTTGCACAACTCAAAAAATAGTATAATCTTTAAGAATATAATAAAAATACCATCGTCAAATATTTTATTATATTTGTGACCCTTAATTTAAAAAGTCAATTATGAAAAAAGTTTTACAAATATTTTTGGTTGCTTTGATTTTTAGCTCATGCAGTAATGTAATAGTACCTTATTATACAACTGTTGATAAAATTACCAAAGTCAACCCAGGTATGACAAAAGATCAAGTTGTAGAAACACTTGAAATAGCTCCTTATGAAATTTTTCATGGAATAGAAGGTGGATGTGAAATACATCAATTTAAGTATAAGCATAAAGAAATAAGTCATGGAACATTAAATTCATATGCTAATAACAATAAAGGTACTGAACGTTTTGTTGATCCTTCAAATGTTTATGTATATTATAGAGATGGTAAAGTTGAATCTTTAGTTACCGACGCAGGTAAAAGCGGAGGTTCTATGGTGTTGTCATTTGCAAAACAATTAGAAAGTGCATGCGAAGGGCCAGAACCTGAGGTTATTGTATATGGTTGTATGGATAAAAAATCACTTAATTACGATAAAAATGCTACTGAGCAAAGAAATACACCAATAGTTGAATCAGGCACTATTTTAACAATAGGAGATTGTGAATATTGTATTTGTGATTACAAGCCAAACAAAAAATATGACCCTGTTAAAAATTGTGGTGAAAGGTGTGTTCCTAATAACAAGCCTAAGAAAGAGAAGAAAAAGAAGGAGAAGACACAAGTTGAGTTATTGGGCTCTGAATGCACATTATGTGATTTAGCAGAAAAGGATAATGCTCAAATTAATATAGATTTGACTCATAAAAGTGGAAGACTATGGAACAGAAATTTCAATTTGAATGAATATATTTCAAAAGTTCTAAATGGTATCAAGTTAAAGGAAGTGAAGTCTAATAATAAAAACAACTAATTATGAAGAATATAATAACATTATTTATAATAGCTTTTGCTTTCTCTTTAACAGCGCAAGAGTCTATTCCAGAATATACAACTATTGACAAATTGTATAAAGTTAGTCCAGGTATGACTGAAAACCAAGTAACTAATATTCTAGGTATACCTCCTTACGATGTGTATCATGATGTAGCTAATAATTGCAAAGTTTTGGTATGGTATTACAGACATAAGCATCATGCGATACCTTCTCAACAACAAAACACAAAAGCCTCGTTAGCTGGAGGAAAGACTACATATATCAACGCTGAGAAAGTATATATGACTTTTTCAGAAAATGATAAGAAGTTAATAAATTATTTTACAGATCAAGGTAAGAAAAGAAGTATTGATTTGATTAATGCTGGAAGACAATTACAAGAAGTATGTAATGAACAAGGAAATATAAATATTAAAGGTAAATCTAACGATAAAACAATCATAAGATCTTTAAATCACCATAGATATGGAGCCTTTTTGAAGCTTAACCTTGATAATAATCCTGATGGAGGTTCAGATCTGTTAGTTGGAGGGCAATACAGATATATCTTCAAGCCATACACAAACCAAAAAAGTCTTTCTGCTGAGGCAAAATTACTTTTTAATTTTACTGGAAAAGAAACTAGAACTGTTTCATACTTTGATAATGGTAACACCGAAGAAGTAGATGTATGGAGTGATCATTTAATAATTTCTGTTCCTGTTTATGTAAGTTACAACTATAAGAGTTGGTCAGTTGGAGCCGGATTTCATTTAAATATAGGTAATGAAGGTATTTCTGAGGAGGCAAACATTACACAGCAAGGTGAAAAAGAAGGGTATGATTATGGCTTTGCTGTACCAGTACTTAAATTAGCTTATAATTTATTTGATAAGATTAATATTGAGTATAATTATGATTTATCAGGTAGCTCTCAACAATCATTGGGAGTTGGTTACTATTGGAATTTTTAGATTTCCAAATATATGATTATAAAAAGTCGAGATAATCTCGACTTTTTTTGTTTTATATATCTCCGCACATTTTTTCAGGATTTACCCACTTATCAAATTCCTCTTCTGATAAGTATCCAGATTTAATACTCTCCTCTCTTAATGTTGTGTTATTTTGATAAGCTAATTTTGCAATTTCTGCGGCTTTTTCATATCCAATTTTAGTATTTAATGCTGTAACTAACATTAGAGAGTTGTTAAGATTTTTGGTGATATTTCTCTGATTTACTTTAATACCTCTTACACAATTTTTCTCAAAAGAAAAACACACATCACCTATTAATCTTGCAGATTGCAATATATTAGCAGCAATCATAGGTTTGAATACATTTAACTCAAAATGCCCTTGCATTCCACCAGTAGATATTGCTATATCATTACCTATAATTTGTGCGCAAACCATTGTTACTGCTTCACATTGTGTTGGATTAACTTTTCCTGGCATAATTGAGGATCCCGGTTCATTTGATGGTATTATTATTTCGCCAATACCACTTCTTGGTCCGGATGCCAAAAGCCTAATATCATTTGCTATTTTATTTAAAGAGACAGCTGTTTGTTTTAAAGCTCCATGACTTTCTACAATTGCATCCTGTGAAGCTAAAGCTTCAAACTTATTTTCTGCAGTTTTGAATGGAAGTCCCGTGAACTTTTTTATATATTCTGCAACTTTTTCTGCATATCCATCTGGGGCATTAATTCCGGTTCCTACAGCGGTACCTCCAAGAGCTATTTCTGATAAATGTGGTAATGTGTTTTCAAGAGCTTTTAATGCATAAGTTAATTGCGAGTAGTATCCTGAGAAAACTTGTCCTAATGACAGAGGAGTAGCATCCATCATATGAGTTCTACCAATTTTAACAATTTTTTTAAATTCAGTGGCTTTATTTTCTAAACTATTTTTTAGTGAAGTAATGCCTGGCATTGATATTTCTCTTAAACATTTTAATGATGCAATATGTATTGCTGTTGGAAATGTGTCATTTGAACTTTGAGATTTATTTACATCATCATTCGGGTGAATAATTTTATTAAGATCATCAAGTTTTCCACCGTTAATAACATGCGCTCTATTAGCAATAACCTCATTTACATTCATATTTGTTTGAGTACCGCTTCCTGTTTGCCAGATGACTAATGGAAATTGCTCATCGTGTTTCCCATCAATTATTTCGTTACATACGGTTGAGATAAGTTTACATTTATCTTTTGAAAGAACACCTAATTCTGTGTTTGCATAGGCTGCAGCTTTTTTTAAGTACGCAAAACCGTATATAATTTCAATAGGCATACTTCCTCTTTGTCCAATCTTAAAGTTGTTTATGCTTCTTTGTGTTTGTGCTCCCCAATATTTGTCATGTGGCACTTTAACTTCGCCCATAGTGTCTTTTTCTATTCTGTATTTCATTATAAAATATTTTGATATTCTTTTTTCTTATTGTTAATTTGTAACAAAATTAACATTATGAAATTTATTGGCTTTTTAATTTTTGTTTTTATTTTCTTTATGGCCTTTTGGTGTTTGCTATTTCTTGCAAGTATAGTACCATATTTCATATATGTTTGGTTTAAAGAAGGCAAAATAGACAATGAAAATATTCCCTCTTAATAAAATAAATCTTTAATTTTTTCTATATCTCTTCCTATTATAGCCATGTTATCGGTCATAATAATTGGTCTTTGAATTAATTTAGGATTATCCTGCATAATATTAATTATTTCTGAATTGGTTAGTTTTTCACCCTTATATTTTTGTTTCCATATACTCTCATTTTCTCTAACTAAATTTATTGGATCCAATCTTAGTTTTTTTAATATTGATGATATTTCCTTTGCAGATAATCTATCTTTCATATATTCAATGATCTCATATTTTTGGCTATGATTTTGTATTATTTTTAATGCTTCTCTGCTTTTTCTACATCTGCTATTATGATATATTTTCATTACGTATTTTTTAAATTTTATTTCTGTCCAAATTCCATTAAATAAGATTTGATAAATGGATTAATATCTCCATCTAAAACAGCTTCAGGATTTGTAGTTTCATAATTTGTTCTTATATCTTTAACTAATTTATAGGGATGAAGAACATAATTTCGTATTTGCGAGCCCCATTCTATTTTTTTCTTAGAATTATTTAATTTTTCTTTCTCCTCTTGTAATTTTCTTATTTCCAGTTCATAAAGTTGAGATTTTAATAATTGCAATGCTTTGGTTTTATTTTCTAACTGTGATCGCGACTCTGAATTCTCAATTGTTATTCCTGTTGGCTGATGTTTTAGTCTAACAGCAGACTCTGTTTTATTTACACCTTGTCCTCCAGCTCCGCTTGCTCTAAAAGTATCCCAACTTATATCAGAAGGGTCTATTTCTATATTTATGCTTTCATCAGCTAATGGGTAAACAAAAACTGAAGCAAAAGAAGTGTGTCTTTTTGCATTAGAGTCAAATGGTGATATTCTTACTAATCTATGAACACCGTTTTCTCCTTTCAGGTGACCAAAAGCAAAATTTCCTTCAAACTCTAAAGTTACAGATTTAATTCCAGCGGGTTCAGCTTTTTGAAAATCAATTGTTTTTACTATATAATTATTTTTCTCCCCCCACATCATATACATACGCATGATCATTTCTGCCCAATCTTGACTTTCTGTACCTCCAGCACCAGGAGTAACCACCATTATAGCTGTTAAATTATCCTCATCAGCACTTAACATATTTTTGAACTCTAAGTCCTCAATATATTGAATTGTTATTTTAAGTTGTGTATCTATTTCATGTTCATCTGCACAAAGCTCTATTAAAACCTCAAGATCCTCAATATTCTTTTTTACTAAATCATATAGATTAATCCATATTTTTAATTTATTTATTTCTTTTAGAATTTTTTTTGCTTTAATACTGTTATCCCAAAATTTTTCTGTCTGTGTTTCATCTTCTAAAATTCGTATTTGACTTTGTTTGCTTTTTATATCTAACACTCTCCAAAGTTCGTCTTTTCTCAAAATAAGTTGGGATATATTTTCTTTAAAGCTATTCATTTTTTAGTTCTGATATTTTTTTTCTTTAATTTTCTCCCAAACTAAGTTGCTTTCAAAGCCTTTACTTATTAAGAATCTAGCTATTTTATTATTTTTTACATAAATATTTTTTTCTATTGTATTGTCTTTTTTCTTTTTGTATATTTTTTCCAATGTATTTAAATATGAATAATCATCAATTTCATTTAATCCCTCTGCAATACAATTTTTTGAAATGTTCTTATTTTTTAACTCGTATTTTATCTTGTTTTTACCCCATTTTTTGATATTAAATTTTCCTTTACAAAATGATTTAGCATATCTAAGTTCATCTATGTAGTTTTCTTGAATTAAAATTTCAAGTATATGATCTTGGCTGTTCTGTGAGAGGCCCCAATTTCTCATTTTGTTGACCACGTCTTGCTGACATCTGTCTTGAACACTACAAAATTTTTTTAATCTTTCAATAGCAACTTTAATATTGTAAATTCTATTATTTGTCATATATCAAAAATACAATTAATCATTTTAAATACTAATTTTGCATGATGAAAAATAGAAAAGCAATCTATCTTCTTTTCTTAGCAAATATTATTTCTGGTATGGCACAAGGTATTAGTATGTTAGCAATACCCTGGTATTTTGCTGAGGTATCAAGAACTGATTTTTTCTGGAGCTTTTATTTAATCATAACCTTTATAACTCTTTTTTGGGGTGTTTATGCTGGTACTTTAGTAGATAGATACTGTAGAAAAAAATTATTTATAATAGTTAATTGTATATGTGGTTTATTAGTTGGTAGCATTGCACTAACAGGATTGTATTCAAATTTAGAGATAAACTACTCCGATTTGTTGGTTGTTTCAGTTTTTGCTGTCACCATATTCAATTATAATGTTCACTATCCGAATTTATATGCATTTGGTCAAGAAATTACAGAAAAAAAATATTATGGAAAATTAAATTCTTATATTGAAGTTCAGGGACAAGTAACATCAGTACTTGCTGGTGCATTTGCAGCTATTCTCTTAACAGGTACTGAAAATCAAAATTTAGAAATTGGTGGAGTAATATTTAATTTACCTTTTGATATACAAAAATGGAGTATATATGAGATTTTTTTGTTAGATGCAATAACATATCTTTTTGTAATTTTAATTTTTTCATTAATTAAATATACTTCGATTTTAAAAGAAAAAAAGCATAAGGAGGATATAATAAGTAGGTTGAAAGGAGGTTTTTTATTTCTTAAAGGGGAACCCGTTATTTTTGTTTTTGGTTTAGCATCTTACATGCTATTTGCATTTACCCTTGTTGAAATTCATGTTTTATTGCCTGATTATGTAAAAAAATTTTTGTTGTCAGAAGGTAATGTATTTGCTTCTGCTGAAATATATTATTCCTTCGGAGCTATATTTTCTGGTTTAATGATTATTAGACTATTTAAAAATGTCAAAACAGTATATGCTGTTATTATTCTTATGTCATTAGCTACGTTGTCATATTATTTTCTTTCTTATATTGACGTTTTATGGTACTTCTTTTTAGCGAATCTTGTAATTGGAATTACAAATGCTGGGGTTAGAATTTTAAGAACAACTTATATTTTTCATCATGTTCCAAATAACTTAATTGGTCGAACTAATTCTGTATTTGGAACTTTAAATATTGTAGTTCGGATGTTACTTATTGGTATTTTATCTTTTTCTTTTTTTCAAATTTCAGACAATATAAGATATGGATTTATAGTAGGTTTATGTCTGATGATAGTATCTATAAGTATTTTAATTATTTGGTCTAAAAGAATAATTAGATCTGAAAATATTGCAAATTAATTAATGATTGTGTATTGCATAAGGTGTAGTCTGTCGTCAGGAGTAACTTTAATATTACGCTTGTATTTTTTACTCCATTTTGTGCTAATTGATGACGAAAACCAATTTTTTCTTTGATTAATATATGAGGCTGCAAATGGGTGTGTTGATATATGAATAGGGCCTTTTTGAGTTGAGGTCAACGTGTGAATTTTGGCTTCTATTTTGTCAACTAAAAGTAGGCTAGAATCGATTTTACCATTTCCAGAGCACATTGGGCAGTTTTCATCAGTATCTATATTCATTACAGGCTTTACTCTTTGTCTAGTTATTTGGATTAATCCAAATTTTGTTGGAGGTAGAACATTGTGTTTAGCTTTATCACTCTTCATAAACTCTCTAAGCTTTTCAGTTAGTAATTGCCTGTTTTTCTCTTCTTTCATATCAATAAAATCAACAACAATTATACCACCCATGTCTCTAAGACGTAATTGTCTGGCAATTTCTTGCGCAGCTTCTAAGTTGACAATAAGTGCATTTTCTTCCTGATCTTTTTTTGAGTCAACTTTTTTGCCACTATTTACATCAATTACATGAAGAGCTTCAGTATGTTCAATAACAAGATATACACCTTTTTTCATAGTTACATTTTTACCAAATGAACCTTTAATTTGCTTTGTTACATTAAATTCTTGAAAAATAGGAGTAGTTTTATTGTATAACTTAATATTTTTTTCCTTTTCGGGTGCAATCTTTGACAAGTATTCTTGAAGTTCAGTTTTTAGTTGTTGATTATTAACATGAATTTTATTAAATTTTTCACCAAGTAAGTCTCTTAAGATGGTTGAAGCTTTGTTTAGTTCACCATGAATTTTAATTTTTGGCTTCGCGTTTTTTAAATTTTTAGTAATTAACTGCCATTTTTTGTATAAATTTTTTAAATCTCTATCAAGCTCTGCAACTTTTTTGTCCTTTGCTACTGTTCTGATTATTACACCAAAACCATGAGGTTTAATGCTTCTAATTAATTTTTTTAATCTTATCTGTTCTTTAGCATCATCTATTTTTTGAGATATAGATACTTTATCAGAAAAAGGAAGTAGAACCATGTATCTTCCAGCTAAAGAGATTTCTGTTGTAAGTCTTGGTCCTTTAGTAGAAATAGGTTCTTTAGAAATTTGTGTTAGTAATTGATCACCACTTTTTAATACAGTATTAATTGATCCCTCTTTATCTATTGTTTTTTCTTTTTTAAAATTTTTTAATGAAGCGGTATTTAGTTTTTGATTTATAGCTTGATTTGTGAATTTTTTGTAAGAGTTGTAATGCGGGCCTAAGTCTAAATAATGTAAGAATCCATCTCTTTCATATCCAACATTTACAAATGCAGCATTTAAGCCAGGCACAGTTTTTCTGACTTTTGCTAGATAAATATCACCTACAGAAAAATCATTATCATGTTTTTCTTTGTGAAATTCAATAAGAAGACCATCACGTAATAGAGCTAACGCAACTTCAGATGGCCTTGAATCGATAATTAAATCATATTTCATGCCTTTCTAAATTTTTGGGGTTCTTTAAATCTAAATTTATTTAGATTTATGTCTATTTTTTCTAGAACGTTTTTTGCGTTTGTGAACAGCTATTTTTAGTCTTTTCTTTTTTTTTGCTCCTGCCATATATTATATTTTTTACAAAAAAAACAGAAATTTATTTAACATTTTCTTTGACTTTTTGAATGAAAGTCTTAGAGGGCTTAAATGCTGGTATATGATGTTCAGGGATTATAATTGTTGTATTTTTTTTGATATTTCTGCCTGTTTTTTCTGCTCTTTTTTTTGCTTTAAAAGTACCGAAACCTCTAAGAAAAACTGATTCATTTTTGGAAATAGAGTGTTTTATTTCATTCATCATAGATTCAATTACCGCTATTGTGGTAAGTTTTTCAACACCTGTAATTTCTGATATCTTACTAGCAAGCTCTGCTTTAGTCATTTCTATTTTTTTGTTTTAAATTTCTTCATTAATTTTGAGCCGCAAATATATTTAAAATAATTTGCTAGACTGTTCATATACTTACTTTTTTTAACTATTTAATTTCTTATAAATAATTTAAATTACATGAGCTTTTGTAAGACTCTATTAAAATGGTACGATATAAATAAGAGAGAATTGCCGTGGAGACAAACAAGCAATCCATATGTTATTTGGATTTCAGAAATAATATTACAACAAACAAGAGTTAGTCAAGGAATTCCTTATTTCTATAAATTTATCCAATCATTTCCTTCCTTAAAAGATCTTGCTAATGCGCAAGAAGAAGAAGTGCTAAAATTATGGCAAGGATTAGGGTATTATTCTAGAGCTAGAAATCTACATTCTACAGCAAAATATATAAATGAAAAATATAACGGTATTTTCCCTTCAAATCTCGAAGATATTCTATCCCTTAAAGGTGTGGGTAATTATACTGCAGCAGCAATATCTTCCTTTGCATTTGATATTTCACTACCTGTAGTAGATGGAAATGTTGTCAGAGTTTTAAGTAGAATATTTGGAGTTGAGATGCCTTTTGAATCATCCTCTGGTAAAAAAAAGTTTTATAATCTTGCTACTAAATTACTGGATAGTAAAAGACACTCAGAATATAATCAGGCTATAATGGATTTTGGGGCACTGTGTTGTACTCCAAAGCTTCCTAAATGTGAAAGTTGTCCCTTTGTATCAATATGTATAGCTTACAATACCAACAACATAAATAAGCTACCAGTTAAATTAAAGAAAATTAAAATAACAAAGAGATTTTTAAATTACTTAATTATTAATCACGAAGAACAATTTGTATTGTCAAAAATTAATCAAGGCATTTGGAAAGGGATGTATCAATTTCCTTTTGTAGAGGTAGACAATAAAACAAATAAAAATAAGCTATTAGAATCAGAAAATTGGAAAAAGTTTTTTTGTAATTATAAATATAAAGTTACAGGATCATCTGAAGTCTATTTACATAAATTATCACATCAAAAAATTTATGCTACATTTTGGTTTATTGATGTCCATAATTTTAATAAAAACAATTTTAAATGTGTTCGTAAGCATGAGTTTATAAAGCTTCCTATTCCTCGATTGATTGATAAATTTATTAACGACTATAAATTGATATAGAAATTATGTATATTTGTTTGAATAAATAATAATTTAGAAATTATGTCGGGAGTTAATAAAGTCATTTTGTTGGGAAATTTAGGAAAAGATCCTGAAGTGAGGTATTTAGACAATGGAGTAGCTGTTGCGAATTTTTCATTAGCTACAACTGAAAACTATAAGAATAAACAAGGAGAGCGAGTTAGTCAAACAGAATGGCATAATGTTGTTTTTTGGAGGGGATTAGCAGAAGTTGCTGAAAAATATTTAAAAAAAGGAGATAGTATTTATCTAGAAGGAAAAATTAGAACAAGAAAATGGGAAGATAAAGAAGGAAATACTAGATATAGCACTGAGGTTTTGGCTGATAATATGACAATGTTGGGTAAAAAGAATTCACAAGTTTCTGATAGTCAAGAATTAACATCAAATGAGAAATCAGTTTCCAATCACGAAGATGATTTACCATTTTAATTTAAATTTTATTTAATTGGAAGACGTAGTCCCCATCAACTTTCTGCTTTCAGTATTTAGTGGTATAGAAATTAATTTATTTAGTTTTGATAGTATTATATGTATAACAATAATATGTTTTCTCTTAGTTTCATCTGCATTCATATCTGCATCAGAAGTAGCTTATTTTTCTCTTTCATATTCTGATAGACAGAAGATAAATAATGAAAACGTACATAATTTACTGAAAAATCCAAATAGATTGTTAGCAACAATTTTAGTTGTTAATAATTTTATAAATGTTGGAATTGTTGTGGTGACATCATACTTTACTTCCATTGCGATTAAATTCCCAAAAGATTCTATGTTGGAATTAATTTTTCAGTTTGTTGTTATTACTTTTTTACTTTTATTATTTGGAGAAATTTTACCAAAAGTTTATGCAAATAATAATGCTGTTGCATTTTCCAATCGCATGAGTAAATTGCTTGTTTTTTTAAATAAGTTAGTATATCCTATTAGTTTTTTGTTATTGAATATCACTAAATTTATAGATGCGCAACTAAAGGCCAGACAAGAGAAAATTTCTGTTGAGGATATATCAAAAGCACTTGATATAACCGAACACGAAAGTAAAGAAAATGAAAGAAGGATTCTTAGATCAATAGTTGAATTTGGAAATATTGATGTAAAAGAAATTATGAAATCAAGAGTTGATATTGCGGCTATTGATAAATCATTCGATTTTAAATCAGTGTTAGAAATTATTTTGCGATCAGGTTTTTCAAGAATTCCAGTTTTCGATCAACAAATAGATAAAGTAGTTGGTATTTTGTATATTAAAGATTTGTTACCTCATTTAGATGAGCATTCAAATTTTTCCTGGTACAAATTATGTAGACCTGCCTACTTTGTTCCTGAAACTAAAATGATTAATGATTTGTTAAAAGAATTTCAATCCAAAAAAAATCATTTAGCTATAGTAGTTGATGAATACGGAGGGACATCAGGATTAGTAACTTTAGAAGATGTTTTAGAGGAAATAGTAGGTGAAATTAACGATGAGTTTGATATTGAGGAAAATATATATTCTGTACTTGATGAATCTAATTATATATTTGATGGAAAGATTTCTTTAAATGATTTTTCAAAGATTGTTAGAGTTGATACAGATTTTTTTGATAGTATTTCAGGAGAATTTGATACTTTAGCTGGTTTAGTTTTAGAGCTTCATGGGAGCATGCCCAAATTAGGTGCTGTTTGTCAATTTGCTTCATTTACATTTAAAGTTGAATCTTCTGATTTGCGTAGAATAAAAAGATTAAAGGTAACTATTGATGCAAAATAAAGGTGTTTTTTTATTAGTTTTATTAGCATTTTTAATTGCATGTTCAAACAATAGTTATACGCCTGTGCCTAAAGCTTATTATAAAATTCATTTACCAAAAAAACAATATGAAAAAGTAAGTTTTAAAGATTTTTTTTTATTTGAAAAGCCAGCATATAGTCAATTAAATTATTTGGATAACCAAAGTTTTAATATTGAATTTAAAGATTTAAATGCCACTCTTCATTTTTCGTACTTCATTTTACAAAATAACTTATTAGATCATATAAGTTACTGTAATTATTTAGCTTACAAGCATGACTTTATAGCTGAATCTATCTCTGAAAATATATTTATTAACAAAAAAGAAAATGTTTTTGGTTTACTATATGATTATGATGGGGCTACAGCAACATCAACACAGTTTTATCTTACCGACAGTATAAATCATTTTGTCAGAGGGGCCTTATATTTTAATTATGAAGTTACAGATTCTATTTCTCCAATAAACAGCTTTTTAAAAGAAGATGTTCGTTATATGATTGAATCATTTGCTTGGCAATAAATTTTATTTTAAAATAATTTTTTTTTCTACACTTCCATCATTATAAATATAAATACAGTTTTTGTTTGATGTGTTTATTTTTAGTTCTTTCCCCAAGAAATCAATAACTTTTATTAACTTTTTTTTATTAGTTAAACTTTCTGAAACATTTGTATGTGAATTACATAAATTATGATTCAACATGTTAGGTCTATATTGTGTGATTGCTGCCAACATTCTTGCTTTTTGACCCTCGGTAAATAAATTCATACATGCGTCATTGGTGTAATCCATGTAATTCATGAACATATCACCATCGCTAGTGTTGCATGCAGCAGCATTATGAGGGAAGCCCGGACAGTTATAGTTTTCTTCTTCTTGATTAGGTGTGTCTGACACATTGTCATCTGCATTACAACCGTTAGCCCCCCATGAGTCACCCCACACATGATTAAGGTTTAGCCAATGTCCAATTTCGTGAGTTGTTGTTCTTCCCTTATTATATGGTGCTTGTACCGTTCCTATTGTTCCAAAATACTTGTATCCAATTACTACTCCGTCTCCATCCCCGATCCAATTGCTTGGAGGTGTTGCATACCCTAATAGTCCAGGTTCTAAATCACATACCCAAATGTTAAGATAATCTTCATTGGGCCAATCATCTGCTCCACCTAAAGAACTTGTGTGAATGTCATTGTCCATTCCAAAAGAACCATGATTAGTTTGTACTCTATTTATTCCAGTTGATGCTTGACCATTTGGGTCTATTTTTGCTAAACAAAATTCAATTTCACAATCTGCAGCTATTGACTGCCAAACGTTAGGGGTATTGATTTGGTCAATATTATCTCTTCTATAATCTTGATTAAGTACATTTATTTGTGTTTCAATTTGAAAATCAGAAATATTTTGATTACTATTACTCCAAACCACATGAACTACTACTGGTATAGTTATTATTGATTTATTGTTATAATTTTCTTTAATCCATATATCTGTTTCTATATTGACATTTTTTCTGTTTTTCTTATATGCTGGATATTTAATTTCTCTGTTTTTTGTAACTTGAACAGTCCCACAGCGCTCTTGTGACATGAGTTCTATTTCTGTAAATAAAATAAAAAACAATAAGAAAAAAATATTTTTTAAAGTTGATAAAATCATATCACAAATTTAATATTATTTACGTTATAACTGTGAAAATTGTTTTCTTCAAGATAAAGTTATATAAAAAAAAAGATTTAATTTTTGTTCATTTGATCAGATTTTTTAATTTTGCAATCCATTTTTTGAAAACATTATAACATGTATGCAATAGTTGAAATAGCGGGTCAGCAGTTTAAGGTTGAAAAGGGTCAGCAGATATACTCAAATAGATTAGAAGAAAAAGAAGGTGCTAAAGTTTTTTTAGACAAAGTACTATTGTTTGAAGAATCAGGAAAAGTTAGTGTTGGTTCTCCATTAGTTCAAGGAGCACAAGTTACTGCAAAAGTACTCGAGCACCTTAAAGCTGATAAAGTAGTTGTCTTTAAAAAGAAAAGAAGAAAGGGTTATAAGGTAAAAAATGGTCATAGACACTATTTAACTAAACTTGAAGTTTTAAATATTGAAGAAAAAGCTAGCCAAAAGAAAGCTTCTAAAACTTCTACAAATAAAGTATCTGCAAAGACTACAGCAGCGAAAGCATCTGTAAAGACAACAGCGAAGAAAGTATCTGCAAAGACAACAGCGAAGAAAGTATCTGCAAAGACAACAGCGAAGAAAGTATCTGCAAAGACAACAGCGAAGAAAGTATCTGCAAAGACTACTTCAAAGAAAGCATCTGCAAAGACTACTGCTAAGAATAAAAATAAATAGTAATTAAATAAATTAAAAGATGGCACACAAAAAAGGGGCTGGAAGTTCTAAAAACGGAAGAGAATCTCATAGTAAAAGATTAGGAGTAAAAATTTTTGGTGGACAAAAAGTAACTGCAGGAAATATTATTGTAAGACAAAGAGGTACTGTACATAATGTTGGGAAGAATGTTGGTATGGGTAGAGATCATACTTTATTTGCCTTGGTTGATGGCAGGGTAAAGTTTACTAAGAAAAGAAATAATAAGTCCTATATTTCCGTAGAGAACTAAATTTTTTTAAAATAATGATATTTTGAAAAGCTCTTGAGAAAATCAAGAGTTTTTTTATTTAAATTTGTTTGCTAAATAACAATAAATGATTTATGCTAACTATTAATAACATAAAAGAAAATAAAAATCAATATCTCAAATTATTGAAAATAAAAAAAATTGATGCAGAACATTTATTTGATAAATTAATTGATCTTGATGATCAAAGAAAGAAAATTCAAAAATCAAAAGAGGATTTGCAATCTCAATCAAAAAAAATTTCTGAACAGATAGGAGCAATTTATAAATCTGGGGATATAAGTAAAGCAGAATTTTTTAAAAATGAATCAATTAGCATAAAAGAAAAAATAAAAAAATTACAAAAAAAATCTCTAGATTTTGAAAAACAAATTTTTGATATTTTAATTCAAATTCCGAATGTTCCACATAATTCCGTTCCATTTGGAAATTCAGAAAAAGAAAATGTAATCATCAAAGATGTAAAACAAATGCCTGAAAATTCTGAAAATCTTAAGGCACATTGGGATTTGGCTAAAATTTATAATTTAATTGATTTTGAAATTGGAAATAAAATAACTGGTACAGGCTTTCCTCTGTACGTAAATAAAGGAGCTAAGCTCCAAAGAGCCTTGATTTCTTATTTTATAGATAAAAATATAGAAGCGGGATATACAGAATATTTACCACCTTATCTTGTTAATGAAGAATCTGCATTTGGTACTGGAAATTTTCCCGACAAAGAAGGTCAAATGTATCATGTTAACAAAGATGATTTATTTTTAATTCCCACTGCTGAGGTTCCTATCACTAATATTTTTAGAAATAAAATTGTTAAAAATTTACCAATTAAGTGTACAGCATATACTCCATGCTTTAGAAGAGAAGCAGGTTCATATGGAAAAAATGTTAGAGGTTTAAATAGATTACATCAATTTGACAAAGTTGAAATTGTTCAAATACAGTATCCTGAAAAATCATATGAAACGCTTCATGAAATGGTTAATCATGTTTCAAGTATTTTAGACGATTTAAAACTACCATACAGAGTTATTCAGTTATGTGGAGGAGATTTAAGTTTTACTTCTGCACTCACATATGATTTTGAAGTTTTTTCAGTCGCGCAAAATAAATGGTTAGAAGTTAGCTCCGTGTCTAATTTTGAAGCGTATCAATCTAATCGCTTAAAACTAAGATATAAAGATGGAAGTGGAAAAAACAAGTTATGTCATACTTTAAATGGAAGTGCTTTAGCTCTACCAAGAGTTTATGCTGCTATTTTAGAAATTAATCAAACTAAAAATGGTATTAAAGTTCCAAAAGTATTACAAAAGTATACTGGATTTGACATGATTAGCTAGATGCGAGTATTATTACTTTTTTTATTATTATCTAAGCTGGCTATTTGTCAGAACAGCAATCAACAAGTTGCTTATAATTATTACTTGAATGGAGAGTACGAAAAAGCAATCTCAATATATGAAGAACAATTAAAAAATAAGTTTACTCCATCCCTTTATACTCCACTTTACACGTCTTTAATAAAAATTGGGGACTTTAAAAAAGCTGAAAAAATATCAAAAAATTTTTTAAAAAAATATCCTAATTCATTACAGTTTGAGTTGGGAATAATTGTTTCAAAATTTAATCAATTAAATCAAAAAAATAAATCAGAAGTCTTGTTTAATAGATTTTTAAAAAAAATTAATGGTAGTAGATCTCAAGCAATAAATCTGTCTAATTTTTTATCAAGATATGGTTACTATCACAAAGCAATTGAAATCTATATTTTAAGTGAAAAAATAAATTCATCAAATGATTTTTCTATTCAAAAAGCACAAATTTATTCTAAAATGGATAAATCTGAGCTAATGCTAAAAGAGTATCTAAATGCTATGCAGAAAGATCCTTTAAAAAAAGATTATGTTTTTGCACAAATTCAAAAATTTTTAGACAATAATGGTATTGTAAATGAAAGTAACTATAATCAACTTAAGAAGGTTTTATTACCAATAGTACTTAAGCAAGAAAATAGAGTTGATTTTTCTGAACTTCTAATATGGTTTTATTTGCAATCCAAGCAATATGATATGGCTCTAAGGCAAGCTATATCTTTAGATAAAAGAATGAATCTTGATGGTAGTATTGTGTTTGATTTAGCAGAAAATTTTTTAAATGAAGAAAATTTTGATTTAGCTGAAAAGGCTTATGATTATATAATTAGTAAGGGAGAAAGTACATATTACTATATAGATGCAAATATTAATATGCTTTTTGCATTAAACAAAAAATCTTTTAAAGATATAAATTCACTAAAAGAATTAGATTTAAAATATGCTCAAACTATGGCATTGTTAGGTCAAAATAAATATACAATTAAATTAATGAAAAACTATGCGCATTTTAAAGCTTTTTATTTAGACAACTTAAATGATGCAGAGGAGTTATTATTAAAAGCTATGTCTATTAATAACATTAATAAGTTTGAATTAGCTGAGTGTAAGATGGAATATGCAGATATTTTAATGCTACAAGGCAAGGAATGGCAATCTATGCTTTATTATGCTCAATTAGAAAAAGATTTTAAAGAGCATCCAATAGGTCATGAAGCAAAATTAAGAGTAGCAAAAATATCATACTATCAATGTGACTTCCAATGGGCTCAAGCCCAGCTAGAAACTCTAAGAGCATCCACATCAAAGTTAATTGCAAATAACGCAATGGAATTATCTTTATTGATAACTGATAATTTTAATTTGGACACTACAGAGGAGTGTATGTGTAAGTTCGCTAATGCAGATTTATTATTGTATCAAAAAAAAATTAATAAAGCATTAGAACAATATGACCTTATTTTAAATAATTTTCCGGGACATACTTTATCAGATGAAATATATATGAGAAAAGCACAAGTTTATATAAGTAGCAATAATTTTGAAAAGGCTTTATATAATCTTGAAATGATAAATTCTGATTGGAGTTATGATATTTTGTCTGATGATGCTCTTTTTAAAAGAGCAAAAATATATGACGATTTTTTAAAAAACTCAGAAAAAGCTTTAAGTTTATACGAACAAATATTAACAGAGTATCCAGAAAGTATTTATGTTTCAGAGTCACGAAAAAGATATCGCGATTTAAGAGGGGATAATTTATAATATTAAAAAATGATTGTATATAATGTTACCGTAACAGTTGATACAAGTATAAAATCTGAATGGTTGAGTTGGATGAAACAAAAGCATATCCCTGAAGTTTTAAATACAGGCTTATTTATCGAAGCACAATTAAAAAAAGTAATCAGTGATAATGGCAATACATTTGCAATATCATATTCTTGTGCTACAATACAAGACTTACATAAATACCAAGTTAATTTTGCATCTCAAATTCAAAAAAAACACATTGACAAATTTGGAGACAAAGCTGTAGCTTTTCGTACTATTTTGGAAATTTTAAACACTTTTTAATTGAAATATTTTGTGAAAGCACTTGTTCAAGATTATTTAAAATTAGAAAAAAATGTGTTGTTAATGATTAAAGCTGAATTCTTTATTCAATTAATAGGTGCTGCTTTTTTCTTAATATTAAATATTTATTTAGCTAAAAATAGTTTTAGTGATTCTGAGATTGCAAATTTTATTTCATATAGATTTTTAGCTGTTATTGTTTTAGCATTTCCATTAGGTATTTTTATTAAAGGAAGATCACTTAAGCCTTTTTTTATGATTGGAAGTGTTGGGATTCCAATTGTTGCAATTATATTAGTATTATCTATTGAAATGTCATATGACAATATTATTCCATTCTTATTTATATTGTGGGGAATTGTATTTACATTATTTAGTGTAAGTTCCTTGCCGTTTATAATGCGTAATAGTAAAATTTCTAATCAATCTCATGCAATATCGTTGAATTATGCAACACATAGCTTTGGAACTATTATAAGTAGCTTATTTATTTATTTTTCATCTGAGTTAATTGAAGGAATCAATGAAGGACAGATATTGACAATTATATCAGTTATAGGATTTATTGGAATATATTTCATTTTAAAACTTAAAAATGAAAGTATTATCTATCCAAAAAAAGATTTTAATATATTAAATTATGACTGGAAATTAATTTTTAAAGCAACAATTCCCACATTCATTATTGCTGTTGGTGCTGGACTGACTATTCCATTTATAAATTTATTTTTTTTTCATAGTTTTGATGTAGATTCTCAAGTTTTTGCCTTAATTGGAGGTTTTGCAAGTTTGTTAGTTGCTATTTGTTCCTTACAGGTACCAAATATTAAAAATAGACTAGGTTTCAAAAAAGGCATTCTTTCTACACAATTATTGTCTGTTATAGCACTAATAGCACTTGCGACAACTGAATTTTTTAGTTCATATTATTGGGCTTTACCAATAGCAATACTATGCTATTGGATCAGAACTCCATTAATGAATATGGCAGCACCTATGACATCAGAGCTTACTATGAATTATGTGGGAAAAAATAATCAAGAAATCTTAAGTGCAGTTATGGCTGCCATTTGGAGTGGAAGTTGGTTTTTTAGTTCACAAATTGTAAGTATTTTAAAAGCAAAAAATATGACCTATGCTTTTATTTTTTATATAACAGCTGCATTATATTTATTAGGGATTCTCATGTATTATCTTTTAATTTTAGACTACAATAAAAATAAATCTAAGATAGAATATACTAAGAAATAAAAGGATTATGTTTTTTTTCTTCAGATAATGATGTGGGTATTCCGTGCCCTGGAAAAATCTGAGTTTCATTTGGTAAGGGCAAAATTTCTTTATTAATACTCTCAATAAGTATTTCATAATCTCCTCCGGGTAAATCTGTTCTTCCAATACTTCCTTTAAAAATTACATCTCCACCAATTAATAAGTTATTTTTTTTGGAATAAAAACAGATATGGCCTGGAGAGTGACCTGGACAAAATAAAATGTCTAAGTTCACATATCCAAATTTTATTGTTTGTCCAGCATTTAGATAATCATGGGGCATAGGTGAAAGCTTATAATTATCAAATCCGTACATTTTACTGATCTGTTTTGAATCTTGTAGTAATGGTAGTTCTTTTTCGTGAGCAAACAAATTAATATTCCACTTGTTACAAACAAATTTATTTCCTAATATGTGATCAATATGACAATGTGTATTTAATACTTTAGTTGGAATTAGATGTTTTTGATGTATAAAGCTAGTTAAAATATTTTGTTCTTCAATAGTATAGCAGCCTGGATCAATGATAATACATTCTTTTGTTTCATCATATAAAATATATGTATTTTCTGCAAAGTCATTAAATGTAAAAGTTTGTATTTTCAATTGTATTAATTATTTTTTGCAAATGTATGTTAATTAGTATTTAAAAACTATTTTTCTGCTTTGCATTATAATTATATTTCGTTCATAAATTTGTTAAATGTCAATTTCTGTAATTTTGTTATTAATTTTAATCGGATTGCTTTCTGGTTTTTTGAGTGGCTTAGTTGGTGTAGGAGGGGGGATTATTATGGTTCCTCTTTTGATAATGGTTGTCGGTTTAACACAATTTCAAGCTCAGGGGACAGCTATTTTTACTATGTTACCGCCAATTGGTATACTTGCAGCAATAAATTATTATAAAGCAGGTCATGTTAAGTGGGAATATGCGATTTTAATAGCAGTAACTTTTGTAGTTGGGGGCTACCTTGGATCAAATTTGTCTCTGAGTCTTTCCCCATCTCTAGTCAGAAGAGTTTTCGGTATAGTCATGCTGATTACAGCTCTAAAGTTACTTTTTACAAAATGATAAATAGTATTCAAAATCTTGTAGTAAAAAATTTTGATGTTATTGTAAGTATTAGAAGATATTTGCATATGTATCCAGAGCTTTCTTTCAATGAGCACAATACATCAAAATTTATAAAATCGACATTAAAAAAGTGGGGAGTAAAGTATGAAAGTATTGGAGAAACTGGAGTAGTTGTGCTTATTGAAGGATATAACTCTACTTCTAAAACAATTGCATTTAGAGCTGATTTTGATGCGTTACCAATACTTGAAGAAAATGAATTTGATTATTGCTCAAAAAATGAAGGAGTTATGCATGCATGTGGCCATGATGCACATACCGCATCATTACTTGGGGTTATTAAAGTATTAATTGATTTAAAAAAAGATTTTGAAGGTACCATTAAATTTATTTTTCAGCCAGCAGAAGAAGTTTTTCCTGGAGGAGCAAAAACAATGATAGAAAAGGGTGTGCTAGCAAATCCTAATGTTGATAAAATATTTGCTCAACATGTATTCCCAGAATTAGAAGTAGGAAAGGTAGGATTTGCAACAGGTACTTATATGGCTTCTGCTGATGAAATATTTGTAGAGATTACTGGAAAAGGAGGGCATGCTGCATTACCACATACATATAATAATCCCATTGTAGCAGCAGCAGAATTAATTTCTAATTTAGAGGATTATTTTTACAAATATCGAGATAAGCCTTCAGTATTTGCAATTGGATTTATTAATGGAGATGGATATACGAATGTAATTCCTGAAAAAGTAAATATCAAAGGAACTTTTCGTACACTAGATGAAGACTTTCGAAGCTTTGCACATAAGAAGATGCAAGAAATTTCTAAGAAAATTTCTAGCAAATTTTCATTAAAAATCGATTTTTTGGTAAGGGTTGGATATCCTGTATTAGAAAATGACATTGACTTAACATTATCAACTATTAAGCTAGCTAAAGAATTTCTAGGCGAAAAAAATGTAGTAGACCTTTCGTATAGAATGACTGCTGAAGACTTCGCTTATTATGGACAAATAGTGCCAAGTTGTTTTTATAGATTAGGTGTTGCAAATAAAAAATTAGGTATTACACATGGACTTCATACTTCAAGATTTAATATTGATGAAGAAGCATTAAAAGTTGGTGTTGGTTTAATGACTTATCTTGCTCTTAAGCAATAGTCTTTAGTTTTATCTGCTTTATCGAAATATTTTTTTACTAATTAGCTACCTGAGAAATGAAATCTATTCTTAAAATTCTTATTTCATCGTCAGAAAAAATATCTTCATCATATTCAATCCTTGCCTCGTCAAATGAGAAATTTTCAGTAGTTCTAAAGAAGGAGTGAATCTCTTCTCTTTCTTCTTCATCTATCATATCATAAATTATGTGGGATAGATTAAGGCGTGTGCCGCCTTCGACAATGCTTTCCATTTCTTCAAGTAATTCGTTTTTTAATAAACCTTTACCATTAGCAATATCATTAATTGATAATTTTTTATCTAATGATTGTATAATATAGATTTTATTAGAAGATTTATTTGCTACGGTCCTAACTGTAAAATCTTCTGGACGAATAACATCATTTTCTTTAACATAATGATTAATTTCATCTAGAAAAGGTTGTCCATATTTTTTTGCTTTTCCAAGACCTACACCTTGTATTTTAGACATTTCTTCAAAGTCTATTGGATATTGATTAGCCATATCTACTAAAGATATTTCACTAAAAATAATAGCTGGTGGTAAATTAATTTGTTTAGCAAGTCTTTTTCTTGTCTCTTTAAGTATTTTAAATAGATTTTCATCAGCAGCTTGACCTTTTTGTGTTACAGTAGTAATATTATTATCATCTTCATAAACGTGATCTTCAGTTATTTTAAAACTATAAGGTTGATTCATGAATTCTCTGCCTTCGCTAGTTATTTTAAGAATTCCGTAACTTTCAATTTCTTTAGTAAGTAGTTTTTTTACGTAAGCTTGTCTAATAACAGAATGCCAAAAGTTAAGAGGTTTGTCTTTTCCAATTCCAAAAATATTTTGTAGTTGGGACATATTTTGTTTAATTATAGAGTCAGATTCTCCACACATAATTTTAGCTATTTCTTTAGATTTAAATCTTTCTCTTGAATCATTAATTGCGTTAAGAAGTTTTGTAATAAAATCTTTTCCTTCTATCTTACTTTTAGGATTACTACAGTTGTCACACATTTTATTACACTTAGATGAATCAAAATCTTCACCAAAATAATGAAGTAAGTATTTTCTTCTGCACATTGAAGTTTCTGAAAAGGCAATGGTTTCCATTATTAAAAGTCTACCAACTTCTTGTTCTGCTACTGGTTTTCCTTGTAAGAATTTTTCTAATTTTTCAATATCTTTGTAGTCATAGAAAGTAATTAACTCTCCTTTTCCTCCATCTCTTCCTGCTCTTCCAGTTTCTTGATAGTACCCCTCTAAGCTTTTGGGCATATCATGATGAATAACATATCTAATATCAGATTTATCGATCCCCATTCCAAAGGCGATTGTAGCTACCATAACGGAACAATCATCCATAAGAAATGCTTCTTGATGTTCAACTCTTTTTTTTGCTTCTAATCCAGCATGATAAGGCAAAGCGTTTATTCCATTAATTTGTAAAATCTCAGCAATCTCCTCCACTTTTTTTCTGCTTAAACAATATATAACACCTGATTCACCTTTTCTTTTAGAAATATATTTAATGATTTGTTTAGCAACATCTTTTTTTGGTTGTATTTCATAATATAAATTACTTCTGTTAAAAGAGTCTAGAAATAATTTACCATCATTTATTCTTAAATTTTTCATGATATCTTGTCTAACCTTTGGTGTAGCAGTAGCTGTAAGAGCAATAATAGGTGCTTTTCCAATTGATTCAATAATATCTCTTAGTTTTCTATATTCGGGTCTAAAATCGTGTCCCCATTCTGAAATACAGTGAGCTTCGTCAATCGCATAAAATGAAATATTTGTTGAACTAAAAAAGTCAGTATTTTCTTTTTTAACTAATGATTCTGGAGCAACATATAATAACTTTGTTTTCCCATTTGTTATATCATCTTTTACCTGCTTTGTTTGTGTTTTAGATAATGATGAGTTTAGAACATGAGCAATACTTTCATTTTTATAATATGTTCGTAAAATATCAACTTGATTTTTCATAAGTGCAATAAGAGGAGATACTACAATTGCACATCCGTTGGATATTAATGCAGGAAGTTGATAACACATTGACTTTCCTCCGCCTGTGGGCATAATAATCATTGAGTCATTTCCAGATAATAAATGTTGGATTATTTCTTCTTGCTTCCCTCTAAATGAATTGTAACCAAAAATTTCTTTGAGTTTTTTATGTAGAGTTTCAGTTGAAATATTCATTTATTATAAAAATGTGATATTTTTGCTTATAAGTTACTTACGAATATACTATTTATTTTAATGAAAACATCAAGTCAAATAAAAAAAATTGCGCTTAAAACAATAGAAGAACAACTAACTGCTATAAAAAATCTTGAAAATAGTATCGATAGTAATTTTGTTAAGGCGATTAACATGATACTAAATTCAAATGGTAGATTGATAGTTGCTGGAATTGGTAAAAGCGCCAACATAGCAAATAAAATGGTAGCTACATTTAACTCTACAGGACAGCCATCAGTATTTTTACATGCTGCAGATGCAATCCACGGAGATTTAGGAAACATTCAAAAAGAGGATGTAGTAATTTGCATATCAAAAAGTGGTAATACATCTGAAGTTAAAACATTGGTTCCATTTATTAAGAAAATGGGTAATAAAATTATTGCTTTAACAGGTAATAGTAAATCATTTCTTTCAAAAGAATCAGATGTATTAATTGACGTAAGTGTTTTAAAAGAAGCTTGTCCAAATAATCTTGCTCCAACAACATCAACAACAGCTCAACTTGTCATGGGAGATGCTATTGCGATAAGTCTTTTGGAGTGTAAAAATTTCTCTAAAAATGATTTTGCTCGTTTTCATCCTGGAGGTACTTTAGGAAAAAGATTGTATCTGCGTTTAAATGATATTGTGCAAACTGAAAATATACCAAAAGTTGATGAGTTTTCAGAAATTAATAAAGTAATAATAGAGATCTCTCATAAAAGACTTGGTGCAACTGCAGTAATGAAAAATAATAATCTATGTGGTATAATTACTGATGGAGATTTAAGAAGGATGCTTGAAAAATATGATGATTTTTCATCATTAAAAGCTAAAGATATAATGACTTCAAATCCAACTACAATTTCTTCTGAAAAATTAGCCTATGATGCTTTACAAATAATGGAAGACCAAAATATTAATCAAATTATTATTACTGAAAATGATAATTACATTGGTATTGTTCACATACATGAAATTTTAAGAGAGGGCATTATATGAGTAAATCAATTGACAAAGAAATGTCTTTTCTTGATCATTTAGAAGTGTTTAGATGGCACTTAATTAGATCAGCCACGGCTATTTTATTTTTTGCAATTATTTCATTTATTTTTAAAAATATAATATTTGATAAAATTTTATTGGCTCCAAGAGAACCAAGTTTTATTACTTATGAGATTCTATGTTTTTTATCTAATTTTTTTGGTTTTAATGATGCACTTTGTATGTCTCAACCATCATTTTCATTAATGAATATTAGTATGAGTGGTCAATTTTCTGTTCATATTTATACTTCTATTTTGGCTGGTTTTATTTTGGCATTTCCTTATATATTTTGGGAGTTTTGGTGTTTTATTAAGCCCGCCCTACACAAAAATGAAACTAAAATTATAAAAGGTGTTGTTTTTTATAGCTCGCTTCTTTTTTTATTGGGAGTACTTTTTGGTTATTTTGTTATTGCTCCAATTTCGATTAATTTTCTTGGATCATATCAAATCAGTAGTACTGTAGCTAATCAAATTAGTATTACTTCATTTATTTCTACAGTAACTACTGTTACTTTGGCAAATGGTATAATATTTGAATTGCCAATTTTGGTATATTTTTTAACAAAAGTTGGATTAGTTACTCCAACTTTAATGCGGAATTATCGTAGACATTCAATTATATTAATTTTGATATTATCTGCAATCATAACTCCTCCTGACATAGCATCTCAAATCATAGTTTCTATACCACTGTTGGTTTTGTATGAAATCAGTATCAGTATTTCATCGCGAATCATTAAAAAAACAAATTAATATGATTTTAAAAGCTAAAAATATTATTAAGTATTATGGTAAAAGACCCGTAGTTAATAACATATCACTTGATGTGAGAAAGGGTGAAATTGTTGGCCTTCTAGGTCCAAATGGAGCTGGCAAAACAACTTGCTTTTACATGATGGTTGGTTTAGTTAAGCCTTTTCAAGGAAATATACTCTTAAACAATCATGATATAACAAAACTACCAATGTATAAAAGAGCCCAATTAGGTATTGGATATTTAGCGCAGGAGGCTTCTATTTTTAGAACAATGACAGTTGAAGATAATATTTTATGTGTTTTAGAAATGACAACATTGTCAAAAAAAGAAAGAGTTCAAAAATGTGAAAATTTATTAAATGAATTTGGCTTATTGAATGTGCGGAAAAATCTTGGCACTTTGCTTTCAGGTGGAGAGAGAAGAAGAGCAGAAATTGCACGGGCTTTAGCAACTGACCCAAGTTTTATTTTACTAGATGAGCCATTTGCAGGCGTTGATCCAATAGCTGTTGAAGATATACAAAGCGTAGTGGTTCAGCTTAAAGAAAAAAATATAGGTGTACTAATTACAGATCATAATGTACATGAAACATTAACTATTACTGACAGAGCTTATCTTTTGTTTGAAGGAAAAATTTTAAGACAAGGTACCGCAGAGGAATTATCACGTGACGAGCAGGTTCGTAATGTTTATTTGGGAAAGAATTTTGAATTAAGAAAATGAAATTTATCTTTTATGTAATGAAAATTCATAAGATTCCATAATTTGATTACATAGTATTTTTTTGCAAGCTTTTTCAACTATTTCTGACGCTTCTTTTTCGTTTTTTGCCTCGATATTTAAGCTTATATGTTTACCGATTCTAACTTCATTTATTTCGGAAAGACCTATGTTTTTCATATTAGAGCTCACTGCTTTACCTTGTGGATCAAGTAATGATTTGAGTGGCATTATATTTATTTCTGCTGTAAATTCCATATTTTATTTTGCGTTATTAATCAATGATAAAATTACATATAAAAATACAATAATAGGTAAAGCGGCAAACTTAAATATGTAAAATAATATTATTGAGATTACAAAAAGTAAAATCCTTAGTGTATTTAATTTATTATTTATTTTTTCACTTCTTTTAAATTTTAGTGAAAATAAAGGGATTTTAGTTATCAAAAAAAACGGAATTATTAATGTGACAAAAATTAAAAAAAAGACATTATCAAAGATTGTAAATGATAATTTATCCGCAAGAGGAATTGAAGCAAAAAATATAGCCGTTGCGGGTGTTGGTAGACCGATAAATTCATTAATTTGTTTCTTATCAAGATTAAAATTTGCTAATCTGCAAGCAGATAAAACAGGTATGATAATTGCAACACATGAAATCATAGAGTATTCACAAGATATGAAGTTTAACTTTTGATTTATTAAATGAAACATAATAAATCCAGGGGCAACTCCAAATGATACTAGATCTGACAAAGAATCTAACTGTTTGCCAAGTTCACTATTGATTTTCAAAAAACGAGCAAATAGTCCATCAAAAAAATCAAATATTGCACCATAAAAAATAAAATAAGATGCACTTTGTAAATCTTTTTCAAAAGAACAATAAATAGAAATTAAACCACAAACTAAGTTCAACATAGTTATAGTGTTAGGTATATTTCTAATTATAACGTTCATATCAGCAAAAATATCATAATATTTGTAAAATATTATGACAAGATTATTTTTAGTAGTTTTAAGTGGCTTAAGTTTGGCTTTTTCATGGCCACATATTGGTTTTTTCCCATTTATTTTTTTTGCTTTTGTCCCTTTGTTAATTTTAGAAAATCAAGCTAAAAATAGTAGAGAGATATTTCTTCTCTCTTTTTGCTCTTTTTTCATTTTTAATATTATTACAACTTACTGGGTTTGGTACGCTAGTAATGTTGGTGCTTTATTTGCATTTTTTTTAAATTCTATTTTAATGTCTTTTGTCTTCTGTTTATATTTTCATGTTAAGAGAAAAATTACAAATAAATTAGGTTATTTTTCATTGATTTTTTTATGGATTTCAATGGAATATATGCATTTAAATTGGGATTTATCTTGGCCCTGGTTAACTCTTGGAAATGTTTTTGCAACATTTCCAATACTTGTTAACTGGTATGAATATACAGGTTTTCTTGGTGGTTCTTTTTGGATTCTTCTAGTTAATTTGCTCATTTTTAAAATCTTTCAAAAACAACAGGTTAAAACAAATTTTATATTATTATTTTCTTCTATACTACTGCCAATTTCTTTTTCTCTTTATATCAATTACTCATATAGTGAAGATATTAGAAGTGAAATTAATGTTTTAGTTGTACAGCCAAATATTGAGCCATATACAGAAAAATTTACTTTGCCTTCAAATGTTCAATTATCTGAATTTATTAAATTGGTGGAACAGAAACTTGATCAAAAAACGGATTTAATTTTAGGGCCTGAAACTGCACTTGCAGGATCACCTATGGATGAAGATAATTTAGAATCTAGTTATCAAGTTAAAGTTTTTAGAAGTTTACAAAAAAAGTATCCAAATTTAAACGTGATTGTTGGAGCAATAACAAAAAAAATCTACACAACAGATTCTGAAATTACTGCAACTGCAAGATTTAAGAATAATGAATATTATGATTTGTACAATTCACTAATTTTAATTCCAAGAAAGGGTAATATCAAATTGTATCATAAGTCTAAGTTAGTGCCAGGAGCAGAAAAAATGCCGTTTCCTGTTTTACTAGATCCAATAGCTAAAATGGTTGTTAATTTAGGGGGCATTAGCGGAACTTTAGGTAATCCAAATTATACCAAACCCTTTATTATAAATGGTCATACTGTTGCTCCACTAATTTGTTATGAAAGTGTTTATGGTGATATGCAGTCTGAAAAATCAGATTTGCTTGTTATTGCAACAAATGATGGTTGGTGGAAAAATACTGCGGGATATAAACAACATTTCGATTATTCTAGACTTAGAGCTATAGAACAAAGAAAGTGGGTAGTTCGATCTGCAAATACAGGCATTTCAGGAATAATTAATCCTAAGGGAGAAGCGATTCTCAAAACTAATTGGGATGAATCTATTACATTAAAACACAAAATCAATATCAATAATCATACTACTTTCTATAAAAAGTATGGAGATTATTTAGGTAGAATTTCTATATTTTTATCTTTCATTTTAATAATTTCCACTTTTGTTAAATCTAGAGTTAGAAAGTAGATAAGTATTTAAGCTTTAAATTTTTTTGGTATGGCGCAAACAGGAATTGGGTTCATTTTATGTTGATTTTTTACATTAAATGTTTTGAAAATTTCTAAAACTTTTTTTTGTCTTTTTGATAAGGATTTAGAATTTCCCTTAAAATTCATAGCCCACTCTAATTCATTATAACTTGCTCCTATTTGATCTTCGTCTGTTCTATTGTTATCCCATAATCCATCAGTTGGAGGAGCGTCAATTATATCGCTTTGTATTTGCATATGCTTTGCTAATTCTTTAACTTCAGATTTTAATAAATCAGCAATAGGGCTTAAATCTACACCTCCATCTCCGTATTTAGTGAAAAAACCAATACCAAAATCCTCTACTTTGTTTCCGGTGCCTAAGACTAAAAGATTAAAATGTTGTGCAAAATAATACAATGTAGTCATCCTTAGTCTTGATCTAGTATTTGCAAGAGCAAGTTCGTTACATTCGTCATTTAATTTTGATTTGAATTTTTTAAAAACTTCAGTTAGTTCAAATTCCAATGAACTAACATTATTAAAGTTTTTTGTCAACCATTTAATATGTTTTTTTGCTCTGCTAACTTGTTTTTTTTCTTGGTATATAGGCATTTCTAAACAGAGTATTTTAAGGCCAGTTTTAGCAGCTAAAGTAGATGTTACTGCAGAATCAATACCTCCAGAAATTCCTATAACAAAACCATCAGTATTTGATTGTTTTGAATAATTTAAAATCCATTTTACTATATGTTCAATTACTAATGATGATTTCATAATATTTGCAAATTTAGTGTAAAACTTTTTAATTTGTAGAATGAAAAAGAGTCTATTTCTTTTTATGTTTTTAATTTTTGTGGGATGTGAAAAACATAAAAAAGAAAATCATCATGTCGATCTAAAAGTATACAGATTTGAAAATGAATTCTTTTCTATAAATGACAGTAATTTTTTTCAAAAAACTCAACACTGGGACACAACTTATCATTCATTTCTAAAAGGAGCGTTTATTCCATTTTTGCAATCATTTGTTAATAATGTTAGACCCTCAAGTATCAAAGATTCCGTTTTAATAAATGAATTAATGACCTTTGTTAGTCATAGTGATTTTAAAGAAGTTTATGATTCACTTAAATTTCAATTTTCAGATTTTTCAGAAATAGAGAGTTCTTTGGAAGAAGCATTTGGTAGATTTTTTTATTTTTTTCCAAACTCTAGCTTAAAACCTCCAAATATTACAACTTTTTTTAGTGGTTTTAATTATGGAGTATTTACATACCCTGGAAAAGATATCAATTCATTGCATGTAGGAATAGGTTTAGATTACTTTTTGGGTTCAGGAAGTAAATTTTACTCTAAATTAGGATATCCACACTATGAGAGATATAGATTTCAAAAAAAATTTATACCGGTATATGTTATGCAGGTATGGTTTGATATGTGCTATGAAGATAATTTAAATAAGTCAATGATTGGTACTGATTTGTTAACTCAAACAATTTATATTGGTAAAAAAATGTATTTTGTTGATAAAATGTTACCAAATATTCGAATGCATGATAAGCTAGGTTATTCTGAAAAGCAATTAGAATGGGTAATTAGTAATGAGAAAAATATATGGTCTTATATCATCGAAAATGACTTGCTTTTTTCTAAAGATGAAACAAAATTTAGACAGTTTATTTATGATGGCCCTTTTGTTAAGGGGTTGCCTAAAGAAGCTCCAACAAGATTAATGTATTATATTGGTTATAAAATAATAGAAAATTATTCACAACAAAAAAATATTAGCATTAGTGAACTATTTGAAAATAATTTAGAGCCTGAGCTATATTTACAAAACTATAAGCCTGAAAATAATAATATTGTTAAAAAAACTAGTGTTTTTTCAAGTAATTTTTTAAAAGTAGTCGTTTTAGTATGTATTTTAGGTTTTTCTTTATTATTAGTTTATTGTTTTAAAAATTTTTATAAAAAAAATGAGAAAAAAAATAGAATTTGAGGTGCAAATTGATGAAAATCATCTTCCAAAAAAAATATCCATAGATACTAGTGATAGTTTTGAAAAAGAAAAAGATTTAAAAGCTTTATTTGTTTCTGCCTGGCAGTCAAAAAAAAAGGAGACACTTAGAATTGATTTGTGGACAAAGGATATGCCTGTAAATGAAATGTTTATCTTTTATCATCAAAGTTTATTAAGTATGGCTCAAAATTTAGAAAAATCTACTGGTCATGAAAAGTTAGCTGGCGCATTGCGCGATTATTGTGAGTTTTTTGCTGAACAAACTCAAATAAAAGCCAAGTAATTTAATTATTGAGATGATTTAAATATCGAATATATTTTGTAATTTCATCAATACCTATTTTTTTTTCTGCAGAGGTTATAAGTATCTTTGGTAATACCTCCCATTCATTTTTCATATGTGATCTATAATGATTAATTTTTTCTTCTATTTTTTGTTTACTTAATTTATCTGACTTTGTAAATATTATTACAAAGGGTAAACTATTTTGACATAACCATTGCATAAATTTTTGATCAATTTTCTGCGCTTCGAGTCTAATGTCTACTAACACAAAAGTACATATTAGATTATCTCTGTATTTTAAGTAATCACTTGTCATTTTTTGAAAAATAGCTCGATTTTGTTTAGATGTTTTTGCATAACCATAACCTGGTAGATCTACTAGAAACCAGTTTTTATTAATAAGAAAATGATTTATTAATTGAGTTTTGCCAGGCTTATTTGATGTTTTTGCTAATTTTTTATTATTAGCAATAGCATTAATAAGTGATGATTTACCAACGTTAGATCTACCAATAAATGCATATTCAGGAAAATTGTTTGAAGGGCATTTATTGTAATTTTGATTGCTAACTACAAACTCCGCAGAATTAATTTTCATAAATGAATTTTACTTGAGAAAATCGAGTACTATTTCGCTAAATTGTTTCGGATGCTCCCACATTGGCGCATGTCCACATTTTTCAATCCAATACAAATTTGAGTTTGGTAGTAATTTATGAAATTCTTCGGCAACATGTGGAGGTGTAACCTTATCGTTTGCTCCCCAAATTAGGCATGTAGGAGTTTTAATATTTGGGATTTCACTAGCCATATTATGTCTGATTGCAGACTTGGCATATCCAAGTAGTTTTAAAAGATTCATTCTATTATTTGCTATTTCAAATACTTTATCAACTAATTCGTCAGTTGCAACTTTTGGGTCATAAAAGACTTCTTCTGTTTTTTTTCTTATGTAATTTTTATCTCCTCTTCTAGGCCAAGAGTTTCCCATTGACTCTTCAAACAAACCAGAGCTTCCTGTAAGAATTAAATTGTCAACTTTGGATGGATAATTTTTAGCAAAAATTAAACCAACATGTCCTCCCATAGAATTACCAATTAGTGTTGCGCTTTTTATATTAAGTGTTTTCATAAAATCATTTAGATATTCACTTAATGATTTTACTGATACTTTTAATAAATTTCGTCCTTCAAATAATTTTAAATCTAATCCGTAAACTTTGTATTTAGCAGATATAAAATCTACCATCTCTCCAAAATTTTCAACTCCTCCCATTAATCCATGTAAAAGAATTATTGGTTGTTGACCGTTTCCTTCCTCAAGCCATCTAAACTTTCCTTTTTGGTTTATCATTGAGAGTATAAATATTTATTACAAAGAAACGAAAATATTCTTTAATATCGAAAACATCCTATTTAACTCTATAAATTGTTTTAGTGTTAAAAGTTATCAACAAAGTGGTATATAGTGGGAAAAAGTGGTTTTTATGCTTATATTAGCACCCAGATTATAATCAAATGATAAATATTGTTGGAACATATGAGTGTAAAGTAGATTCTAAAGCAAGAATACTTTTGCCATCTCCTTTAAAAAAGCAGCTACAACATGTACTCAACGAAGGGTTTGTTATCAAGCGCTCTGTTTTCCAAAATTGTTTGGAGATTTATCCAATGCAAGAATGGAAATTAGTTGTTTCACAAGTTAATAGACTAAATCGCTTTGTTAAAAAAAACAATGAGTTTATTAGGGCTTTTTTAGCTGGATTAAAAGTTATTGATGTAGATAGTTCAGGAAGATTACTAATTCCAAAAGACTTACTTCTTTTTGCAAACTTAAATAAAGAAGTTGTGTTATCCTCTTCTGTAAATATGATTGAAATATGGGATAAAGAAGATTATGAAATATCAGTTGCTGAAACCTTACAGGACTTTGATAAATTAACAGAAGATGTTATGGGGATAAACTCAAGCCAAAATATAGATGGAATATCATAAGCCTGTTTTATTAAGAGAAAGTATAGAAGGACTAAATATTAGAGAAAAAGGTGTATATGTAGATGCAACTTTTGGAGGAGGAGGTCACTCAAAGATGATTATAAAAAAATTGAAAGGGGGTAAACTCTTTGCTTTTGATCAAGATTTTGATGCACTAAATAATACTATTGATCATAAGGATTTTAAACTAATACATTCAAATTTTAGATATATCGAAAACTTTTTAAGGATGGAAGGTATAAAAAAAATTGATGGTTTGCTAGCAGACTTAGGTGTTTCATCTCATCAATTTGATACACCTAAAAGAGGATTTTCTTTTAGATTTAGTTCAGATCTTGATATGAGAATGAATTTAAATAATGATTTAACAGCTAAATATATTGTAAATCATTATGGTTTGGAAGATTTATCAAATTTGTTATATAATTATGGTGAATTGCATAATCCTAAAAAAATCGCATGTGCTATAATTGAATTTAGAAAAAATAAGCAAATAAGTACCACAGAAGAACTTGCTGAGATAGTATCTAAATTATATACAGATAAAATTGCTATTAAATTTTTGGCAAGAGTTTTTCAAGCAATTAGAATTGAAGTTAATGATGAGATTAACTCATTAAAAGAAATGTTATTAAGTGCTCAAAAGTTACTTAATCCACAAGGAAGAATAGCAATTATTTCATATCATTCATTAGAAGATAGATTGGTAAAAAATTTAATTAAAAAAGGAGATCTTGATGGTAATATAGAAAAAGATTTTTTTGGCAATATTCAAAAAAAATTTATTGAAATTAATTCTAGAGTCATTGTACCATCTAAGCAGGAGATAAATATAAATTCCAGAGCTAGAAGCGCGAAATTAAGAATTGCAGAAAAAAAATGACAAGTAATAGACAAAAAAATAAGAGTGTAATAAGTATTTTAAAAGGAGATTTTATTATTGGCGAAACGATTGGTAGTTACACCCCTTTTTTATTGATGTTATTTATATTAGCCCTTCTCAGTATTAGTTCATCTTTTCATTCTGAAAAACTTTTAGAAAAATCAATTAAATTGGAAAAAGAGGTTGAGCATTTATCTCGTATTCATACTGCTCATAAATTGGATTTAATGAAAATCTATAAAAGGTCAAAAGTAGAGGAGTTAGTTAAAAGTCAAGAAATCAAAACATCAAAAATACCACCTGTAATAATTGAATAATAATGAAAAAAGCAAAAGGGATTATTTTACGAGTTATATTATTATATTTATTTGTAATATCTTTTTTTGGTATTGTCATTTATCAGATTATACAAGTTCAGTTTTTTCAAGCTTCTATTAACACGAATAGTCAACCAAGATATGAAATTATTAATGCTCAAAGAGGTAATATTTTATCTGATGACGGGTCCTTACTAGCAACATCGGTCCCTCTTTACGATATTTACATAGATTTTTCAGTTATCAATAATAAAATTTTTGAAGATAATGTAAAAAGTCTTTCCAAACAACTTTCTTCTCTGTTTTTGGATAAATCTGAAATAGACTATGAAAATTGGTTAAGAATTCAAAAAAACAGTAACGATAATAAATACGTGAAATTTAAGATTCAGGTTAATCAAAATAAATTAGATGCTGTAAAAATGATGCCAATTTTTGAACTTGACCGAAACAAGGGAGGGATAATTATTGAGCCTAGACTTAATCGAAAACATCCATATGGTCAATTAGCATATAGAACTATCGGAAGATTAAGAAAATACAACACGGTTGGTATTGAAAGATCATATGATTTTTTTCTAAAAGGAGAAGATGGTTTACAATTGAAAAAGCTTAAGAAAAAAGGATTATGGATTCCAGAAAAATCTGAATTAAATCGATCTCCCAAATCTGGACATGATATAATTACAACAATTAATATAGATATGCAGGATGTAGCTCAAGAGGCCCTAAAAAAAACTATTATAAATGAAAATGCTAATTGGGGTTGTGTTGTGTTAATGGAAGTTGAAACAGGAGAAGTTAAAGTTATATCTAATCTTAGTAAGGATTCTGTAGGCAATATAAAAGAGGACTATAATTACGCTATTGGTAGACATATGGCCCCTGGTTCAACTTTTAAGTTAGCTTCAATTATTGCTGGCCTAGAAAATAATAAGTTTGAGTTATCTGATTTAATTGATTTGAACGGAGGAGAAATAAAATATTATGATAGAACTATGAAAGATTCTCCTCATAAATTTGATAAAGTATCAATTGCACAATCATTTATTATTTCTTCAAATGTTGGAGTATCTAAAATTATAAATGATGCTTATAAAAAAAATCCACAGGAATTTATTAATCAAATTAATAAATTAGGATTTAACTCCCCATTAGATCTTGAACTATTGTATCCTTCAGCACTTTACATTCCTAGCCCTAAAAAATCTAACTGGTCAGGAGTAACTTTACCATGGATGTCAATAGGATATGAAATGGCAATTTCTCCCCTTCATATGTTGACATTTTATAATGCTATCGCAAATAAGGGCAAGATGATGTTACCTATTTTTACAACATCTATTAGATTACATGGGAAAGATATAATTTACAAACATCCTAAAGTAGTTAAATCAACAATTTGTTCTGAACCAACAATTAACAAAATAATTCCAATGTTAATAGGAGTTGTGGAAGATGGGACTGCAAAAAATATTAAAAATACAGATTATAAAATTGCAGGTAAAACAGGAACAACGGTACTTAATTATGCAAGTAGAAAAAAAGATGAGGATAAGACATATCAAGCCTCTTTTGTTGGTTTTTTTCCAGCTGATAAGCCTAAATATTCTTGCATAGTTGTAGTTAATGAACCAAAAAATGGTCAAGTTTATGGTGGGAAAGTAGCAGCTCCTATTTTCAAAGAATTAGCCGATAAGATTTACTCTTCAGATCTTGATTTGCATAAACCTATAAAAGCTAACAGTGTTAGTTTAGATCTACCTATAGTTAAATCTGGAAATTATTATGATGCAAATTTAGTTCTTGAAAAATTAGGTATGACATTTAATACTCTAAAATCAAACTATTTTATTGCTAAAACTAGTTCAACAAGTATTTTATTGACTGAAAATAATATTATAGATAGTCTAAAAGAAAATAAGATGCCTAACTTAATTGGGATGAATTTGTCTGATGCATTACATCTCTTGTATCAATTTGGATTTTCCACAGAAGTTAATGGTTATGGTAAAATTATTTATTGCCTCGATGCAAATGATAAAAAAATAAATGTTGGGCAGAAAATAACAAAAGGTTCTTTAATTAAAATTCAGTTAGGATAATGTTTTTAAAAGATTTACTTTATAAAGTTAATATTTCACATCTTGTTGGTTCTACTGATATTAATATAGTTGATCTACAATTTGATTCTAGACTAGTAAAAAAAGGTTCTATTTTTTTTGCAATTAAAGGAATTGATCATGACGGTCATATTTTTATAAAAGATGTAATAAAAAAACAGGCTATTGCAGTTGTTGTTGAAGAATTACCCAAAAGTATTAACTCCAATGTAACATACATAAAAGTTGCAGATACAAAAAAAGCTATGGGTATTATGGCTGCTAACTTTTTTAAAAATCCATCTGAAAAAATTAAATTAATTGGAGTAACGGGTACTAATGGTAAAACAACTATTGTTAGCTTATTACATCAATTATTTTCATTGCTAGGAGAAAATGTAGGTATGCTATCTACTATTGAAAATAAAATTATTGATAAAACAACTAATTCAACACACACCACATCAGATATTTTAACAATAAATTATATGTTAAATAAAATGATTGATCATGATTGTAAATACTGTTTTATGGAAGTTAGCTCTCATGCATTAGCACAGGGCAGAGTAAATAGTTTAAATTTTGCTGGAGGTATTTTTACTAATCTTACTAGAGATCATTTAGATTATCACAATACATTTTCTGAATATAGAGATGTTAAAAAATCTTTTTTTGATTCTCTAAGCCAGAATGCTTTTTCAATAATCAATATTGACGATAAAAATGGGATTAAAATGTATGAAAATACAAAGTCCATTGTTAAGACTTATGCTTTAAAAAAAATAGCTGACCATAGTTGTAAGATTTTAGAAAATGAATTTGAAGGCATGTTGTTAAAAATCGCAAAAACTGAATGCTGGGTTAGATTGGTTGGGGAGTTTAATGCATATAACGTTTTATCTGTATATGCAGCTGCACGAGAATTAGGATTTTGTTCAATGAAAATTCTTAGATCTTTAAGTTTGTTAAAACCAGCACAAGGAAGATTTGATATTATTAGAAGTGAAAATAAAATTACAGGTATTGTCGATTATGCTCATACCGATGATGCCTTGTCTAAAATTCTGAATACGATAAATGATATTAAAAAAAATAGTTCAGAAATAATAACTGTTTTTGGATGTGGGGGAAATCGAGATAGATCAAAACGATCAATTATGACAAAAGTTGCATGTAACAAAAGTAAGCTAGTTGTTATTACATCTGATAATCCAAGATCAGAAAGTTTAGAAGATATTTTTGAAGATATGCAGGAAAAACTAGAAATAAATCAGAAAAAAAAATTACTAGTTATCTCTGATAGAAAGCAAGCTATAAGAACCGCTGTCAAGCTAGCTAAATCAGAGGATATTATTTTGATTGCAGGTAAAGGACATGAAAAATTTCAGGAAATTAATGGAGAGAAAATACCATTCGATGATATGAATGAATTAAAAAAATCACTTAATATAAATAAAATATAATGTTATACCATTTATTTGAATATTTGAATAATACTTATGAATTGCCAGGATCAGGTTTGTTTAAGTATATTTCATTTCGAGCTGCATTAGCTGTAATAACATCGCTTTTAGTTTCAATGGTTTTTGGAGGTAAGATTATTAAATTAATAAAGAGAAAACAAATTGGAGAAGAAGTAAGAAAATTAGGATTAACAGGAGAAGAAAATAAAAAAGGAACTCCTACTATGGGGGGGCTTATAATATTATCTGCAATATTAATACCAACAGTTTTATTCACAGATTTAAGTAGTATTTACATTCAAATTATGATTTTAACCACTATATGGTTAGGTTTTATTGGTTTTGCCGATGACTATATTAAAGTTTTTAAAAAAAATAAATCAGGCTTGGCTGGAAGATTTAAAATTTTAGGTCAAATTATTATTGGAATTGTTGTTGGATTAGTGATGGTTTTTCACCCTGACATTGTTATCAAACAAAAAGTAGATAATCAACAAACTACTATAGAAAATAAAATAATTAGTGAATCTTCTATTACTTCTTCATTTCAAAAAAAAGCTGAAAAAACCTCTAAAACAACTATTCCATTTTTTAAAAATAATGAATTTGATTACCATGTGATAACAAGTTGGATGGGTGAGTCTGCAAGTAAGTATGCTTGGATTTTTTTTATACTTATAGTTATTATAATTATTACTGCAGTTAGTAATGGAGCAAATTTAACAGATGGTCTTGATGGTCTTGCAACAGGTTCATCTGCTATTATTGGTCTAACTTTAGTTGTTTTTGCTTATGTTTCTGGTAATATTATTGCTGCAGATTATTTAAATATCATGTATATTCCCAATACGGGGGAGCTAGTTGTATATATGTCTGCTTTTGTTGGTGCCTGTGTTGGATTTATGTGGTACAACTCATATCCAGCTCAGGTTTTTATGGGGGATACTGGATCTTTAGCATTGGGAGGGATAATTGCCGTAGTAGCTATATTAATCAGAAAAGAATTACTAATTCCACTTCTATGTGGAATTTTCTTAATTGAAAACTTATCTGTTTTGATTCAGGTAGGTTATTTTAAATATACCAAAAAAAAATATGGTATTGGTAAAAGAGTATTCAAAATGGCTCCCTTGCATCATCATTTTCAAAAAAAAGGTATTCATGAAAGTAAAATTGTAACAAGATTTTGGATTGTAGGAATAATACTAGCGGTTTTAACATTTGTAACACTTAAGTTAAGATAATGAATAATAGAATTGTTGTTTTAGGAGGAGGTATTAGCGGTATTGGAGCAGCTTTATTAGCTAAGAGAAAAGGTTTTAATGTATTTTTATCTGAGAAGGGAAGATTAAGTTCCACAAACAAGAAAATATTAGACGATAATAATATTTCTTGGGAACAGAATAAACACACTGAAGCAAAAATTTTTAATGCTAAAGAGGTTATTAAAAGTCCTGGAATTCCAAATTCATCTGAAATAATTTTAAAATTAAGGTTAGCTAAAATCCCTATAATATCTGAAATCGAATTTGCCTATCGCTATACAAATGCAAAGATTGCAGCTATAACAGGTTCAAATGGAAAAACAACAACAACTTTAATACTTGGTCACATACTTAAAAATGCTGGTTTTAATGTTCTTGTTGCAGGAAACGTTGGTATTGGATTTGCATCTTCTATTGCAGAGAGGGACTATGACTATATTGTATTAGAGCTAAGTAGCTTCCAACTTGATGATATTAATAAGTTTAAATGTGATGTCGCTATTCTTTTAAATATTACTAAGGATCATCTTGATAGATATCAAAATAGTTTCAAAAAATATATCGCATCTAAACTTAAAATTACTAAAAATCAAAAAAAATCAGATATACTAATTTATAATTCTGATGATGCTATATTAAAAAATATAAATACAGAAGCAAAAAAAATTCCGCTATCATTTTCACATCCACAAAAAAATGGTGGTTTTTTAAAAAAAGAAAAAATAATTATTAATCTAAATAATACAACTATGACTATTCAAGAGTTAGCACTACAAGGTAAACATAATATGTTCAATACTATGGCAGCTGCAATTGCAGCCAGAGTTTTTGAAGTACAGGATTCTGTTATTAGACAGTCCATGTTAGATTTTAAAAATGTTGAACACAGATTGGAATTCGTCCTTACTATTAATGGTATAGATTTTATCAATGACTCCAAAGCTACAAATGTAAATTCAAGTTGGTTTGCATTAGAGAGTATGAAAAAACAAGTTGTGTGGATTGTAGGAGGTGTTGATAAAGGAAATGAATATTCTGATCTTTTTTCAATTGTTAAAGAGAAAGTAAAAGCAATTATTTGTTTAGGTGATAGTAATCAGAATATAATACACTCATTTCAAGGTAAAGTTGAAACGATAGTTCAAGCTTCAAGCATGAAAGAAGCGGTTAATCATTCTTTTAATTTAGCCGAGAAAGGAGAAACTGTTTTATTGTCACCAGCTTGTGCAAGTTTTGATTTGTTTGAAAACTTTGAAGATAGAGGGTTGCAGTTTAAAAATGCTGTTCGATCACTTTAAATGAAACCATTTTATAAAAATATAAGATTTAAGGGCGATTTAATTATTTGGCTTACAGTTGCTTTTTTTTCTTTATTTTCTATTATGGTTGTTTACTCAACAGCTGGATTTTTGGATATGATTGATCATTCAATCAAGTTATTTGTTGGGGTAGTGGCTATGTATATTGTTCATCTGATACCTTTTAAATATTTTTCAAAAATAGGTCAAATAGGATATTATGTTTCGTTAGTTCTGCTGTTTTTAGTTTTTTTGATTGGTATATCTGTAAATGGAGCTTCTAGATGGATTGCAATTGCAGGTTTGCAATTTCAACCATCAGATATTGCTAAGTTAACAGTTATACTTTTTGTAGCACGTCAAATTAGTGTTCATAGAAAAAATATTAATAGTTTAAAGGGTTTTATAAAGTATTTATTACTTCCTCTACTTGTTGTATGCGTTTTAGTTCTTCCAAATAACTTTTCAACTGCTTCTCTTATTTTTTTTAATGGTGTTATTTTGATGTATTTAGGAGGAGTTAGGTTGAGTTATATCGGCAAGTTATTTTTGGTATCTTTTGTAATTGCATTATCAATTTACTCATTAACCAAATATAGTTCATTAGGAGAAAAAATAATGCCTCGTTCAGTAACTTGGGTAAATCGTATTGATTCTTTTTTGGGAGATAAAAATGAAATGATGGGTAAAGACTACCAACAGGTGCAAGCATTAGTTGCTATTCAAAACGGAAAGATTCAAGGATTGGGACCCGGCAAAAGTAAACAAAGAGGAGTTTTACCTTATTCAGAGTCGGATTTTATTTTTGCAATATTATTGGAAGAATATGGTTTAATAGGGGCGTCATTATTAATTTTATTTTACTTAATATTACTCTTTAGAGCCATAAAAATATATTTAAAGACAGACAGTATTTTTGGAAGCTTAATTGTTGTTGGATTAGTATTTTCAATTGTATTTCAAGCTTTAGTTAATATGCTTGTTTCGGTATCGATAATGCCAGTTACTGGGCAGACATTACCCTTTATAAGTATGGGAGGGACATCATTAGTTTTTACTTTTATTTCAATAGGTATAGTTTTAAGTGTAAGTAGAGATTCATTAATTGGTAATTATGAATAAAATTAAAATAATTATTAGTGGAGGTGGTACAGGAGGTCATATTTTTCCTGCTTTGGCTATTGCTAATGCAATTGAAAAATATAATAATAATGTAGAATTTTTATTTGTAGGAGCTAAAGACAGAATGGAAATGCAAAAAATACCAGCTGAGGGTTATAAAATTAAAGGATTATGGATTAGTGGTATACAAAGAAAATTTGATTTACGCAATTTTCTTTTTCCTATAAAACTTCTAGTAAGTTTATATAAAGCAAAAAAAATAGTTAACGACTTTAAACCAGATTTAGCAATAGGTACAGGAGGATATGCCAGTGCTCCATTAATCTACATAGCAGCAAAGCAATCAATACCAACTTTAATTCAAGAGCAAAATTCTTACCCTGGAATTACTAATAGAGTTTTAAGTAAATATGTTAACTGTATTTGTGTAGCATATGATAAAATGGAAAGATTTTTTCCATCAAAAAAAATGATTTTTTCTGGTAATCCAATTCGATCAAATATTTTAAGCTTTGATAAACTTAGAAAAGAAAGTAAGAGTTTTTTTAAGATAGATAATTCAAATGAGACGGTTTTAATTTTAGGTGGTAGCTTAGGAGCACTTTCTATTAATAATGCAATATCCAGTAATTTAAAAAAATTAAAAAACAGTAAGGTCAACATTATATGGCAAACTGGATCTTCTTATTATGAAAAAGCAATTATGTTAGTTAAGGAATGTGGTATTAAAAATATTCATGTCTTTTCGTTTATAAAAGAAATGGATAAAGCTTATTCATTATCTGATATTATTGTTTCCAGAGCTGGAGCAATGGCAATTGCTGAACTATGTTACGTAAGTAAGCCTGTTATTTTAGTTCCTTCGCCAAATGTTGCTGAAAATCATCAATATAAAAATGCACAATCATTAGTTAATAAGAAAGCAGCTCTAATTGTAGAAGATTTAGAATCTAATCGTAAACTTGTAAGAATGATTTTAGATTTATTAAATAATAAAGATCTTAGGAACACGCTAGCAAAAAATATAAATAAGTTGTCTGTTGAGAATGCTGCTGACAAAATTGCATCTATTGCGCTAAAATTAATTAAATGAATTTAAATTCTTTAAAATATATTTATTTTTTAGGAGTTGGTGGTATTGGAATGAGTGCCTTAGCGCGTTATTTTAATGTTAAAGGAAAGAAAGTTTTTGGGTATGACAGACATAGATCAGACTTATGTTTTCAGCTAGAAAAAGAAGGTATTAATATAACATATAATATTGATGAACAAAGATTGCCAGAAGAAGTGGTAAATTCTAATACAAAAGAAATTTTAGTTGTTTATACACCCGCAATTACTTCAGATAATACTTTGCTTAAGTTCTTTCTAAATAAACAAATTAGTGTCTTAAAAAGAGCAGAGATTTTAGGATTAATTTCCAACAAACTATATACAATAGCAATTGCAGGAACTCATGGAAAAACTACAACATCAACCATGTTAGCTCATATTTTAAATTATAACAAAAGAAATATATTGGCTTTTTTAGGTGGTATTAGTTCGAATTATGAAAGTAATTTTTTAATATCTGATAAAGTTGATTTAATGATTGTTGAAGCTGACGAATTTGATAGATCTTTTTTGTATTTAAAGCCTGATATTGCTGTAATAACATCAATTAGTCCTGACCATTTAGATATTTATGATGATAAAAACGACTTATTTTTAGCGTTTCATCAATTCGCTAGTCAAGTAAAAAATGATGGGCTATTATTAGTTGAAAGTTCAATAGATTATATTCTTCCAACTCCTGCTAATGGATTAAAACTTACATATTCTGCTAAAAGTAAAAAGTCTACTATTTTTGTGGAACATATTCAAAATAAAAATAATACATATTATTTTAATTTTAAATCAAAGTTAAATAAGAATATAACTCAAAATGACAGTTTGATCGGTATTAATATGCCTGGAATACATAATATAAGTAATGCTTTGGCTGCATCATTTATAGCATCTTATTTAGGTTTGTCTAAAATTGAAATAGATGATGCTTTTTCAACATTTAAGGGCATTAATAGAAGATTTCAAAAACATATTGATAGTGAAAAGCTTGTATATATCGACGATTATGCACATCATCCAAATGAGGTTAAAGCAACAATTGCAACTGTTAAAGATATTTATCCTTTAAGAAAATTAACAGTTATTTTTCAGCCACATTTATATACTAGAACAAGAGATTTTGCACAAGATTTTGCTGATTCATTTGCACATGTTGATGAACTTATATTATTAGATATTTATGCTGCAAGAGAAAATCCAATTGAAGGTATTACATCAGAAATGTTGTTAAAACTCTGTAGTAACCGAAATAAATTTCTTTGTAAGAAGAAAAATTTATTATCATTTTTAAAGAAAAGTAATCTAGAAATATTATTAACCCTTGGTGCAGGTGATATAGGAGGTTTTGCACAACCAATCAAAAAAATACTGAATTAATGATTAATTTTTTTAAAGTATTAAAGTGGTCTTTATTAATTTCTATTTTGATTTTATTAATAAATTATACTAACAGAAGCACATTAAATCAAAAAATAAAAATCAATCATATATCTATTGAATCAACAGAGGAAAAATTTTTAACTGATCAAAACATACTTAAATATATTAAAAAATTATTTCCAAATTTTGGTAACACCAAAATAAATAGCTTTCAATCAGCAGAGTTGGAGGCGTATCTAATGTCACATCCAGCAATAAAAAATGCAGAAGTTTATTTTGAACAAAATGGTAAAATTGGAATTGTTATTCAACAAAAAAAAGCAGTTGTTAGAATTAAAACTTTAAATGATGATTATTATTTAGATGAGTACGGAGAAAAAATGAAGCTATGTGAAAATTATTTTCCTAAACTAATTGTTGCTTCTGGAAATATTAGTGCTGCCAACCACAAGCAAATTTATGATTTTATTAGATATTTGAGTAAATCTAATTTTTGGAACGCACAGATATGCCAAATATACTTTGCCAAGGAAGATATATTTTTAATACCAAATATTGGAAATCATAAAATTAACATTGGGAATTTCAATAATATTTCGTCTAAATTAGATAACTTATATAAATTTTATACCAAAGCTATTTCTAATAAGGGTTGGCAGACTTACAGTGAAATTAATCTAAAATTTAATAATCAGATTGTATGTATAAAAAGATAAAAAAATGATGAAAACAATCAAAAATGTTCCAGCTGATGCATTTATTGTTGGTCTGGATATTGGAACAACAAAAATTTCCGTTATGATAGGGAAGAAAAATCAAAATGGAAAGTTAGAGATTTTATCTAACGGATGCTCTGTATCGAGTGGTGTCAGTAGAGGGATCGTATCGAATATAGATAAGACGGTAACTTCAATATTAGATGCAATTGATCATGTTAAAAAGCAATTAGATGTGGATATAAAGGACGTTTTTGTTGGAATTGCAGGACAGCATATCAAAAGCTTACAACATAGGGGAGAAATTGTTCGAGATAATATTGATTTAGAAATCAACAAGCAAGATATTGATAAATTAAAGTCTAATATGTTTAAGATAGTAACTATACCTGGAGAAAAAGTTATACATGTCATTCCCCAGGAATATACTGTTGATGGAGAGGACGGCATTGAAGATCCGGTAGGTATGTCAGGTGTGAAATTAGAAGCTAATTTTCATGTCATTACTGCACAAATTGGAGCAGTCAGAAATATCATTAAATGTGTTAAAAAAGCAGGTCTAAATCCCGTAGATTTAATTTTAGAGCCCTTTGCATCTGCAGTTGCAACATTAGATGATGATGAATTAAGAGAGGGAGTCGCCCTTGTAGATATAGGTGGAGGGACAACAGATGTTGCTATTTTTTTAGGTAACATAATTAGGCATACTGCAGTCATACCTTTTGGAGGTAATATTATAACTAAAGATATCAAATCAGGATTAGAAATTTTAGATAAGCAGGCTGAATTATTAAAAATAAAATTTGGCTCCGTTATGTACACAGATGAGCAAGAAAATGTTGTAGTTGCAATACCTGGTCTTAGAGGAGGCCCACCAAAAGAAATTGCTGTAAAGAATTTATCAGAAATTATAGGAGCAAGATACAATGAAATTATAGATCTTGTATATCATGAAATCAAATCTTCTGGATATGAAAATAAATTAATGACTGGTATTGTTATGACAGGTGGTGGTTCCATGATAAGAAATTTAAAGCAGTTAGTGTCTTATATTACTGGAAAAGACGTAAGAATCGGCTATCCTAATGAACATCTTGGTCCTGAATCTAAGGATTTAGTTGTTAGTCCAATGTATTCTACGGGAGTAGGTTTAGTTTTAAAAGGATTTGAAGAATTAGAAGAAAATTCAAAAATCAATAATATTAATATAAAAAATAAAGAAGTAGATAAAGAATCTTTAATTGATAGAATTAGTAGCTGGTTTATTGAAGACCAGTTAAATTAATAAAAATAAATAAATAAATATGACTGAAATAAATTTAGATATGGAGTTCCAAATGCCAAAAAATCAATCATCTCAAATTAAAGTTATGGGAATTGGTGGTGGCGGTAGTAATGCGGTAAATTATATGTTCGAAAATGGAATAAAAGGTGTAGATTTTGTTATCTGTAATACAGATGCACAAGCTTTAGAGGCAAGTTTAGTTCCTACTAAGATACAACTTGGTATTAATTTAACTGAAGGCTTAGGTGCAGGGGCAAATCCTGATGTAGGTAAACGCGCCGCTGAAGAAAGTTCTGATCGAATTACAGAATTACTAGATTCTAATACAAAAATGTTGTTTATTACTGCAGGAATGGGAGGAGGTACTGGTACAGGTGCAGCACCTATAATTGCTGAAATTGCTAAAGAAAAGAATATATTGACAGTAGGAGTTGTGACAGTCCCTTTTGCAACTGAAGGAGGGTTTAGAAGAAAGTATGCTGATGAAGGAATTCTTGAATTAAAAAAGTATGTAGATACTCTATTAGTTATTGATAATGAAAAATTAATTGAAGTTTACGGAGATCTTACTTTTACATCTGCTTTTGCAAAAGCTAACGAAGTTTTAAATACTGCAACCAAAGGAATTGCTGAAGTTATTTCACAGCATCTTTTAGTTAATATTGATTTAAATGACGCCAGAAAAGTACTAGAAAATAGTGGGACTGCAGTAATGGGTCAAGCAAAAGTAGAAGGTGAAAATAGAGCAATTGAGGCTGTTCTTCAAGCACTAGATTCTCCTCTCTTAAATGATAATGATATTACTGGAGCTAAACAAGTGTTGCTGAAAATTGTTACTGGAGATGGCGATGGAGAGATAAAAATGTCAGAATTAGCTAAAATTAAAAACAAAATACAGCAAGCAGCAGGAACAAATGTTAATATAATTGAGGGGATAGGTATTGATCCTGATTTAGGATTATCAATTAGCGTTACAGTCATAGCAACCGGTTTTGAGGAGAAAAGGAAACCTAAAAAGAAAACAGTTATTGATTTAAATCAGAATATTGAAAAAATTAATAATTCTGATTTAGAATCTAAAGAAACTAATGATCTATCTTCCGAAAAAGAATTAGGTTATCAAATATCTTTGTTAGAAAACGAAAATGATTTTAATTTAGATAGCAGCGTTAAAAATGATGATACTAATGAAATCTTAAATGATCAAATTAATAATGAAATTGAGGATGATAATTTTACAAAAAATCAGTCACTTAAAGAAGAAGAATCATTTGTGAATAATAAAATTGTACTTGATTTAAGTGATTCAATAGATAATATCGATAATAAAAATTCATTAGATTTAGAAAATTGTATCTCTGAAAATAAAATTAAAAAGGAAGAAAATAATGAAGAAGAGATTTTTAAAGCAGAATCAAAAGATAATGATACTAATATTAAAAAAGATCAAGGACAAATTCAAGATCAAAAAATTGTTTTAAAATTAGATGAGAATGAACAAATACAAAATGAAAATAAAATCGAAACTTTTGAAAATCTTGAGATAAATTCTGATGCAATGAAAGTTCAAGCACGAGAAAGAGAAGAAAGACTAAGAACTATTTCTATGCAGTTGAGAACTCCATCTGGACTAACTTCTTTGGAAGATGTTCCTGCATATAAAAGAAATAATATCGAGCTGACTGATATAAGTCACTCCTCAAAAAGCGAGATTTCATCTTTCATTTTAGATTCTAAAAATGAAAAAAAAACTGAATTAAGGCAAGATAATTCTTTTTTGCATGATAATATTGACTAAAAAACCCCCATTAAATTTTTTAACGAGGGTTTTTAAATTTAATTAATATCAAATTTTTTACATCATTCCTGGCATACCCCCTCCCATAGGAGGCATTGCTGGAGCAGGGTTGTCTTCTTTGATTTCTCCAATCACACACTCTGTTGTTAGTAGCATTCCTGCAACAGATGCTGCGTTTTCAAGTGCTACTCTTACCACTTTTGCGGGATCAATTACACCAGCGTTATATAGATTTTCGTAATTTTCTGTTTTTGCATTAAATCCAAAATCATTTTTACCATCACGAACTTTTGCTACAATGACACTACCCTCAAGACCAGCATTTTCTACTATTTGTCTTAAGGGTTCTTCAGCGGCTCTTGTTATAATATTAATTCCAGTTTGTTGATCATCATTATCTCCTGAAAGTTTAGCTAGCTTTTCAGTTGCTCTTACTATTGCTACCCCTCCACCAGGAACAATACCTTCTTCTACAGCGGCTCTAGTTGCAGCAAGAGCATCATCAACTCTATCTTTCTTTTCTTTCATTTCAACTTCTGAAGCAGCACCAACGTAGAGAACAGCAACACCACCAGCTAATTTTGCTAATCTTTCTTGAAGTTTTTCTTTATCGTAGTCAGATGAAGTACTTTCAATTTGAGCCTTTATTTGTTCAACTCTAGATTTTATAGTATTACTTTTTCCTGCACCATTAACAATAGTTGTATTATCTTTATCGGATGCTATTTTTTCGCACGTACCAAGCATATCTACTGTAGCATTTTCCAATTTAAAGCCTCTTTCTTCAGAAATTACAGTTCCATTAGTTAATATGGCAATATCTTCTAGTATTTCTTTTCTTCTGTCACCAAATCCAGGTGCTTTAACTGCACACACTTTAAGAGCACCACGTATTTTGTTTACTACTAAAGTTGACAATGCTTCTCCATCAACATCTTCAGCAATAATAAATAGAGGTCTACCAGATTTTGCAGTTTCTTCAAGAATTGGAAGAAGATCTTTCATTGCTGATATTTTTTTGTCATATATTAGAATATAAGGGTTTTCCATATTTGTTTCCATCTTGTCTGCGTCTGTAATAAAATAAGGCGATAAGTATCCTCTATCAAACTGCATTCCCTCAACAACTTCAACATGTGTTTCTGTCCCCTTTGCTTCTTCAACAGTAATAACACCTTCTGTTTTTACTTTTTTCATTGCTTCAGCTATTAGGCTACCAATTACAGGATCATTATTGGCTGATATAGTTCCAACTTGTTCTATTTTTTCATAGGAACTTCCTATTTCTTTTGATTGTGTTTTTATGTCTTTAATTAAAACTTCTACAGCTTTATCAATTCCTCTTTTGACTTCCATTGGGTTGGCCCCAGCTGCAACATTTTTTAATCCAGCAGTGATTATAGCTTGTGCAAGTACTGTTGCCGTTGTAGTACCGTCACCAGCCGCATCATTTGTATTTGAAGCAACTTCTTTGACCATTTGAGCTCCCATGTTTTCAATTGTATCTTCTAGTTCAATTTCTTTTGCCACTGTAACACCATCTTTTGTAATTTGTGGTCCCCCGAAACTTTTACCTATTACTACATTTCTTCCTTGAGGTCCTAATGTTACTTTAACAGCATTAGCTAAAGCATCTACACCTTTTTTGAGTGCATCTCTTGATTCTGTATCGAATGTTATATTTTTTGCCATTTTTTTTTATTTTAAGATTGCTAAAATTTCAGATTCTTTCATTATAAGGTAGTCTTCTCCTTCGTGTTTTAATTCATTTCCAGCGTATTTTCCATATAGTATGGTGTCACCAGCTTTAACAGTCATAGAGTGATCTTTTGTCCCACCCCCTACTGATACTACTGTACCTTTTTGAGGTTTTTCTTGAGCTGTGTCTGGAATAATTATTCCTGATGCAGTTTTTGTTTCTGCTCCCGCTTGCTTAATTATAACTCTATCTGCAAGTGGTATAATTTTTATTTTTGACATAGTTTTTAATTATTTATTGTTATTATATTACTAAATTTATATATAAAGATATCAGCTACAAATATTATGCCATGGTAAAATAAGATGTAATTTTGTCATGCAAGATCTTAATTATTAGTAAATTTTGTCATTTCTACTGCGCTGATTGTGACTGATTATTTGTTGTAGGAAGCGTATTTTCAATACCTTTAATTGGATTTGATTTTTTGCTCTTTGAGATAGCTATGTAGTTTGTTGCTAATGATAAAATAATTAAAGCAATAACCAATGTCCATGTTGTTTTTTCTAAAAAATCAGTTGTTTTTTTTGCTCCCATAATCTGATTTCCACCTCCACCTCCAAACGCTGAAGATAAACCGCCACCTTTTGGATTTTGAGCTAAAACAATTAATAAAAGAAGAACACAAGTAATGATTATTAAAATAATTAAGAAGTTTGACATTTTATTTTGTTTTTTATTAATTCTATTTGGGCTGCAAAGAAAGTACTTTTTTTTGGATATTTCAAAATTAATTTTTTGTAAGAATCTATTGCCTTTTTATAATGTTGCTGTTCAAAATACACCTTAGCGAGTGTAGGCGTAACTAATTCTGTATTTTCGATTAAACTCTCTTTTGCTGCTTCAGGAGCTTTAAAAAATTTTGTTTTTTCATTATTTTTTATTGAAATTTTTTGCTCTAGAAACTTATTTATTAGTTGATCAGAGGATCTATCTTTTCTGTTTATTTTTTGTAAATTATGAATAGATAACCACTCAGAAAAAGAATATGATTCATTATCATTGAATTTAAGTGTAGAAGAAATATTTTTTTTCTTTTCAATTGTATTTAAGTTTCTTAAAATTGGCTTTTGTGATTTTTCTAATTTAATAATATTAAATAGAGTTTTTCTATTTATACACATAGCAGCAGCTTTTTTCAAAAAATTGTTGTATCTTATACTTTCTGAATTTAGTAACATTTTAGCTAAGATCAGATAGCTAGTTTGAAAATAAGGGTACTTTAAAATTAAATTATCAATTTGACTAATTTCTTCTTTATTAAGAACATCTATATTTTTAATGTATGATATGATTTTATTCTTTTTCATTACCAATTAACAAATGCTTTATTAAACGTGTCTTCTGCAAGTTCTTTAGTAATTTCATTTATTAAATCTAATTCTATTTCTGCAAAATTTGTTGCGCTTTCAAAGTCTCTGTATCTACTAAATGTAGTTTTATAATTTAGATTTTCATCCTTTGTATTTATGAAATCAACTTTTAAGTTTATGGTTAGTCTATTTTTCGCCGCAGTTTCATTAGAATTTATCGCAATCGGCTTTATTTCATATTTAGTTATAATGGCTGAAAAATTTAAATCCGCTATACTTTCTTCTAATAAAGTAAGATTAGTTTGATTTAAAATAAGATCTTGTAAATTATCTTTAGTTATTTGGCTAAGAGAAGACGGTGAATTTGAGATTTGTGAGTCAATATTGTTTAATGAAAATGATTTTATTTCTTCAGAGATAGAAGCGCCTGAAAATGAATAGATATTACATGAAATAATTGTTAAATAAAAAAATATGCATACAATTTTATGTGTCTTCATAACCCAAATTCTTTTAACTTTCTGTAAAGAGTTCTTTCGGAAATACCAAGTTCAGAAGCTGCATCTTTTCTTTTTCCTTTGTGTTTTAATAATGATTTTTCAATTAGTTTTTTTTCATGCTCAAATAAAGATAAAGATTCTTCTACATCAATTGTTTGAGTTATTTGTTCTTGATCTAGAATAAGATTTTCTTTTTCTTTTTCTTTTTCTTCTTTAAATATTGTTGAGTTTATTGACTGTAAAATTTCATTATTATCTTCTTTTTGAATTAAATCATATGTAACTTTTTTAAGTTCATTTAGATCTTTTTTCATGTCAAAAAGAACTTTATATAAAATTTCTCTTTCAGAAAATTCGGACTTTGATTCATCTTGAAATTTTATTATCTGGTTGGTTTCAGCTTTAGGTAATGAACTTAATACTTTGTTTTCAGTTATATGTCTTTCTTTCTCAATTATAGATAATTGAGCTACGAAATTTCTTAGTTGTCTGATATTTCCGGGCCATGGATACTTAAGTAAAACATCTAATGCTCCATCAGATAGTCTTATAGGAGGTGTTTTATATTTTTCTGAGAAATCTCCAGCAAATTTTTTAAATAACAAATTTATATCGTTTCCTCTGTTTCTTAATGCAGGAAGACTAATACTAATCGTATTTAATCTATAATATAAATCTTCTCTAAATTTACCTTTTTTTACAGCTTCAGGCAAATTTACATTAGTAGCTGCAATAATTCTAACATTAACTTTTTGAGGTTTAGAAGATCCAACTTTTATTATTTCTCCGTTTTCTAGTACTCTTAATAATCTTGCTTGGGATTCGACAGGAAGCTCCCCAACCTCATCTAAGAAAATTGTTCCTTCATTTGCTGCCTCAAAATAACCTTTTCTCTTCTCGTGAGCACCAGTAAATGATCCTTTTTCATGTCCAAAAAGTTCAGAATCAATAGTCCCTTCTGGAATAGCACCGCAATTAACTGAAATGTAAGGATTATGCTTTCTGTTACTATTTTGATGTATAATTTTG
>Ga0160422_10000015_pt1 | contig 78187 bp, 58 predicted proteins | sample Fk160mmetaG_FD_108192 | JGI IMG/M metagenome (GOLD analysis project Ga0160422, IMG submission 108192) | Marine microbial communities from the Central Pacific Ocean - Fk160115 60m metaG | ecosystem: Environmental > Aquatic > Marine > Oceanic > Photic zone | place: The Central Pacific Ocean... | reverse complement strand
TAGATATTTACCATTGAGGAGTCAATGCTGACTAATTCATTATGAAGGCCAGACAATCCACCGACTTCTCCCATAGCAACTACGCATAGTATAGTCGAGCCTACTATCATAACACTAGATTGAGCGGCATCAGTCCAGATAGACGCCCTTATTCCACCAGCGTAACAATATGCGACAACCAAGACAAACCCGATCAAAATTCCAGTAGTCTCCGGCCATTTGAGCATCGAATTTAGTGCCACACCTCCAGCAGTAAGTTGTGCTGCGGCATATATTGCAAGGAAAAACACCGATAATATTGCGGCAATCTTTGCTTCTTGAGCTTCGGTTTTACTCGATACAAGTGAAGATAGTGAACGCAGATTTCTATCACTACCTTCCTTCTGTATGTACTTGTATAACCATATCCAAGCAACTAATTGACCGATGGTCGACACCAAAGCGATCCATATTGCTGAATAGCCTTGTAAAAATATGAACCCAATGAAACCAATGAACATATACCCTGAATTCCATGTACTAACCGCAGATAAAGCGGCAAGAGCAGGATGCATGCCTCTGCCGGCAACCAGATAATCATCAGTGGTGTCTTGTTTGACCCACATTGAGGCTATCCCGACACCAGCAAAAACGCCCATAAACAACAGAAATGAGAATAAAATTAGAATCTCATTAGTAGACAAATATCACCCCTCCTTTAACCATCGTAGAAGTGCCTTCTCTTCAACATCACTCGTGGATGCGGGGAATACCAAACAGTTCATGTTGCCACCTGGTAGGTCAGCAAGATTAGCAAGGTTGGTGTATATTATTGACTGGTTTTCAGCCCCCATATCGCTACACAAAACCACGGGCCAGTCAGTAAATTTAGTAGCAATTAGTTCGCCTATAGCCTGTTTTTTCAGTTTACCAAGGGCATCACTGTCATCGATATTCTCAACATTACTCGATATTTTATCAATCATCAAACTGATTGATTCGACAGCATCTTTCGGTCTCATCGGCCGTTGTTGACCAATGCCAGCACCTGTAGGGTCCAAATCCAAGAGCGCTAATGTGTGTTGGCCGACTATTCGGTTGATGGCTAATACTTCGAGCGGGGATGTCGCAATCCAATTTGCGTATGGATAGGTGAGCGTTGTTTGTCGGCCAAACTTGTAATTAGATAATCCAACTGCACCTGTCACGATATTAGTTATCGATATGCCGTGTATTATTTGGCATTCAATCCCTTTTTCCATGGCTTGTAATTGTAGGTCAACATGAGTTGTTGCTTGTAACGGGTCACCAACAATTAGCACTGCCACAGAATTATCTTTGGCTAAATTCAAGATTTCTTCAGGTTGCTCGACTTCTGGCCGCATGACTTTCTCAATAGGTCCGATCCGGCTTGTTAAACGTTCTAGTTCTTCTATTGGCCATATTGCAGTGTATGCCTCGTAGTATCGGAAATCAGCAGATTTTGCTGCTACTATCGCTTCCTCAGTCATTGATGTCAACATGCCTGGGCCCATACCAATCAATACCAAACCTGCCTGTTTTGGTCTATCAGAATCTTCCGCCATGCTCAAACCTCAGTGGTGCTTGGACAGGGCGAAGCGTATGCGTCATTTGATAGTGCCGAGTGTCGACACTCAACATTGGTTTGAGATTATCAAATCAAACGGTTGGGCGCAGGAAGGACTTGGCATATTGGCTACTGATGACGGTTTGAAGGCTATTCCTTTGAACAATAGTGCGCCTGCAGATAATCACGCAGTTTGGCAGGATAAGACTCACCGAATTATTTCGCGCAGCAAGCACATGGCAAAGCACTGGACAGAATTAATCGATCAGGAGATACTACTCGAGATTAAAGAATTTCTTCCACGTTCCCACGAGATAATAGGGGATATTTTAGTTGTAAAATTGGAGGATGAGATATATGCTCATCGAGAAATAATCGCTGATGCAATGCTTGAACAATTGCCAAATGTAAGACTTGTATGCGCGGATAAAGGAGTTGAAGGTGAATTCCGCGTCCGTAATTTACTGCCAATCAAATCTCGCACAGGCTCGTTAACGACTCTAACCAAAGTAAAAGAGCATGGCCAGGTAATTCTTATTGATCCGACAAAGTGTTATTTTTCAGCCAGGCTATCTACCGAGCGCCAAGGCAGTTACACGGCAGCAAAACAGTTGTCCAATATACTCGGCAGGGCCATCACGGTTTGCGATCCATATGCTGGAGTGGGCCCGGCTATGGCAGGCATCCTCACGGAAACAGGTCTTGTTGACAGGGCCTTAATCGGCGACCTTAATCCATCAGCGATAGAACTGCTCCAGCAAAATGTTACCAAATTTCTGAGCAAAAATACGCTACCGGTCGAAGTAGAAATATTGTGTCAAGATGGTCGAAAATGGCGAGAACGAGTAGAATTCAATCACAAAGTGGATCTACTTTTGATTAACTTGCCTCATCAAATGCTTAGTCATCTAACCGATTTATTACCGCTCATGCGTCGTCGCAGCCAGTCACTAATACGTGGTTGGGCGATTGTTGAGAAAACCGAGATACGAAAAATCAACAATCAGCTGAAGAAGTTGTTTGCTGACAACGGAGCAATCAATCATAATATTATTTGTACAGAAGTCAAGGGTTTCTCTTCGAGCAAGTCATTTATTCGTATTGAATCTTGGCAAGAGTTCCAATAAAGCGTGTAATTGATGAACAATCAAGTATTGGCTGTCGACATGGGAACAGTGGTTAAGTGCGTCTGTGGTGTGTCCATTGACATAACCGGCGTGACACCAAGGAAAAGCGGCACCAAGGTTTGGTGCCGGGTATGCGGTGCAACTACTATCCATCACCACGATAGGTAACCACCGATTTATTCAAAAGCCGAGTTTCCCCATCTTCAACTATGGCTGACTTAGTCCAGACGATCGATGAAAGAGGAGTGACGATATCACCAATCTTGCCAGAAGGGTGTAAGAATTTTCTAATTGATATTGACGGTACTATCTGCGAAGATATACCAAATGAGGAGCCAGAAAGGATGGCCACTGCAGAATGTTTTGAGGGAGTTGTTGAACAAATCAACAAGTGGTTTGATGAGGGGCATCAGATTTGTTTCTTTACCGCTAGAGCTGAGGAACATCGCTCAGTAACCGAAGAATGGTTGACTAGACACGGTTTCAAGTGGCACACATGTTTGTTTGGTAAGCCGAGAGGTGGTAACTACCACTGGATTGACAACCATATTGTTAGAGCCACTAGATTCAACTCAAAGATGACCGAATTTATCAAAAAAATGGTTGAGGTAGAAGTCTTCGATGACTAGGCTATAAATCATAAACTTGCTCTAGTATGTTCTTCCATGGAAACTGATAACGCCTCGATGGCCGCACATTATCGCCTTCCATTATTTCTGAGAGTGTCCGCCAAAATACTCAATCTAGTTTCGAAAAATCTTGCTACTAAATTCCTTTGGAGAATCTTCTCTGGGCCAATTAAATTCAAAATTCACAGTAGGGAACTCGGATTTTATAAAATCGCAACCAAATCAATGATTGCTACCTCATCAAACCGGGAGGTAGCGATGTATCGGATTCCAGGCGATGGTCGCAAATTACTTTTTGTCCACGGTTGGAATGGTAGGTCTGGTCAATTTTCAACGTTGGTTGAGAGGTTGTCAAATGATGGTTTTGATATTACTACGATTGACCTACCCGGTCATGGGAAATCAGATGGAGGACAAACCTCGCTACCAGAAATAACTGATGTAATAACCGAAATAACGACAACTCAAGGGCCGTTTGACGTGCTAATTGCTCATTCATTTGGTGGCGTTGCCGGATTGAATTCCGTAAGATTCGGCGCTGTTTATCAAAAAATTGTTCTAATCTCGCTCGGTGTTTATGAAATTCGACCGATGTTTGAAAACTTTGTAGGACTGTTTGGTCTTGATAAGGAATACTATGCGGATCGGTTATTTGAGCGCGTTGAAACGGTATTTGGTGTAAACCCGATTGAATTTGGGCCGGACAGATTTGCCGATAAAATAATGCTTGAGACACTATTAATACACTGCAATGATGATGTTGAGTCAAAAAGTGAGATTTCTGTTATGGTTCATGAAAAAATGCCAAACTCACAGCTCTATTTGACCGATAATCTGGGGCATAAGAAACTTCTAGGTGATGCTGCAGTTATTCAGCGGATTGCTGATTTCATCAAATAAGTCACATAATCCGTACTATTCGGCAACCATCGCCCCGTGTAATATCCCACAGCAGTGTGTGAATTATTCATCTTCAATATTGGTGTATAATGATGGATACATAAAATTGGGGTTGATGTCCTCATCCATTTGGACTACATAAACACCAGAAACCATCTCCGAAATGAACAGGAAACCACGCGGGTCGTACTGTAACCCCCAGTCAAAAGGAATCATACACGAAGCCCAACAATCAGCCATATCATATCCTAACTCTTCCTTTGGATTTTCAATCCAAGTTGGTCCTGCAGGCAGGTAGTAACCCATGGTTATAGTCTCGGACAATTGCTCGATTGCAGGGAAGCCTATCTCTGGTGCTGGTATGTCGTTTACCCACTTGATATCGCTCCAAATTTGACTGTGGTCGGTTACCCAGTTTCCGGCGTGATAGTGCGTCCAGTAGACGTGTCCATGCGTTCCAGTATCGCCATTGTGCGGGCTGTAAATGTAGCCGCCGGGAATGTAATGGTGTTCATGCTCAGTGCCGTCTGGCAAGATACTGGTCCCAGGCAACTTCCACTTGCTTAGTAGGAATGGTTTCGCTGGGTCCGTAGTGTCAATAGTCCACACATAACCAGTGTGATTAGTGTTGGAACCATATTCTGGCGCAATCATGGTTAGGTGCCGCCAGTTGATTCCGTATACTGGATCTTCAGGACCCGTTCCACACTCATCAGGCCAAGTTTCAACGGGGTCGGTTTCAGTTGCACCATTGCACAACAGGTGATCATAAGGAACAGCATAGTGAATCCAGCCGTTGCCGTTTAGGGCGCCACTGCTACCACCCCATTCCTCAGGCGTCATATTCGCATGACCTCCTCCGTCAGGGCCGTACCAACCATCATCTGCACTAGGGCAGCCTAGCCAGCGCCCGACCTCATAATCTTGCGGCCAGGATACGCCTTCTGGGTCAGGTATAGCAGGCGGGTTAGATACATCGACAATGCGCAATCCGGCATCCCAGTAAGAGATGTAGAGTAGTGCTTGACCGGTTATCGGGTGAATGTGGAAAACGTTGTCGTGATTAAATAGGGAGCCACCACAAGTCGTTTCTGGTTCTGGGGAATAACCACCCCAGCGAATAATCTCTCGGCTTACATTTTGATCTTCATCGTTGACATCTGGTCGCCAAGATTCAAAACCTAGTGGCACATAGAAGATCTGAGTCCCTTTGTAGAATACACCGGAGTCACCTTCTACCATTTCAGGGTAAGGGTCTGCGCCATACAAGAATAGGTGACATTCTTCTTGTGCATATATTATTGGCGCATTTTCCCAGTCACAATCAACATGCAGGTCCTGATTGTGGAATCCTGCAGGGGGGTTATTCCACTCAGCGACTTTAATCGGTTGATTTTTGTTAGAGACATCAATTACGTCCAGCCTGTTCGCACCGCTATTTGCGTCGTCATCCTGTGGTATTGGGTCAAGGTCACTATTGGTTAATTCGTGGTTGACTAAAACCCAGTTGTTATCTGGTGTCACCTTGATATCAATCATACGGCCAACCTCAGCATAGTAGGTTGACAGCAGAACAATGTTGTTTGGTTCGGAAATATCAAGAATTTCGAATTGGTTGTATGATGAGACATATGCATAGCAACCACCAGTTCCATCTGGATGCTTGACACAATCTTCCATGAAGTTACCTTCAATCGAGATTTCAGAAGAATCTCCGGGGGTCGGTCCAACATTCTTGAATTCAGGGAAGCACGGGCGTCCTGCAACATTGTCTAATTCGGCGGGTGGAGCAACATTTCCATCGCAGTTAAGGTTGTGATAATCGATAAGTTGCATATTACTGGTTGCTAATCGGTGAGCCATCAAATCGGTGTGGCTGTGATTCTCATCCTCGATTTCAACAACTGGGTCAATCCATTCCATCGAGTTGGACGGCTCACTATTGGTTTTCTCCGAGTCCAAATTCATGTATGCAATCGCTGAGATTACGCTGACGGTCAGTAAACTAACTAAGGCAATGACAATTATTTTGTCAGCAGCGCCATCATCATCTTGTAGTTGCCTTCTAAGCATGACGCTCGCTGCTATCTGTTCTATTTCAATTAACGGGTAAAAAATTCATATAAGGTTAATTTGCTTTATTTAGGCATATTGTTTGGCAGTAATCATGAGGCGAAGACACGCTACGTTGGTAATGGTGTTAATTTCATTAATTATGCTACCAACCTTGGCTCAGGCTCACTCGGCCAGTACATTTAATGTGATCATCAAACAAAATGATTTACAGCCAGGCGCGACCCAAATCGAATATAATGATTCAATTATGTGGTATAATGCCGATTCTAGGGATAATATAACTCACAGAATTGTTTTCGACGCAGATGGCGATGGTCTTTACAACGGGTCTGCAGATTGGGATTCAGGAGAAATAGAGCGGGATTGCAATTATGCCGACAATAACACTACTTCCGATTGTCAAGAATCGTTTCTTGTGTGGTTCAATGGAACATGGGGAGTCGGAGAGTACAACTACCAATCAATCGCTTCGAATGGAGAAATTCTGAATGGGACAATTGTGGTGATCGAGCATATTGAAGAGGATACAGGCCCTTCGATTGGTGCGACATTCGGTTCGTTTGATGATGATGAGACAGCAGATGAAAAAACGGCTGATGAAGACGATAAGCGACAACTGCTATTGTTGATTGCTGGTTCATCAGCAATCGGCTCTTTGTTACTAATCGTCTTGTTGCTAAGACGTCAATAATCACCCTTGAGTAATCAGGTGGTGAATAGTCCTGACGTGAATGCCAGTGGCTCCATCTTTAACCATAGTGTTGGACTTTGCGCCCCAGTAGGTTCCTGCAATATCCATGTGGGCCCAAGTAATCTGCTCGCCGTCTTTATCGTAGTCTTGATTTGGCACAAATTGCTTCAAAAAAGCAGCAGCAGTGTTTGCGCCACCATAACGTCCGGCACCGAGATTCCTAGTGTCAGCGATTATCGAGTCGGTCATTTCTTTTTCGAATGCAGGTAGTAACGGCATGGGCCACGCTAGTTCATCGACAGCATTTCCAGCTTCATGAATTCTGGTTCTAAATTCATCATTGTTTGACCATAATCCTGTTGCTTCATGTCCTAAAGCAACCACACAAGCACCGGTAAGTGTAGCAAAGTCAATGATGTATTCTGGATCATATTCCCCTGCCTTCCACAATCCGTCGGATAATACCAGTCTGCCTTCGGCATCTGTGTTCAAGATTTCAATCGTTTTACCGGACAGGCCTTTGATAACATCGCCTGGGCGAGTAGCGTTTGCTGCTGGCATATTTTCAGCCATGCAGGTGATGCCGACTACCTTGCCTTGGTGACCAGTTTGTGCTAGTGCTTCCATAGTACCGAATACTGTAGCAGAGCCACCCATGTCATATTTCATTTGGTCCATATTTGCGCCCGGCTTGAGGGAAATTCCGCCAGTATCGAAAGTAATTCCTTTGCCGACGAGAACGGGACATTTCCCCTTCACATCCTTGTTCATCTCGAAAATCACCATACACGGTTTTCTAGATGAGCCCTTACCAACCGCAACTAAACCTCCCATGCCATGCTTAAGTGCCTGCTCATAGTTGATTACTGTCACATCGACGTTGTCATATTGCTTAGCCCACTCATACGCCCGGTCAGCGAATTCCTCAGGATACATATCATTTGGCGGACAGTTGCCTAAATCTCTGGATAGATGAACGCCCTTAGCAACTCCGCTGTAGTTTTCAACCATCGAAGTCAATTCCCCAGCTTCTTTTTCGCTACATGCTAGCCTAATCTGCTTAATACTCTCATCGTCTTCCGACTCATCATCCTTCATTTTGTAATGGTTATATGAATAATCTCTGAGCATCATTCCCTCAGCAAATGCAGCCATCTCTGCAACACCAGCGTTGGAGAAACGGACAGTGAAATCATTGCCGTGAATTTTCTTGATGCTAGCAAAGACTGCCGCGCCAGCCTTGCGGTAATCGTGAACAGATACATTGTCGCTTTTGCCTAGACCGGCGAGAATAATCTTGCCATCTTCTCCCCCAACCAAGGAGATTGTTGACTTTGCTTTGCCTTTAAAATCTCCATCGCTAAGAACTCGATTAATTTGAGCTTTCATGGATTGAGGCAAACCTCTCTCGCAGTCTTCAGGGATTGCTTCAGTATCTTCTACGAGTGGCAGAATTAAAGTTCCGTTAATATTGTCATTTACGCTTACAGTCATTTCCATGGTATCGCCTGATTAGGCCTGTAAGCGCTACCATTTCAACTATCGTGTGCACTTGGTCGACACAAATGTTCGATATCCTCATCTTCTGGTCTGAGAATTGCAGCTAAACCAATCACCGATATGATTACAGTTAACGGGTTAAATATTCCAAATCCGAATAAACCTTCAGCGTTATCAGCACTTTTTGACTTTACCACCGTTGAGTTTATTGCTTCCGTGACCCACGTGGAGGCATTAATAACCCGCTTTTGATAATATAATTGCCATGAGCCACTGTTACTTGGAGATACCTCCTCTAACTCGAAATAGATAGTAGTGCTGTTGCTGGCATTTACGGTGAATGCTGCAGAGGTCCAAACAACCTCGCCCACAGAATCAACATACTGCAAAGTGGCATTGGAGGTTGATGCTTGCCCGTGATTAACCACATCGATAGTTACAGCATCTGCGGAGACTTGCAACTCTCGGACATCTAATCTAGCCCGCCAATACCATACGTTGTTGATAAGATACCTCATTACATCCATCTCTTCTTCAAGACGATCGTTGAGATTCTCAACCGAACCAGGGATAAATTGTTCATCATCGGTTTCGAAGGTAAATGTTGGGAATCCCATGACGCCGTAGCCGTAGTCTCTGCTGGTGCCACAATTTGGATACAGACCTTGGTTGGCATTTTGAATTGGAATGCTGGAGATGTTGGCATTGACATCTTCTCGAATCTGCCAGAACAGTTCCCAATCTGCTGGTTGATGAGCCCATTTTCCCCATGGGTATAACATAATCCAAACACCGGTATGCATGGTAACATACAAATCTGCATCGGTGACATATTCGTTCATGTAAATCGAATTATACATTGTTTCAGATTCACTAAATGCGCTGCTGCCCGGCTGCGTAGTAGGACAGGTATTCCAATAATGATCGTAATTCCGATTGAGATCAACCTGATTTATGTTCCACCTTGTATCGATGTCATTACCATCGGGATTAAGCATTATCAAAACATGTACTTCTGTGTTTTTTAGCACAGTAACAGCTTCCTCATTACCTTCAGCCCATCCGTCGATATACCACTTTGCTGATAACCACGCAAGGGCGGTTCCAAGGTATTCATTTCCATGATGCCCACCATCGATGTAAACAATTTCCTTTGGGCTGCCGTCTTCTTTTGTTTCGGTTGACCAATCAGATAGTCTGACCACCCATAGTGCTCTGCCCAATTCGGACTCCCCTGCGCTCATCAGGTCGACTATCTCTGGATAATCGTCAGCCCATTCATTGACTTCTATTGTCATCGCTGCCCATGTCATGTGAACATGGCTATCAATTGGCTCGCCAGGCCATCGAGCATTCTCAACTGGCGCTGCTTGGACACAGGCGGCGGGAACCAACGCAAGTAGCATGCACGATACAAGGCTGACCGCAACTCGCATGTGGGTCCCTACCAATTCTATGAAAAAAATGCTTGGATTAAATGTCGATTACCAGTCGCTAGTAAATGCATTTGGATTGACAACTTTTTCGCTTTCTCTGGTCCATATTTGCCCAGCATCACCACTTGAATATACGTCGGCAAATGGATCGATTTCTTCGGTTTTCTTACTACGTTGCATGTATGCTTCGACGCTTTCACGCAGGTCGGGTTTGAATTTCCAATAGTGAATTCTCCATTCTCTACCATCCCATAGGGTGGTTTCCTCGCTCTCTGTTGTTAACAAATTGTAGTCTTGGAACATGTAGAATAGATTTCTATCTGTTGGCTCGAGTGCATTGTCGATAATTCTATTATAGAAACCAAAGAAACCAAGGGCGTGTTCAGCCATGCCTTGGGCTACTTCGCTATCCATTTCCAAGTCGATATGTTGTTGTATTGCTTTAGTTAATTCTCCTAATGTCATTCCCAAATTTGAAACCCCCGGCAGGGACTTTATGCCCCAGAACAGTATATACTATTGTATGGCGACCCATATTAAATCATCGGTCAAAACGGCGGTTTTTTACTGTTAACCGGAAAATAATCGCCATAAAATTACACCAAACCCTCAATACCACAACAACCTGCCAAGGTTTGTGGCAGACGAGTTCATTGAGGCTAACTTTCTTGGTTTACCGGGAGAATCAGATAACCCTGATGTAGTGATACTTCAAGTTCCTTATGAGCTCACCACATCATATGGACAAGGCACGATTGACGGCCCAGCATCCTGCGTTCAAGCTAGTGGACAAGTAGAACTATTTGACCCGATTCTGGGAGAGGATCTGCCCGCTAGTTACAACATATTCACGGCCCCACCTTGGGACGGAGAGGGCAACAATTTACATCAGCAACTAGCCAATATTGCGCAATATCTCGCCACATGGCAAACAGGTGATTCGTTCCCGTTAATTCTTGGCGGCGAACATGGAATGTTGCCAGCAATAATGAAATCGCTTACCAACCATCCATCAATCGCTGGGGATTTTAGCAACCTAAATCTAGTTCAGATTGACGCCCATGCAGATTTGCGAGAAGAGTTAGGTGGTGAGCCATTTTCACACGCTTGCTCAGCCACCCGAGCCATGGAATACGGACTAAAACACCTCTATCAAGTAGGGATTAGAGCGTTTTCTAAAGCGGAATATGAACGGATAATCAATGATGATAAAATCACTACTTTTTTTGCTGCAGAAACCCTTCGAAGCACAAGCAAATGGCAGCGATGGCTGGATACTTTGAGGGCCATTGAGGGGCCAATTTATCTTACTATTGATATCGATGGACTTGACGGCGGACTTGTTCCAGCCACTGGAACACCCGTGCCCGGCGGGTTGAGTTTTTGGCAAGCCGTTGAAACTATTGAAGCAGTCTTTTCGGCGGAAAATGCCAGAGTTATCGGGATGGATATTAGCGAGATAGTGCCGCAAGACGGCACGCCCTTAACCCAATTCACCGCTGCAATGTTGGCGACAAAAGGCATAGTATACCATATCAATAACCGGAACACTGGGCAATGGCAAACTAAGGAGTGGTGAATTATGCAAAACTCACACGGGATGCACATCATGGTCGATTATACTGGATTTTTCCCCACCATCGACAATGTTGCAAGTTGGATGATTAACCTGATGAATAAAGTAATTGATGAGAGTACTGCACTGCGCGTTCATTCCCACGTTGAAGAATTTGATGGCACAACTTCGCCACCAGGATTTGCCGCAGTAGTGTTACTGGATGAGAGCCATTTAACAGCTCACTGTTATTCTCAAAAAGGCTGGTTATCGATTGATTGCTTTACCTGTGGGTCGACGGATACGGCAGCAATAATGGATGCCATGGAAGCGGCAATAAAGGCAGCCTCTCCGTCAGTTAAGGTAGAAAAGCGCCATTCTGAATCAAGATTCATATTTGGGTGAATGAGTATGTCAATAAGGAAATTTGTCGATTCTTACTTCCATCATTTTAACGCTGGAGAAGTCAAGAAAACGGCACAATCATTGACATCATTTGTCGCCGATGGCGGAAAAATTTTCCTCACATTAGCGGGGGCAATGAGCACTGCAAGGCTGGGGAAATCGATTGTACCGCTGATAAATTCAGGTTGTATCGCAGGAATATCGTGCACTGGGGCAAACTTGGAAGAGGATTTATTTTTGCTCACTGCAGATTCCCACTTTAGGTCGGTCGATAACTGGCGAAATCTATCACCCAGTGACGAGACAGAATTATTTGTTGATGGGATGAACAGGGTCACCGACGTATGTATCCCCGAGGAGCAAGCCATCAGGGGTATTGAGGCCGCCATATTGCCATTATGGCAGGAGTACTCTGATAACGGCAAAAGCGCTCTTCCCCACGAATTTTTCTATCGGATACTGTTGGAGAGGAAACTGAATATTGATGGGGATTTGACAGCTAGTTGGGTTCTAGCTGCAGCAGAAAACAATCTCCCACTATTTGTTCCGGGCTGGGAAGATTCGACTTTGGGGAACATATTTGCATCGCATATAATCAAATCTAATCTTAATCCATTGACCATTAACAGCGGAATCCACTACATGACCGAATTGGCTAACTGGTATGAGTCTCAAACCTCGCGGCTGGCATTTTTCCAAATCGGCGGAGGCATTGCCGGAGATTTTCCAATCTGCGTTGTACCGATGCTAAATCAGGACTTGGCAAAAACAGTTCCACTGTGGTCTTGGTTCTGTCAAATCAGTGAGGCAACAGCGTCTTACGGTGGCTATTCAGGAGCCCCTCCAAATGAAAAAATCACCTGGGGTAAACTGTCTAAAACAACACCGAGGTTTCATATTGAAAGCGATGCAACAATCGTGGCTCCGCTAATTTTTGCCTATCTTACTAATCAATAGAGCAGGTTACAATGTTGAGGTATGTAGCATGAAGACGGGAAACAAAAAATATTTTTTTATTGAGGCTCTAGTTGTAGCCCTAGTTATATTTTCTACCCTCGCCATATATTCCAATGATTCAGAACATAGTCATAGTAATTTGCAATTAACCTCTTTAACCGGTAGCGTTGAATTATCTACTCGTGATTCAATGGATGCTTTTGGACTCGAAGATTTTGCTGTCGGAGCGGTTGCTAGTCTAGACCTTACGGTGAGCGAACTGATCGTAGTAGACTGCCCAGATTGTAACACAACCACAAACGGCGTGATGCTATCGGGGGACATTGTAGTCACCGAGTTAGAAGATCAGCAGGGCCGGCTAGGTCGAGTAGAGGGTCTACTCAATTTCACTCACCTTGTCACTTCCTCTGGAACGAACTTCATTGTGGAGGAACGTATTAATTTCCAGTGGATTGCGGGCGATATATCCTCCTCTTGGAGCATGATAATCAATCATGTCCCACCAAGATGGTTACCAGAGTATGATTTAGAAACCGTATTCATCGAAACACAGCAGGGACTAGAGGCACGTTCAGGTCCGGAATTGCTCATAAAGACGCCGTCGGATAATCAAAGAATAATTCATGCATGTTTGCCTGATAGTTTCTTATGCAGAAGTTCTTCTGCAGATGCAGTTTTGATTGCAAATTATAATCCTAACAGAGAGCAAATCGTAATACATGGGGTGACTGAATGGAGCGAAGCAGATGTATCTAGTTATGTGCCAGCGGGTGATTTACCTAATATTATCTCAGAAATCCTCAGTGTCGATGATTTAGTTCTCAACGACTATGGCTACACACCCACATCTTACGGAGCGATAAACAATGTATCGACTTACAATTTTAGCGATAATAATGTACGTCTTTCACCACTATCTGCATGGTTCAATTCGCTAGGATTGATAACCGTAAATTTTGCAACGACCGGAGAGTCGTTAGTTTGGATAAGTAACGAGTTTAGCGATGTTTACAACTTAATTGACACCGATGGTATACTGCGCCTCGGTTTGACCATTTATTGATTAAGTCAACCTTAGAGTGGCTTCTTATATAACGGGGATTTTAATAAATTCATGCGAAAACCCGCTTGTTTGCTAATTTTTTTGATGGTCACACTTAGTTTGCAACCGGTGATTGCCGACGATTTGACACCGAATGACATCGATGAGTCATCCGGTGCGGTAATCAGTATAGACGGTTTCGTCACAACAAAATTCACTAGTGTTGGCGATGAAATTGAACTTTTTGCTAATACTAAAGGCCATTCTGGTAATACAGCATCCACTACCACCGTTGTCACAGCAGATATCTTGCACTTCCCTGATAATGACCCCGTTGGGATAATCATTCAGGGCGAATTGCCACAGAATCCAGTAATCATTGACACAGTTGTTTTGCAACCGACAGGCTACCATGAAGATGATAACACAATCATGATTTGGCAGGGCGCCTACACTGTTCCAATAAATTCACTTGGCGGCGTATACGGAGCGAGTATGACCATGGAACATGAGGGCAAATTCGCAACAGACAATCCTACACAAATCCCGGACAAATTGATTTCCGAAATAGAACAACTACTGCAAACCATTGACAATACTTGGGATACGGCAAATCCTGCTATGGAAATGAAATCTGTGTTTGATAGTCTTGACTCTCACGGGAACGGAAATTGGATTGGATTCGTTGACGATGCAACTAGGGGTAGTGGGCTTGGCGGTAGTTCCCAATTATGGAATAATATGATCGGTGCCGGATATAATAACCCCGGTTATGATATGTATGACGGAGCCCGCTTTTTGGAAGCGCTCATGGAATTCCTTGAATCGACGGATTTGGAGGCTGGTATGGCATTTGTGACTGGTCTTTTCGTTTATGCTAATGACTTCCCACTGCCAAGGGCTATCAGTGATTTTAGCGAGGTCGCAGATTACATCACCACGTTTGACCCAGTTGAAAATTTCACCAGATTTGCGGGCACAGAAGAATTTTCTGCGGCTTATGATGCTATGGTCGGAAGCAATGAATGGCAAGCGTTACAACAAGCGCTTGATAACTTGGCTGACAACACGATGGTTTTCGAATCATTCCAAACTCTGCTCCGCAACATTGCTCTGTTGTCTGTCTCAACTCATCCAGAGGCGATCATCGCCGGATTCGAAGCGTGGGTTGCGCCGTTGGCTGAGGAAGATTATGACAGTATGACGCCGTTTCAGAAGTTAGTAGTTAGCTGGTCTCAGATGGATGTTAACGTTCAGGATTTGGATGGCGATGAATTCCCTGACAGCATCGTATGGGAATATGAATTGCTACTAGACACTACCGAGGGATTGCAGTGGCAAGCTAAAATGGAAGCAGACTATCCATACATTTCAGATGGATTCGATGATTTCAATAATTTTGACATTGAACTATTAACAATCTTGAGAGACACTTTTGAAGACCCTGCTTGGGGGGACGCCGGTGAAGCACTGCAAGACTTCGTCGACTGGGCAGCAAATGCGACCATTGCGCGAAATTTACAGTGGGATTATGATTGGGAATCAGAATCGAATCATGAGGATCACAACAACGATGATGGCCACGATGACCATGATGACCATGATGACCATGATGGCCACGATGACCATGATGATAGCCACGAACATGACAGTCACCAATATGTCATCTTCGATGGCTTACATCCAATTCAAACAACAGAATTGAACAAGTATGCGTTTGATGTTGGATTTATGTTAATGATTGACGGTTTGTGGTATGAAACAGACTATCCAGACAACTTCAATTTGAGTATAACTGACTCAGATGGTGATGTATCAAACATCTTATTGGTGCGTAATTTTGATGAGTCAAACACATATTATGGCCGATTTACTGCAGATGGAATCGCCGCCGAGACTTACAGTTTCAGCCAGCCGTTAGAGACTTTCCGTCCGCCATGCGTTGATGATGGTTGCACGCTTGACTACGCAGAATTCCGCATTGATACACTCCAACCTTCGTTAATCGAGTCTATGCCGATTGAGGTAATGGATGAGATATTCATTGTTTCAGCACTTGGCGTCATTGTTGAACAAGATGAAACATTATTAGTCAATCAGCCATATTCTGTTGAGTCGACAACTTATGATGCAATTGATGGTGCATTGTCCGGCGCCGATGTGGATACAGCAATAATCCGATTGTCACCAGGCTTAGGAGCATCTGCAGCCTCTACTTTGTCGCCTGCAGGTGAATTAACCATTTCCAGCATGGAGCCGTCGACGCTAACAGCCACTTACGATGGTAATGATGCTGCTGATGTGTTAACAGTTACAGTCGAGCCAAGGTCAGAGGATTCAGCTGGCAATGACTTACACGACGATCCAGCAGTGTTTTCTGGCAGCATTGATTATGGTGGAGATAGTGCAGCGGGCTGGGATTTGACCTCATCCCTCACCGGGCAATATTCTCAATCAGACCGGGGTGTTGCGGTCATAACAACCAGTGGAGAAAACGCTGAAGGACTGGAATTTAAATTCACTAATGAGATGCCATTGCCATCAACCCCGCCTTGTTCGATAACTCAGGGTTATCAATACAGCTCCAGTGAAATTTCTATCGATTCGAGTTTCCAAAATTACTACCATGAAACCGATGAGGGAAGACAATACTTTGACCCAACAGAATTGGTTTCCTACACCATCGACTGGGGAGACGGCCAATCCACTGGCCAGATAAATAATCCAAGTAATTCGCACACAGATCACGGGGAATCAGGACAATTTGGGATGTCGGAAAGCCACTACTACGCGCCGTCAACATCGGGAGCAGATTCGTATAGTGTTGTAGTAGACTATGAATTTGAGCACGGAGTTCACTATTACCACACCACAGTTTGGAAAGAAAATCATGGATTTGAACAGACAGACGAGGATGGCAATGTATACTACAGCGAATATTTCCTTACCAATAATGAGGAAGATTACTGTCAACTAGCACGACCTGAAATGTCAGCCACACCTAGTCCACCAATTATCAACGAATTTATCACCAATGGTCCATTTGAAATAATGACTCAACAGTTGACATCATCAGATTCTGAAGGTAAGTCTACTCTCTCGGTTACGCCCCCTCATACAGGAGCATATCTGTCTATAGTTCAGTCAGAGGTTATCAGAGCCTCTGACGGGGAGACTATAACCGGAATTGGTCTTAACTTTGGTATTGCAACCCAAGGCGAGATTGGAATTACCAACTTAGATGTAATCGACCATTTTGCTGGTTTGCCAGTATATGCAGCAAACACCTCCGAAGCAACTCAATCGCTAACTATCGAAGCCAGTGGGATTGCCGGCAACCACCACAAGGCAACAATCGGGCACCTTCCGCTCGACTTATCGGTAGCATTTGACGAGGTAACATGGGCGGCAGAACCGAATATACAAGATATTATTTTCAATCCCGGCGAAACAAGTAGAAGCGTTCAGTTAACTCACGCAGCACCACTATCGTTAATTGGCATAGTTACTATCGAATCAGACGGTAACGGCGAGAGTTCTATCGACCAGACACTTGCACCACTAGCAGTTCATTTTGGTCTCATTTTACATAACCCAGAGGAACTATCGATTAACGGGGCGCTCGGGCCTGGGCAGACAACCAATATCGCCTTGACAGAAAGTATCGATCAAGCAACCCGCCTACTTGCAGTCGCGTCACCAAGTCACGGATTTGACCCAGCAACAGTAGATTTCTCAACCATCACCGAACTCATCTCCAATGAAGGACTCAGGCCAGCCACTGATTGGGCAGGTATTGAGGAGCAGGTAAACTCGGTGTGTGAAACCATCGATGTCGAAGGCGGGCATGAATGGAATCCACAGACCTCCACACACGAGCCGATGATGATTATCGGAGTTGAACACGATTCCTCTGCGATTCAATACGGCAATTATGAAGGCTACAGCATTTCAATTACTGATGAGTCTTTGATTCATGAGCCAACCGGACAGAGCTACAATTCGGTTAGCATGAATACTCAATCGGGGACTCAATCTTCTCCTTCAGAATCGCTTTACTATCCAACAGCGGACATGCCGGCAGGGAAATATCTGTTCAATTCAGGAACGACATTGGATTCATCGGTTGAAATAGAATTATTTGATCCGAGCGGCCCATCCTTTGAAACTGGGGAGTTGGACGAAAATTGTGATGGAAACGTAGATCTGACAGATGAAGAGAATTTCGACCTCTTTGATGATTATGTTTCAAGGTTTAGCACGATTGCTTGGGGGCAGGGGACTAGTGCTGATTTGCAGTTACCATATCTCTCTTCACCCGTATCCGAGTATACCGTAATTGCGGTCGCTCAGCAGGGTAGTGGGGCTGGCGCCAACCTCGTCTCTGCAGTCAGCACAACGCTATCAGTACCCAATCCAGAGCCACCAGTAATGGAAAATCTCAGCGCTGTATTTTCACCGTCAAACCCACTACCTGGCGACATAGTTCTTCTCACAGTCACTGATGAATCTAACAATCCAGTCGAGGGATTATCAATTACCGTTGTGCGAGGTGAACAAACCCTAACCAGTTTATTGTCGAATGAAAACGGACAAAACACATTCCCAATACCTGAAGGAGAGATAACCATTCGTATATCTGGCGGGCAATATTATCCGATAGAGCTCACTATATTGGTAACAGCCCAAGGTATTGATGACGACGAAGGACTTCCTGGTGACAAGGATGGCGACGGTTATGGAGACTTATTGGACGCGTTCCCAGATGATGCCAGTGAATGGGTCGACACTGACTCAGACAACATCGGTAATAATGCCGATACCGACGATGATTCAGACGGCATCCTAGATGACGACGAGATAGGTGCAAATCCACAAACTAATCCGTTGAGGCCAGATAGCGATAATGACGGTTATTGCGATGGTAGTATTGCTGTAGTCGGTTTCTGCGTTGCCGGAGACGTTTTCCCGATAGATTCTACCGAATGGGCTGATGCTGATAGCGATGGTGTAGGCGATAATACCGATATTTGTCCTGATACCTCAAGTGGTGACTCAGTCGACGGGTTTGGTTGTTCTGAAGAACAACTTCAAGACAACACAGACGGCATTACCGACGATTTAGACGGGGATGTCACCAATCCAGACCAAGACGAGCAGCAGAGTTCAGAGTCCTCCGACTCAGCCTCGAATACGATGATTTTGCTTGGAGGCTCTATTGGGTTAATTGCTATACTTATCGTAGTTGCCTCCCTGATATTACTAAGGAACCGGCGCGATGATATCGACGAAAAACAATTTATCCAACAAGAAGAATTGTTCGAGACTGTCGCAATTACGACCACAACACCTCCACCACCGTCTAGACCGCCAGTCACTGCTCGCGGTTCGATGCACGATGGCTATGAGGCGTTAGAGTTCCCAGCAGGTAGTGGCAACTGGTTTTACCGAGACCCTGAATCTGGTGCTTGGATAGAGTGGCGCTGATTCACCGCATAGGTGAAAATATGTCTAAATCGCCCAAACTTATTGTGGTGGTGGTTTTGGCCATAATGGCTATCCCGTTGTTTATTTCACCTCCTGAAGCATCCATGGCTACTGATAACATATTTGATGATCAGGCACTCAATCGCGTTAAAACCGAGAGTAGTGATCGAACAACATCAGAGCAGTTATTGGTCAGAGTTGCCCATGATGAAGGGGGCCCACTCACAAGCAATTTCTCAAGAGTCAAGGAGTTGTTGTCCATCGAGTCGTCGATTAATAACGGGGTAGCTACTGATTTCTCTTTAGACCACGACGAGGTATATCTCAAGCGGCTGGAATCTCCGATATCTGCTTGGCAATCAGCCTTTATCACTAGAAATAAATCAGTAGCAGAATCTTCGAGCTGGGGCGAAGTACTCCAGCCGATAAATGACGAAGGTTGGTGCGGAGAAAACTCGAATGAAGCTGAAATGAATGCTTTTCAAGCTACACTGTTAATGCTTCCAAAAAATACGAACATGGGCGTAGCATGTCCTCAGTTTTCAGGTGCCTCAGCGTCTCAACCACCACAGTCAAATGAATTAATTTGGTTTGTTTGGCTTGATTCTAGCGATAGGCCAGTTGATTGGCTAGTACTTGATGAGTGGTGTGCAGAGTTATCTGCCAACACAGCGTTCACTTTCGAACCTGCAGGAGTAAATATGCTATTCAAAGAAGCAGAGCAGGTTGCTAAACAAGACCTGAGAGAGATTTTACCGATAACTGGGATTATTTTATTCTGCATAATGATGTTATTTTTTAGGGATCTAAAAGTAACTGTAGTGACATTAGGTTCAGTGGTATTGGTAGTCAGTGCTGTTATCGGTTTCTTACAAACTTGCAATTATCAATTTTCAGTTATCGATGGTATTGCAATTCCAATCATTATGGGAGTGGCGGTTGATGGGGCGTTTTGGTACAAATCCTCGAGTAAATCTCGCGCCGATGTGAGAAGGATTCTACTGCTCGCTATGGCAACTACAGTAGCAGCGATATCTCTGGCCTTATTCTCACCAATCAAGGCACAAAGAGGCCTCGCACTAGTTATGATATTTGGAATAATACTAGACTGGGTGTTAACTCGCTATGTCTTGGAGGATTTCTACCTAGCGTCGCGCACTAAGATACCACAAAATAAAACACTCTCGGGCCATATTGTTCAACGGCAAAAATGGCTGTGGCCGTCGGCACTAATGCTGTTGGTAATTATTGCTGTTACTTCCCCGCCCGGAGTAGAGGCACTAGACATAGAACAATTCTTACCTGAAGATAATGAGTCGCTTGATGAGATTGACGAGTTACGCGACATCTACGTAATTGCCTCAGGGACCATCGTTTTCATAACCTTAGATATCGATACAAGTGATGGGGAAAATATCCGTAATGTGTTGAATTTTAGATCACAATTTATTCAACATCAGAACCTTATCTCATTTGATACGGGGCTTACCCAACAGAAACTAATCTTAGGTATCGGAGATACTGATCAAAATAACTTCGCTGCACTACAAGAGAATACATCTCAGTCGGTGATATTGAATGATCCGTGGCTGCGTATTGACGGTGATATTGTCGGCGGGATGATAATTGCCATCATTGATGGTGAAGATTCAGAATCCGCTTATCGGTTTTTGATTGATACTGAGCAGCTAATTCAAGAAAACGGAATATCAGGTGAAATTGGTGGCCAGTTAATCACTGGTATTGACTTAGCAAAATCATTTGAGCAAACTAGAATAATCCAGATTCTCGCGGCAGGTGTAATAGTTTTGATAATTGCTTTTTTAATGACCAGAGCTCCAGAGAAATCAATAAGAATTGCCGTGGGGACAATCGCTGTTGGTATCGCTGTTGATGGTCTTGCAAGTCACCTCGGAGGTCGTGGAGTGAATACTGCTCCAGCAGTTCTGTTAGGAATGGGTTTTGCTGCTGACTACTTATCCCATGCCAGCGACAAGATGTATTCATGGCGACAAGACACATACGCACGGTGGGGTGCCGCGGTAACATCAGGTTTAGTATTCTTAACCGTATCATTCAGTAAATTTCCGCCAGCAAGCAATACTGGATTACTCCTTTGTTTAACGATATTGATATCGGTTTTGCTAGCAACTTGCCTTGCCTTTGTCTCTACTAATAATCCGTTTGCTGAGGATGAGTAGGCGATAATATTATGAAAAATTATCATCAGCAGAAACTATGCATCCACTATTTGACATGGACAACTACATTATCCAAACCAAATTATTGAAGATTTTTGGCGGGGCTTTTTGGTTCAAGGACTTAGAGGGCAATGTCATTGCTTATTCCAAACAAAAAGCGTTCAAGTTAAAGGAAGATATCATTCTTTATGGCGATACAGAATGCACCCAACCGCTGCTGCAAATCAAAGCTCGTCAGATGCTAGACTTGAGTGCAACTTATGATGTATTTGACCTAACAACCAGCGAACACATCGGTTCTGTAAAACGTAAGTTCCTAAAGTCCATTGTTAAAGATAGTTGGAAATTGCTGGATGTTAATGGTAACCAATATGGCGAGTTAGTTGAAGACAGCATTGCAATTTTGCGCCGATTTATCCCCTTCATCCCAGCCAAATTCCATTTTGCAATCCCCGGTCACGATGGGATAACGATTCATCAACAATTTAATCCATTTATCAAAAAATCCTTGTTAACCATTCCACCCGGCCATCCGATGGACCGTAGAATAGTGGCTGCAATAACACTGCTCAACTCGGCCATTGAAGGTAGGCAGAACTGAATTTAACACCTAATCAATGGTTTCATTTCTTACACGTTCTAGGGCTAGTTGTGGCGAGAGTCGTAGTTGTTGGCGCAGGCATCGCTGGACTGAGCGCAGCCATCCACGCAGTTTCCTGCGGCCATCATGTTGTCGTACTTGAGAAGAAAGCCAAAATCGGTGGTCGCGGGACATCGCAGAACGTCGACGGATATTCACTTCATTATGGGCCACACTTGTTTGACAAAGCGGGGCCGTTCTTTCGCATGTGCAGGAAGCTAAGCCGCGTCAAGCCAGTGGTTAAACCAATCAGACTTGACAAGATTGATGTGGTAGGTTATGGTCCAATCCGTCCCGTTGGAAACATAAAACAGGCAGCCCAAAATAAACGAGCCATTAAGCAAAGAAGCCTTGCAAACCCTTACTTCCAAGGAGTAAATTTTCTAGCGAATTGGGGCATTGATTACAATGATTTTCGCATCAATTCGGTAGTAAAATCGAGACTCTGCGCTTCTACAGAAGGGTGGATTGGCTTAATCGGTAGGCTCGGGGCGGCATTGGATGAGGTAGGCGTCTTGATTGAGACACACTGTGAAGTTGAAGCAATTAATAATCAGCAGGTATACCTAACAGATGGGCGAAATTTTTCATGCGATGCAGTAATCTTAGCTTGTGGAGCAAGCGGGGCGAAACGAATCTTACAACCGATAAGTAGTCAATTGGTCGAGCGCAACCTCACTGATTTAATCACCACCTTTGGGAGTTGCATAGAAGTAGGGCTTAGTTCCAAGCCGATGGCTGGGAAGCAATGTCTAATCGATCTCGAACATAATGCTGCAATAATTGACTATGCAGCAATCCAACCAAGGCTAGGGAGTGTGGGCTCACATATTTCCGCAATAACCACTGGTATCAAAGATGGTAAACCTGAGGCTCAATTGGAATCAGTACTCGACCGTCATATTGGTGGCTGGAATAAACATATTGTTACTGAGTTACGTCAATCACGAATAGCCATCGGTTATTCGAATAGAATAAAATTTGACACTTTTGGCAATCATAAAATTCTGTTGGCTGGCGCTTGGGTGGAATCTGATTATGCGCTATCTGATGCCGCAGCTGATACGGGCAAACGGGCAGCAGAGGGAATCAACAGCATATTGTGAGCAATGAAATTGTTATTCACTGCCGTTTGAGAGAGACTACTATGCGACTAGTGTCATGGAACGTCAATGGTATCAGAGCCGCAATTCGCAAGGGAATTGACGATTATTTTTCATCGCTTGACGCCGATATTTGGATGCTTCAGGAGGTTAGGGCTTTACCAGAACAACTACCGAAAAATTGGCACTGGCCGGAAGGATACTCGGTTTATCTACATCCAGCAGAGAAAAAAGGCTATTCAGGCGTTGCGACACTTTCGCGCACTCCCATGCAAATAGTTCGCACCGGCAAACCGTCTGTTATTGATCCCGAGGATACAGAAGGGCGAATAGTGGTATCCGAACACAATGAGATTACCTGTATAAACACCTACCTACCTAGTGGTTCTAGTGGTGACGAGCGGCAGCGATTCAAAGAAACCTGGATGAATGAGTGGCGTAATTTCTTGCAACCATATCTTGATTCTTCAAAACCTGTCATCGCGTGCGGAGACCTTAATGTTGCCCACACAGAAGACGACATTTGGAACCCAAAAGGCAATGCCAAAATGAGTGGTTTTCTACCGCAAGAGCGTGAGTGGTTTAGCCAACTACTCAAAGATGGTTGGCATGATGCATTCAGAGATTATTACGGCGAAGGGACCAAAATCTACAGTTGGTGGTCTAATAGAGGACAGGCAAGGGCTAAAAATCGCGGCTGGAGGATAGATTATTTTTTACTCAATGATGCTGCCAACGAATTAGTTAAGGATATCAAAATAGAACGTCAAGGAGGTCTTGAAATTTCAGACCATGCGCCAGTAATATTGGATATTACTTACTGATTATTCTCTTCGATGTCTGCCAAGGCGATCATTAATTCATCTACGGTATCACGTAATGATTGAATCGAATCGTCTTCAACAGTGACGATTAACTTAACCTCCTCCCCAGTCTCAATTAGGTTTGCAGAGCAACCAGGACGAGATGCTGCAGAGAGCAGTATTGTGCCGAGTTTTGCCGGTCCAACCCATTCGATAGTGGCCCGGTAAGATTCGACCATGACCACTCCAAGGGGTGGGCTGATATGAGGATGACTCCTCGGCCCCACATGGCGCAGCAAGGACCGGATTTCAACGTCCTAGCCGGTGCTGGTGGTGTTGCGTTAGGTGAGGCCAGAACTAATCACGAGGGCCGTCAAGCAATACTACTAATCCGCGGCGATGAGGATACAACAGAGTTTGAAAGTCTGGTTAAAACAATGGGAATTACCATTGTTGAGACAGTCATTCAGCCTGGACAGCCCGATGTCAAGGGCTATTTTGGCAGAGGTAGGCTTCAGGATATAGCGGATGAATTGCGATTGAGAGTCGCTGGCCACCCTTGGCAGGAAATTGATTTAGTGTTAATCCATACTAATGCAACACCGCGACAATTGGTAGCGGTTAGCGATGCGACTGATGTTGAAGTTTGGGATAGAGTTAGACTCTTGCTTTCATTATTCACTGCTCACGCAAACTCTTTGGAAGCCAGGACACAGGTTAGAATTGCTCGCTTGCAATCAGATAGAACCGTGTTGAGAGAATTAGCTAATCAAACCACAACTGGTGAAAGAGCAGGATATGGTGGTGGCGGAGTTACTGCACTACAAGCAGTAATTGCTAATGTCAATCGAGAACTCACCTCCCTCAGAAAACGGCAAATAAAGCACTCAAAAGCTCAAGCAGAACGACGTCGTCAACGTAGCAGGAGTGGTGCGGTGACGGTTGGAATAGCTGGCTATACCAATGCAGGTAAGTCCAGTTTCTTTCTGAAGATGTCCGGTAAAGAAGTACTTGTTGAGGACAAGCTATTTTCAACACTTGAAACAACAGTCGGGCGGTTAGCAGCAAGTCCACGAGTTTTAATTGCCGACACCATCGGTTTCATTGACAATTTACCAAACGCAACCTTGGATGCTTTCAGAGCAACCCTATCAGAGGCATTGGAATGTGACCTGCTACTACTTCTGGTTGATGCTACAGACTCGTTAGCAGAATTTGAACGCAAGATTTCGGCAACACAGCGGGAAGTAAACACCCGTTATCTTGGAGATGAACCCTCAACTATAGACTTCGATAGAAAAATAATGTGTGTACTTACCAAGATTGAGTCTCTTACAACAGACCAATTAGCGCAGAAAACCGCAATAGTCGAGAGTTATGGTTACGCAACTCCATTAGGAATTTCAGTACATCAGGAAATCGGCCTTGCTAAACTACAGGAGTCCATGTTGGAACATCTATTTGGCCAACCTGTAACTATCAAACTATTATGGAGTGATACGGGGCGAAACATCGCTGGTTATCTTTCAGATGTTTATGATGCAGGCATGGTAATCGATAAACGAGAACAAGAAAATCGAGACTTATTGGTGACAGCATGGATCAATCAACAATCACTGGCTCGTCTGGTAAGCAATTCCGAGGGCCGCATTGAAGTCAAGTAGGAAGAAGTTCTAGCAACATCATGGGCGATGATGGCGTCACTGACGACTATATTGACGAGTTGACAGGACTAGCAGAGCCAACTAGCGAACTTATGTTTGCTAGTTCGGGAGCGACATTAGCTATCGAAGTTAACGAATTGAACAGAGTAGGTAATTCGATTGCAGTGCTTATTTTGGTCACCTGTTTACTGGGTTTGGCCAATGGTATTGACTTCACCCAACCCGAGTCTGGGCTGGTGCGTCCGGATGAATTTGTCTTCCGCTTTGCCCAAAACGCGCCTGATGAATCGGCTATTTTCAACGGGCATGTATTTGATGATGTGGGTGAGCCGATAGAGAACGCAACAGTTTACATTTCTTGGTATGAAGAAGAGTATTGGAATACAAGTTCAGTCCAGACAGATGCAGAAGGTTACTTTGAATTAGAAAATCTAGATCCCGGTATAACCAGAGTAGACATAATAGTGGAACGTGATAACTACAAGGATCGGTTTTCTAACCGCGTGCTTCTTTCACCTCCAGCATTGTTTGAACCATTTGGCTTCACTAGCATAGATTTTAGCGTACCCTCCCAACAAAAATTTGCCGAACAAGGGTGTGCTGATGGTTCAACCAATTGTACTATCAGAGAAATCGATAATTCACCAAATCAAATGGAGCATCCCCTGATGGATTCAGGAGCATCAATGATTTATTCAACAATTGGAATTGGTTTTATTGGGCTATCTCTGCTTGGTGCAGGCTTCGCTATATGGGCACTAAAGTCTGGCTCAGTTTACCTCCTCAGGACCGCTTCTGTATTGTCCTTTTTCACAATGGGCCATTATTACTCGGCTTGCCTATTTAGTTTGGTAGCATTTGTCCTGACATTTACCATCAGCAAACCCACTAAGGAAATTAATTGATGCTGAAGTGCACAATTATCCAGTTGTATTATCATGCTGAACTTATTAACGCGAGCCATGAACTTGGCTGGCGCATGCTGGATGCGGCGCTCGTTGGACGAGCCAATATCTGCGCTATTGCTTACTGAAAATCAAGCTCTAGTTGCCGGTGGATGGAATGGACGATTGGCAAAATGGAATGCTTCTGGAGACCTCGAATGGAGCGTAAAATTGCCGGATAGAATCGGCTCAATTTCTGCGGATGAAAATAGAGTATATGTTACCGCAGGACTTCACCTGTGTGCAGTTAACAGCACAGATGGCAATGTGATTTGGCAGCAACCACTTGAGGGCAGCGCAGATATTGTCACAGTCAGTGATGGACAAGTGTATGCAACATCCTCTGTATACGACATCGAGCACAACGATTTCATTGATTCAGCAATCTGGTGTTTTGACTTATCTGGAATACAGACATGGGCGATTCATATGGCTGAGCGACCTTGGACTTTAAACCAACATAATAGCATACTACACCTAGGTTTGGGCAGACCAAAAATGGGTTTTGCGGTGATTTCGTCAAGCGGGGAAATTTCACATCAGAATTTAGATTCCAATGCTCCAGTAACCACATCTGCTAACCTCGGCGGCGAGATAATATTTGCCCACGCGAACGGCGATATCACCAACCGTGACGAAAAATTATTTTCTGGTGACGGAGAATCAATCAATGCGATTATTGGTTTAAAGGACCGGATACTCGCAGCAACTAACAAAAAAATAACTCTGTTAGATTTAGATTATCAGCAAGTAACACAGATTGCACCAGGAGATATAACCGCAGTATCAAAGGGATTGCGAATAGACGGCAGTCTAACCTATTGGTGTGGAATTCAAGATTCAAGTCGAGGATTGCTCAAGATATTATCTTTGGTAGATGGTAGGGAATTAGCGTCGATGCAGTCTGCTAAGATAACCGTAATTACTGAAAATTTCGACAGGATAGTGGTTGGTGATGAGGCAGGAGAGGTCTATGTTTGGGAGGAAGCGATGCTCAATCGCCGGTTTATGAGTGGAGAATCTGAAAGCGATGATGACCATCGCCAGCAGATGCGTGAAAAGCTCAAGGCTCTTAGGAAGGGCGAGTTGTAACTTGGTCTGATAGTCCAATAATCTCCAGCACCTTCAACATCCAATCGAGTTTTTCTAGTTTCCTTTCTGGGTTGGTTTGTCCCGACCAGCGACCAACTTTTGCTGTTGAAAACCCGATAAGTGTGATATCTTGTACTCTAACGCCCAAAGCTAGGGCCAAACATACGGCTCTATCACCATCGGTAAAACCGCCAAAATTTTCCATTCCACCAATTTGCTCTGCAATCTGATGGGTTAATATTAGCCTTGGGGGCACGGTCAATTTACTCCATTTACTCATGGACATCTTCCACTGTTGATAATTGTCGCCGTGGGCGTGCGCGACAAAATAAGGGCCGCTATCAGCGACTTTATCCAAGTGTGGATGACCGTCAAAATCAGTTACGACACAGGTGAGATTGGAGAAACCGACCACTGCTCCAACCGAACCATCGGCGGCAATAATCACCGAACCCTCTTCGTCAAGGTTAGCAACCTCAGAATCCTCAACCGAGGCTCCAATAATGATCACTCTTTTGGCCGATTGTAATTGCTTCTTGAGCAGGTTCATCGAATCAATTCTGTTCTCAGGTGACCAGGTGGATACTCCATAAGGACTAGCAGAATCCATTAGCCGACTCATTTCGATCGCGCTGGTAAAATCAGCCTGATAGCTCCACCCAAAATAGTCTCTCACCGTAGACTGGACAGCCAACAAATCATTCAGCAGGTTATCGGCCACGGTTCGGCCCACAACAATCAGTCAAATGAATCAATATCATCGCGAAATTGATATGGCCCATAGAATGTGATATCCTCATGCCGACTCCAAAAGTCACCCCTCCCATCGAGAATGAGGTGACCTTGGCAAGGTATCCGTTTCTACCGCAAGCGACAGAATGGATTCAAGGGTTGGCAATCGAGCATGAAATAGATCTTGACGAACTCCTCGATGGCGAATGGATGGAAAAAGCCAGGTCCCGCGCTAGAATTCGCTTGATAGATTCAATTGAGTCAAAAGACGGAGTTGCGTTAGTCGGCGGCGACATCTTTACTGAGGAGGGCAGGATTATCGAGGCATTTTCATTCTATTACGCTAGGTTAGTCGTATTTGCTTCTGAGGATGAGCGATTAATCTCTCGCTGGGCGCAGGCAGAGGCTACCCGCGCAGAGCAAATTTTGACCAAAGACAGTGAAAATCTTGAGGTTATTGCTAAAACTTTCATTTCTAGGATTGAGAAAGATGTTGACATATCACAACGAGTACGTAGTGTCGGTGCGACCACTGCACGGCAAATCCGGCAAAATCAGGACGGTAATTTATGGCGCATTGGCTTGGCAGATTTTATTGAAATCTGTCCAAAGATTACCGGCTCTAGGTGGCGGCTGGCTAATACTCAAATTAGCAATGGGAAAATAACACTGTTCAACGAACAGCAATACTCGTCCTCGGCTAAGGTCGCTCGTCTGCTCAGGGAGCGGATCAAACATCATATCGAACAAGAAGCATTACAAAAAATGCAGAATATCGACATGGAGCTAGCATTGAGATTAGCTGAACCTGTGGGCATGGTTCGGAACCTTATGGCGAGTAAGGCAAGCGAAGCGATAACTCTGGTTGGGGCCGAGGAATCAGACTGGCCACCCTGTATGCGGAAAATAATAGCAGATCTAGCCAATGGTGTTAACGTAAACCACTTTGGAAGGTTATTTCTGGCATCTATATCAGCAACCTTAGCTCTACCTGAAGAGTCTTGCATCGGCTTTTTCAGAGGCGCCCCAGATTTTAGTGAATCCACGACGACATACCAAGTAAATCATGTTTACAATGGCGCTTACACGCCAGCATCTTGTGGTAAGCTGAAGGTGAATCACAATTGCCCTGTCCTGCCCGGCGACGACCGGCTGTGCGATATCTCTTGGATGGATCATCCGCTGAAATACATTCGCGCCACACAGCGGTGGAAGGCTAGAAACCAACAGGCAGAGGCAGAGATTCGCCAGGACGATGTGCCACTACAAACAGAAAGCATCAGCGAGAACGAGACTATTGAAACGCCAGCCAAATCCGGTGGGAATTGAATTAATCGCGCGAAGGATTTGAATTGTAGAACCTATTAGGTTGTCCAACTAACAGTGATTGCTATGACTAGAACGCTCGTTTTGACCGTAGATAGAGATAATGATCTTGGTATTAAAACAGCAATCAGGGGCCCGGTAGTAGGTCGTCGTCAGGTGTTAACTGCAGCACTTAAATTGGGTATCGCAGATCCAGAAGAAAGTGATACCAATGCGATACTTGGTGCACTATCACAACATGATAACTTGTCAGAGTCGCTCGGGGATGATGATGAGGTTGAAATAGCAATTTTGACCGGTGACGAAAAAGTTGGAATTAGATCAGACCGGGCAATATCAGCACAACTTGAAGAAATAGTCACTACTTTTCAACCTGACAAGGCAATATTGGTTACCGATGGTGCCGAGGACGAATCAGTTTTACCAATTATTCAATCCCAAGTGAGGATAGACCACGTTGAGAAAATTATTGTTAAACAGTCGAAAGGTATCGAGGGGACATATTATTACATCGTTAAGGCATTAGAAGACCCAAAATGGCGAGCTAAAATTATGATTCCATTCGGCCTTGTTTTAGCCATCCTTGGCCTTGGCATCATGCTGCCTGCTGAAATTGGCGGGGTGGTTATAGGTGCGCTACCGCTAGTTAGTGGGTTGTATATTTTTAGCAAAGGTGCAGGAATCGAAACCACGGTAAATCGGGTAATTCAAGAAATGCGAGATAACGCCGATGCAGCGATGTTTTCGTCATTGTTGTGGACTGCAACAGTTTTCAGTGCGATATTCGCCGTGGCTGAAGGTTATCAGGAATACACCAACCTAGTTGCTGACAGTAGCACTTCCGTGCTGTGGTTAGAAGTAACCCATGCGGCGCTGGCCTGGATCGTCATTGCGTTTCTGACCTCTACTGCTGGTTTCATGTTCTTGAGGTTAAGAAGAGGTTCGTTTTCAGGTCGTTTGATTGTTTTGAGCATCTTCGGCATGGTAGTTTATTCCTTTGTTGATTCAGCACTCCAAATTTCAACGAATGTGTTGAACGGACAATCTTATGAGTTCAGTGTCAACCAAATCTTGGCAGATCTATTTTATCCAATAATATGGGTCGTTGTGCTATGGATGGCTACAACCATCAAGAATTCGCTGCAAGCTAAGCAAGCACAATCAGAGCGCTATTGGGGCATCTAATCATAAAACAAATCTTGGTAGATGCTTTGCCATCGTGTGATGTCCTACAACCCCAACTAAGACGCCGTCATTGTTCACCACAGCTAACTGGCTAAGGTCGTGAGTTAACATAAGTGCACCGGCTTTCAGTAACGGAGTACTCGTTTTGACCGTTAGCGGAGGTAGATTGATTAGTTGTTTGGCCGGTATACTCAGCATCCATGCGATAGAACGTTCGACATTTTTCTTTGCGACAATTTTCAACATATCGACTGCGTGAATCCTACCCATCGGAACACCTTCGCGATTAACGACAAAGACATGATCCCAATCATTTTCGGTCAGGTCATCTAATACATCTGCCATAGTATCGTTAGCGAATACCCAATTTGCCTCGACCATCGTCTCTCGACAGGTTATGTTACGGACGATTTTCGACCGTTCCTGCGGTGATAATTTGTCAACCCTGCTACGCTCCGATTTTTTCATTTTTGACCTACCCATCCTAGGTTCCTCAGTCCAACGCCAAGACCAGTTATTTTTGAACTCTTCTAATGCCTTTATCATGTTTTAGCCGTCTTTTCACAGTTTTTGAGGATTAATCAGCCAACCTAAACTATCTAAAATAAGGTAATAGTGCGAAGTCTATGACCATAATCTCACCCGACGAGTATAATTTGTTGATGAGTTTGTCAGGCCAAGAACAAAATTTGCAAGCAGCTAACATCGGCAAAAAGCATGGATTAACCGCATTGCAAATTTTAGCGATGCTACCGGGCCGTACAGCACCAGAACATGCAAACAATCCACCGATTACTCGTAATTTTGCAACGCCAAATAGGCATCGCTTCGCTTACGATCCGAGTCCCGACGCACCCCAACGTCGTCGAGAAGTCAGCCAAGCTATTACTTGTCCTAGTTGTGCGGCCGAATTAGGCATACCGTCAATTAGGCCAATTAGAGTAACCTGTCCTCAGTGCAGTCAAGAGCATACGTTTTACGAGTAAACATAGTGTCAATGAAATTGAAGTTGGTTATTAGTATGGATAAAATGAAACCCTCAATGTGGCAATATACACCAAATAATTCCCCTTTACCGCTACCAAATGAACCCTTTATTTGTGGCGATTCAGAGTTATATCCACTAGAATTCTCAACCGATTCAGCCGCTGATATTACGTTTAAGGAGCTAGATAAATTGCTTGCCCGAGCCGAGGTTGACGGCAAGATGCTTGAGGAATTTTTAATCTCCCGTGCGGCGCCGTCATTGGCTGATAGGTTGCCCATACTTCTACTCGGAGAATTAGCCAACCCGTTCCAACTTTCGCGCCTCAAACTAGGATATGTTCCGGTGATAAACGTCAGATTACAGAACCTGTGTCGAACCTACGCAGACAGTTTGGACTCGCGCATGATTAGGCCCGGTATACATCATGTTACACTCGCAAGGTCCGAAGGTTGGTGGGAACTAACTCATCTTGCCTTTGCGACGCTTCCGCAAGTAAAGAAAATGATTGAGTGGCTAAACAACCGACAGCATGGGGATTGGCGGCCAGTTAAACCAAATGAAGGGATGTTAGTAATAGAGAATAATAGGGTATTATCACCTCCTCCATTTGAATCACTAAATTGGGATGGCAATCTTGAAACATGTATTGCCGACGAGCCACCAATAAACGGGCCACGACTTGACATCACTCAAGTGATGGTACCGATTCACACGAAGCATGGTTGCTATGACAATCGTGGACGATTAATCCGTTGTGTTCATGTTGGTCAAAGAGAGTTTCATGCTAATTATTTTAGGCGCGGGTCCTCAAAACGTTGGCAGGATATCTTGCGCATAGCATAGGGCTCCCACGGACTACCCAGTCAACCGATTATATACTCAGCGAGCGTATGTTATAGCGATATAAATGCGAGGAAAGGGTTCACAAAAAGAAGCGAGGCTTGAACGCCTAAAGGAGGAAATCGTGGAATATATTGCAATCGTTCCAGATTGCTCAGCAGCCGATATAGTTCATTATTTATCAAACGAAAGACGCATGCGCAATCACGGCCTGACTACGAGAAAGGTCGGGCTATTCATCCCGCGTTATCTATCAGATCTTGTCGGATTCAGACTGGATAATACTACTGGTAAAAGACTCTACAGACTGGCTGCTTGAACGGCAGATTCATCTTTAGTAGCCGTTTCGGGTAATTATGGAATGGCCACCACAAGCATATGCTAATTCGCTATTTCCAAGCTTGGACAAGGAAAATCGATCGATAATCCCGATATTTCCAGCCCACCAACCAGTATGGGATTTATTTTCAGAAAATTTCGACAATTCTCTCAAATTGCAAATTGCCGCTTTACAATCCTCTGACCTCAACTTAATTGATTTAGCAACGTTACCAAAGCACATTACCTATGATGAATCAGGCGGCCCTGTCATGATTGAGACAGGCGCAGTTATTGAACCAACAAGTCATTTTATTGGCCCTTGCTTCGTTGGAAAGGGCGCGATAATCAGGCATGGCGGATATATTCGAGAGCACTCTTGGATTTGCTCAACTGCAGTTGTTGGCCATTGTTCGGAGATAAAGCATTCAGTTTTGTTACCAGGAGCCAAAGCACCTCACTTCAATTATGTGGGGGATTCAATCCTCGGTGGCGGAGTGAACCTTGGTGCAGGAGTTAAACTGAGTAATCTAAGGAACGATGGCGGCGAAGTACATTTGACGAGGGGGGCCTCGAAGATTGCTAGTGGGTTGAGAAAATTTGGCGCAATACTTGGAGAGGGTTGTCAACTTGGGTGTAATGCGGTTACAAATCCAGGAACGGTGCTGGGTACTGGAAGCATTGTCTGGCCTAATGCTACTATTACTGGCATACACGATGACTCATCCGTTCATAGGTGATTGAATGGCCATTAATTTGTTTGGCACGGACGGGATTAGAGGGCAAGTAAACGAGAACATCCAAAATGAGAAGATTGCTTTAGAGGCGCTGAGGGAAAACAGAGAGATTTCTCCGCCAATATTTCGATTAATTGGCGAGGCACTAGGTCACTGTGCCGAAGTAGAATCACACCAACAGTTGCGAGCCGTGGTGGGCTGGGATGACCGCCCATCGAATACTCTGCTAGCAGAATACCTGACGATTGGATTGAACCTCGCCGGTTTTCAAGTAACCCATATTGGCATCTGCGCAACGCCTGGTCTACATTATGCGACGCTTATGTTTGAAGCAGATTTTGGTTGTATGATTACCGCCAGCCATAACCCGGTTGAAGATTCTGGACTCAAGATATTTACTAAATATGGTTACAAAACATTACCTGATTTTGAGGTGGAATTGTCGCGTTATGCAATATCTTTATCCAGAGAAGATCGAGAGATAGACCACATAGAGCGAGAAAGATTGGCAAGACCGGCAACTCAGTATCATTCGTCGGATTGGAGTATTACAAATCATTCAGCTTGGTTAACCAAGCGATATTCTGACCTAGCACAGATGCTCGGTAAGCAGTTGTCTGGTGTTAGCAACCTAACTCAACCTCTGTTGATCGATTCGTCGCAGGGCAGTAACAAACATTGGTTGGTGAATTGGCTAATCGATAGAGGTATTGCGGCCTTAGAAGTGAGTGATTCAGCACCATGCCTGAATAAAAATTGCGGTGCAGGGGATTTTTCCCCAACCCAAGAGTGGACCTTTGCAGACGCAAAAAGGTCATCACACCACCTGATTAGCCGATTATCGAGTTGTCAACCCGGAATCTTGGTTGGTGCCGCACTTGACGGAGATGGCGACCGCTGCCTATTGATTGAATCTACCGCTACGGGATTCAGGGTGATAGACGGAGATCGGATTGCCGACGCCTTCATCAATTGTTTTTCCCAAGCCGGCTACGATTGGCACCTTGCGGCAAGCATTGAATCAGATTTGTCTTTAACGACTAATTTAGACCGCTTTTCCCAGCCGATAAAAACCAGTGAGACAGCAGTTGGTGATCGGTGGCTATCAGTGAGTTTGTCAAATGGTATGATGGATGAATATCTGGCCGGGAAAACACTACCACGGTTGATTGGAGTAGAAGATTCCGGCCATGTTGTCTTGCCATCGCCTCATCCAAAATTAGCCCGAAGCTGGTCGCTTGTGGGGGACGGGGCAATGAGTTTAGTAGTCTATTTGTTATCGACGACAAACCTGAATGAAGCGACTCTGATGAAGCCCGGGTGGAAATGTCGTCAATCAGTATCTGAGGTTGACAGAAGCAAGTGGGACGGAAAAAATCAGCTCTCAAATATTGTAGAAGCTACTTTTCGCGAATATTTGGACAGTTCCTATGATGTTGACAATTGGGCTAGAACCATTGTGGACGGCGAAGCAAATCTAATGCTCATAACGTGCACACTTTCTGGTGCCAAACTCTCACTTGGCGTCAGGAATAGTGGCACTCAGGCCAAAATTTCTGTTTCGGCTCGTCTGGAGCATGGTGGTGATTCATCTGGGATACAACGCAGTATTGATGCGGTTTGCAATATACTGGCAACTCAAATGGCTAGCCGTTGATTATCCTTTTTTCATAGGTTTGATTGAGATAGGTTACGATACCTAGCAACATAGATGATGCAATCAGAATCGCCAGCATTGCCTCTACACCCGTACCAATGCTGAGCATTATCATTGCAACAACCCAAGCAAGAATCATATCCAGTGCTCCAAAAACACGCCATGATTTTCTCATTACTAGAATGCCACTGACCCAGGAAGTTGCGGAGCAAATGATGAGCAATACCGCAACAACAGTCAGATTTTCCCAACCAAACCCAGCGGGCAGCAGAAGTATATGGACGGCCCACAATCCTGAGGCTAGCCAAACTCCGGAGTCACTTGCCACCGACCAAATGACAAAACAAATTGATACAATTCCAGCGATTGTAGCGGATATATGGAGTCCGAGTGGAGACAATCCAATTGGTTCCATGCACCAATACATCGCCCCTGAAAGCGCCATTGGTAGCATTAACCATGAAGTCAAAACCACAGCAGGTTGTGTCCAATTCCAACCTCGACGGAAAACCAAGACGATAGCAAGCAAGCCAGCAAAACCGAGGGAGGTGATGCCAGCGAATACAACCCAAGCGGCTCGTCCGATTGCCCCCCGATGATCCTCCAATCCTCTGAGTAGTCGTTGCTTCTCAACCCAATCATAGGCAATAACTGAGGTTAACAGGACAATTTCAATAAAAATTAGCGGCAAGGTCCAATCAACGATGTTCCCACTAAACGGGTCTACTTGATACATTATCGGTACTTCTCCACCGATGATTATCGCAAAAATACGGTCGATTACCAGTAAGTAGACAACACCCTCAACGGCATTGGGGATGCGTAATCCAAGGTCGTTTCTCCCAACCAACCCAACGCTAGCAAGTACACATAAGCCGCCGGTTAACACTGCTAGGTGTTTAGCATCATCGAGTTCGACCACCGAATCAGAAACTCTTCCTGCAAGGTGGACTAATACTAAACCGACCATTGAAATTGCTATTGGTAGTTCGATCCCAGCAACATCCGGCAATCTCAACCCGATATCGTTTGCTCTTATTCTTGCTAAGGCAATAAACAGAATTGAAATCACCACACAAAAGGCTAGGATAAGATAGGAAAACGAAGTCGTAAAAGATAGGTATATCGACGCTAGGATAGTGGTAGCGAGGAATGCAATTACAATAACTGGACGATGGTGAATATCGCCTAATTCCAAATCATATTGTCCACTAGTACCCGAACGCTTAGCCCGTTTACGTTGTTTCTCTACTAGGTCGAGCATTTCAACATCAATCATTTTCAGTCTGGTTTTGTTATCCTGTTGGTTGTCAATTGTTGTTGCAACCCCCTTCTCTGCGACCTGAGCATCAACAAACTTTTGCAACCTTGCTTGTTTCTCTTCGATTCGCGAAAGGCGGTCTTCTTTTCTCGCAATCGAACGCATTTCACTACGGAATTCACCCTGTATTGCTAGATATGCACCTGAACCAATGAACATCAGTAGGGTGGCTAATAGCACTAGGGCTGAGTCTTTAATTTGAGCAGTAATCGCCATAACGCTCAACAATCCTACAGCGGCTATTGCTGGTGGTAGTAACTTTTCAACTGTAGCGGCTCTTCGAAGATATAACGTCAGTGCAACGAGCGTAATCACGGTCAAACAGTAGAGATTAACCGTTTCGTCAGGGAGGAATGAACCACCATCTAACTGCATTAGATTTAGTGGCTCGAGGGCTATAATTATGAAGAACCCAGACAGCAAACCCATCATCAGAGTGAGCAATTGCCCCGGTAGCGCCTCTGCTTTTTTCATTAATTCATCACTGGCACCAGAACGTTTCAACCGATCAGAAGCGAGCAGAAGTATGGCGCTAGTGATAACTAAAGTGACCGCCCATATTGCTTGTTGACCATATGTCCACGACAGGGCAATTGTTGCAACGCCCCAGATTGTCATCAAGGTGCGAGGACGACCTTTATGCCTGTCGAGTAACACCATTACCGCATGACTAATCATCAGTGCTGTTAATACGCCAAATAACCCGAATGCAGGTAGTGCACCAGGTCTAGTGATTGACCATGTAACAAATAGCGTTAGCAGAAAACTCAAACTCCATAATTGTAGCACTGCGGAATCTCTTAACCTAGCACTTAATTCAGACATACCACCTAATCTTGAAGCAAGGTTGAAACCAGTCTCTCCGTGCTTAATATTGACCCAAATTTGCTGCAGGACTAACAATAACATCCAAGCTGCAAGGTCATATTGCTCAATCAGAATCGGTATATAATCTGCTGAGACTAAGCGACTTTCAACATCTGTTGCGAATAGTAGAAGCCATAACCAAGGACCGACAACGGCGGTTCCAGCAATAGAGGGGGAGTCTCTATACATCGCTAATTGTGCTAGACCAATCCATACTATACCCTGACTTACCAGCAAACTTCTTGCACCTCTACCAGCATCATCAGCTGGAATAAGTAGTGTTAACAATATTACAATCACTAACCCTCCTGCCCATAATACATGATCTGAAACTGCGGTTTGGTTACGCAGTAGAGCACTTGCGGTCAAAGCCGCAGTAATTGCTGCGTAGATGCTGTATGGGCGCAGTCCAAATGGCAGGTCTAGGGCGACAATACCGCTCTCCAATATCGCTAGGCCAAACAGTAGTAATGGCGCTGGCAGAACAATAAGTGGCAGCAACCTTGGCCACGCAACTCCCCTGACAACAAGGTATGATGCGCTGAACGCAGTCAATAGTAGGACTAATTGGGCTAATGCATAACCGGTCTCGAGTCGGTTTGCCGCAACCGCTAACAATGCCCCAATCATGCCTAGTCCAACAGATACCGACCACAAACCGGGCTTACCCAAGCCAAGCGCTTTGAAAGCATCCGAGAACCAGTTATCCTTATTGACAAATCTCGCTGCCATGGTTGAATTGGTCGCTGTTACACATACCATCAGGAGGAATAATAGTAACTCGTCCTCAAACGGTAGAATTGTTAGGCCGAAAAAATCCCAATTGTTCGAGATGGCGTGTACTCCCACCCACAGATATGATACCGCAATACCCATACTAGCAAGGTTCCCAGAATTACGGATTATTGCTAATCCATGCAGTAATATTGTTCCCGCCCCAATCATCAAGGCAACGCCAAACTCACCATATAATGCGCCTGCAGCGCTGCCTACCACTAGTAAAATGAGGGTTGCTTGGGCAGCAATAGCATCCTCGTCGTGGCGTTGTGCAATAGCAATGTTTAGACCAACTCCAACAAGTAATAGAATACCCAAGAGGTTATTTTCATCAGCAAATGAAAGGTTTTCTAACCACCCCCAATGCCACAAATCCAGAATCAATCCGTAGATTAATTTCATCGAAATAATAACCCACGTAACCCCTAAAATTCTCATGTTAGGATTAGGAATCCACTTCTCTCCCAGATACAGGCCGACTACTGCCATAACAGTTAATCCGATAGCGCCAAAGATAGGATCGAGAACAGTTCCGACAATTGTCCCAATTAATGACCAAGAAAATACCATGGCAACTAATAATCCAAACCCAAGTCGCTTTTCTCCATAAACAGCTAGATCAGTCACGCTGTCTATCTCAGGTTCTGTGAGTACTGTACCATCGGTTTGGACTGCACCGGGTCGATTGAACTTCTCTCCCCCTTTAGAGAATATTTCAGCGATTTCACCCATAGCAATATCGGGCTGTTCGGCAACATCTTCAACCGTTTCTTGCGACTCGGCTTTTGGCTCATTATCGGTGACCATGAATGAGGAAATATCAATCCCTCTTGCACGAGAGAATGAACGTTTGCGGATAATCTCATCCCGAGAATCATCATCCTGAGCAGGCGGTTCTGACCCACTCAAATCCTCAGACATGAATATTCTTGCCAAGTATATCTATTCAATCCTCGCCCTAAATAGGTCGGATATAGTGGATTTTTTAGGCTGCCAAATCAGCTCAAAAACCCATCAACTAAGAAACACCGGCAAACGAAAAAGACAAAGACAGCCTTCACCTCGATTTGGCATGGCCGAGGTCCTGGACGCGCATCCGGGGGACCTTTCGCTGCACGGCCTAGTAGCCAGCGGCAAAGTTCATTGGAACCTTCCTGTAGAGACCTTAGTAGAAATGGCAGTTATCCGTAGCGAGGGCGTCTACAGTGCTCACAAGGCACTGGTAACCGAAACAGGCGATCGAACTGGACGCTCACCAAATGACAAATACATCGTAAATGAACCAACAACCAACGGTGACGTAAATTGGGGCGATGTGAATATATCTACGGATATTGAAACATTTGACAGAATGAGGGAAAAAGTAGTCCAATATTTATCCAACAGTTCAGAACTATTTGTTCAGGATTTGTATTGTGGCGCAGATATGGCAGAATCCTTGCCGATCAGAGTAATAACTGAAAATGCATGGCATAACGCCTTTGCGCGCAACATGTTTGTGCGCCCATCCGCAGAGCAAATGCCAAATCACTCACCGGAATTCACTGTATTTCACGCACCGCAGTTCGAAGCAAGCGCTGAAGATGGGCTAAATTCGGGGTGTTTTATTATCGTCAACTATGCTGCGGGTGAAGTTCTTATCGGTGGAACAGAGTATGCTGGAGAGATAAAAAAGTCAATCTTCTCGGTCATGAATCTAATTCTACCAAAAAAAGGTATCCTGCCAATGCATTGCTCCGCAAACACCAATGGTGAAAACACGGCAGTTTTCTTCGGCCTTTCCGGCACCGGTAAAACCACATTATCGGCCGACCCGAAGCGGGCTTTAATTGGTGACGATGAACATGGTTGGGGAGCCAGCGGAGTATTCAATTTCGAAGGTGGCTGTTACGCTAAACTAATCGATTTATCAGAAGAAGATGAGCCAGAAATATTTGGCACTACCCGGCGATTTGGTTCAATTTTGGAAAACATAGTGATGGATGAAAATGGAATACCAGACTTCCACGATACATCAAAGACTCAAAATACCCGCGGGTCATATCCTATCGAATTCATCGATAATCGAACTGCTGACTCGACTGGTGGACACCCACAAAATGTGATTTTCCTGACTTGCGATGCATTCGGCGTCCTGCCTCCAATTTCGAAACTGACCCCCGAACAAGCAGCCTATCATTTCATATCGGGTTATACTGCTAAGGTTGCAGGGACCGAAATTGGGGTCAAAGAGCCTCAAGCTACCTTCTCTGCCTGCTTTGGTGAACCTTTCATGCCGATGCATCCCGGAGTATATGCTGACTTGTTGTCGAGTAAAATGGAACAACATAACGCCAAGGCTTGGCTTATCAACACCGGTTGGAGTGGCGGGCCTTACGGCGTTGGCAGTAGAATGAAACTCAAACATACAAGGGCAATGCTAAATGCTGCTCTAGATGGTGAGTTGGATAATGTAAACTACGTTATTGACGAACGCTTTGGTTTTGCAATTCCAACTACTTGTCCCAACGTGCCAAGCGAGGTCTTGCAGCCAATACAGACTTGGGATAGTCCAGACTCTTACAATAAGGCCGCAAATGACCTCGCAGATATGTTTGTTAATAATTTCAAACAGTATGAGACTGGGGTGTCAGAAGCGGTTAATCACTCATCACCCAAGTCATTAGAAAACTAACCATAGGCCCGTAGTTTCATAACTTAGCGGCGCGCACACCATATCGTGAGCGACATGCGTAATATACGATTTTTAGTTGGGATTATGTTCATTATAACTGCATTATCACCTATGATAAGTGTTCATGGTATAATCGATGAGGATGGTCGTGATGTAACGACCAATCCACTTGGCGAGCCGATATTACTAGATGATCTCAGAAAAGAAATCAGGCAAGCAGTTGGTCAACCCTGTCCAGCCATTCAAAACGATGGCGGTTCACCAGGTGATGCTGGTAACGCAACAACGAACACGGCTAAGGATTTAGGTAATAATCCAACAACATCGTTTACCAGTTGTGCAGATACCACAGATATTGAAGACTGGTATGAATTTACTATGGACCAAGACTACAACATCGATGTAACGATGTCCAATTATCAAAATGATTACGATCTAGCATTAGCGTTCGAGGATAATGGTTCATACTTCGCTGCTGATACATCATATTATGGCGACCCCGTTGAAACCGTTACTAGTATTGGTTCAACCATTGAATCAACACCAGGGACCTATTGGATAGTTGTCTTTCCATACAATCAAGGCGGTAGCAGTTCGATAGGTGATTATGACCTTGATATCTGGACCAATTATACCGAATCTTGTTTGGATTGGGTGAATCCTCCAAACGATGCTAATACCGGCCAAGACGCACCACAAAACTGGACCGACTCACCGACCAATATGGGTAGTAACGTGACTGCTACTTACACGGGCTGTTTGGACTCCTCTGATGAGGGGGACGTCTTTGCATTTGATGTTCCAGAAAACCACACAATCGCCGTCACTATGACCATGGATTCTGGTGTTGATTTTGACTTACTTCTTCACCAACCCAATGGGACAATTATTGATAGCTCAGGAGCCTCCAACGATGCAGATGAGTTTGTCACATCGTTAGACACCTCGTTTGAAAATCAACCGGGAACCTATTACGTCAACATATCACACTTCACTGGCAACGGCAATTACACAATTGATGTTTACACTAATTACAGCGTCCCCATACCTAATCTTGCAGTTGACAGTGTCAGTTTCCCGACCTCGGCAAATCTTGGCGATATGGTTGCATTTGACATCACAGTAATTAATGACGGGACACTTGAATTGGTAGACTCATTCATGGTTGAAGTTATTCTAAGCGTCGATTCAAGCAACTCTTGGGTCGATCACAATCTCGGCAATGTTAGTTGGTCGTCAGGTCTGGCAATCAATGCAACACAGTTAGTTACCCTAAACGCCCCAATACCTAGCAATATCGTCGAAGGAGAATATAATGTCTTTATTGTTCTCGACGGCGATGAGATGGTAGCAGAAAAGAGCGAGAGCGACAATACCATAACTGCTGACGACTCATTATCTCTTGGCAACGCTGTCAATGCTTGCGCCTCGCCACAAGATGATGCAGCATCTGGAGCTGATGTTGGTGATGAGGTAGGTAGTGCCCTCGATTTGGGATTAGATGTTGATGTAGAAGTTCGTGGCTGTGTCGACTCAACCGATGAGGCTGATATGTACAAAATCAGCATATCAGCAAATCAGCCGTTAGAAGTAACATTGGTGACTGCACCTATTAGTGGGGCTGATTTCGATTTGGAATTATTCCTTCCCAATGGCACTTCACTCGATAGAAGCTGGAGAAGCACAAACATCGATGAAACAGTAACATTAGAAGGAACAGATTACGAATTTGTCGCTGGAGACTACTACGTCAACGTCACATATTGGGGCGGCTTTGGTGGTAATCCCGGTGGAACCTACCGGTTACTTGTCGGGGAACCGGACCAGTCTTCCTATGTGCCGCCATTTACCTGTGGAAGCCAAAACGACCTAGGATTAGGCCAAGATGCCACCTCGTCAGGTATTCCGTTAGGTAGAAATCCCACTATCAGTGGTACTGGTTGTTTAAGTAACTCAGACACTGAAGACGTTTACACGTTTGAAATTGAAGATTACATGAACACGGAAATACACTTCAATTCAACAACAGACCAACCATTTACTGCTACTCTTACAAATGCAGTTGGTGACTTAATAGCCTCGGTTGATAACCAGAGCTACGGTTTGTTGTTCGAATCATTGAACAACATGGAGTTTGAAGGTCAGCAAAACACCTTCACACTTACCGTTGCTTCCAACGGCGGTCAGGGAAATTATGATGTTGATATCATTGAAATCCCAGCAGCGCTACCTGACTTGGCACCTGAAAGCTTGAATTGCCCAACCACAGAAACCTTCACCGATGAGGAAATTACCCTTCAGTGGGTCATCAATAACGTGCGTGGACCTGGTTATGGGCAGAGTTTCGTTCTACTAATTGAGTTGGTTAACAGTGATAATGAGACAGTAAACACGATGTATTCATCTGAAGCAGTATCAGACAATCCAAGCGTGAGCAACACTATGTCTTACAATGCTTCTAGCGTTGATGATTACTTTGCTTTCTTCACCATACCGACAGCAACCACTTCTGGCGATTATCGTTGCAAGTTAGTCATTGATAGTAATGAAGAAATTTCTGAAGAAGATGAGACAAATAACATCCATTTCTCAGAACCATTCTACATCCAAAACGAGGAGGAATTGTGGGCTAACGATGTTGATCGGGATGGCTTTAACTCGACCGATGCAGGCGACGGTATAATCGACGACTGTCCTAACAACCCCGGCACTTCCACAGTTGACAGATTTGGCTGTCCTGACTTAGATAATGACGGTGTTTCTAATGACAACGACATCCTTCCAAACGACTCGACCCAGTGGTATGATACCGATGGTGATGGCTTTGGTGATAATCCAAACGGAACTAATGGCGACCAGTGCCCAGATGTAGCGGGAGTATTTTCTGGAGACAATGGCGTTGGCTGTCCAATATTGGATTTGGATTTTGACGGCGTACTGAACGAAAACGATCTCTGCCCTGAAACACCAATCGGCGTCATCGTCGATTCAGAAGGTTGTGAAATAGTTGAGGAACCTCAGGACAACAACACAAACAATGACTCTGACGATACACCGGTAGACCCAGTGGACCCAGTAGACCCAGTAGACCCAACAGATTCAAATGATGATTCTTCAGATTCTACTGAGAAAGCAGAGGCAGAGTCAGGATTATTTGGTATGTCTTTCACGTTAATCGGCATAATCGGTGTTGTAATAGTCTTACTTTTGGGAACACTATTGTTCGTTAGGAGTAGAGGCGCCAAGAGTGACGCCTTTGCTATGCAAGAAAAAGCATATGCAGATGCAGGATATGCTGCAGTGGCTGGAATTGGAGCAGTAGATGCTTCAATCACTCCTGAACAACTAGCGTATGAACAACAACTCATTGCAGCAGGATATCCTGCAGACTATGCTCGTGCCTATGCCGACCAACATTTCAGGCCGTGGCTTAAGCAATAGAGAAAGGTAACACTCATGACCTGCCGGCTAGTGGCAGGTTCATGCAGGTAATGATGAAGACCAGTGCAGGAGACATCCTGATAAAATTATACGCCGATGAAGCCCCACAGACCGTTGCTAACTTTGTCAAGTTAGTAGAATCTGGCCATTATAATGGTCTACATTTCCATCGAGTAATCGAGGATTTCATGATTCAGGGCGGTTGCCCTCATTCAAGTGATCCTATGTCAAGGCGTGCCGGAACTGGTGGCCCAGGTTGGCAGATTCCATGTGAACCCTCTGCCCTAGCACTGAAGCACGATAGGCCAGGTATTCTTTCAATGGCGAATGCCGGAAGAAACACTGGGGGCTCCCAATTTTTCCTTACAACCGTAGCAACCCCATGGCTGAATGGTAATCACGCTGTATTCGGCGAGGTTGTCGATGGCATGGACGTCGTTACTGCGATTGAAAGGTGCAGGAAATTACCCGGCGACAGACCTGCTGAGCCACAACAAATAATCAGCTGCACTGTTGTTTAATTCTCATGGCGATATTGGTTATTCACGGTGGTGCTGGCGGTGATGGTCCGTGGCTAGGTAAGACTGCATTAGATCCAGCAAGGATCGACTGCATGCGAAAAGTATTGCAAACAATAGGTGCCAAGTTAGAATCCGGTGAAATCGATTGCCTTGAGGCGGTAACTTTAGCGGTTGAAATGCTAGAAGACGAGCCACTATTTAATGCAGGCCAAGGTTCAGTGATTGCCGCGGATGGCAACATAACAATGGACGCATCAATCATGCGTGGAGTTGACCGAGCAGCGGGTTCGGTGGTCAACGTAACCAAATTACGTCATCCAATTAGGGCTGCCAATCTTGTTTTGCGACAGGGCTGGCCAGTTATGCTCAATAGTGCGGCAGCAGACCAATTCGGTCTTGCTAACGGTCTTGAGCAGGTTAGCCAAGATTGGCTTAAAACCGATTTACGAAGGGGACAATGGCAACAGTGGCGAGCAAGTAAGGATAGTCCAGGCTCAACAGATGAGAATGATTCAGTACTCGACCATGATTTGGAGGGGAGAGTCAAGACAGAATTTTCTGATGAAGGAATGGGGACAGTAGGGGCTGTAGCTCTAGATAGCAGTGGTAATGTTGCGGCTGGCACATCGACCGGCGGAATGACTGGTAAGCCACTGGGGCGTATTGGTGATACACCGATTATTGGCGCAGGGACTTGGGCGGACAAATCAATTGCAATATCGTGTACTGGAGTTGGCGAGGCATACATTCGTACGTGTGCCGCACATCGTCTTGCAATGACCTTCCAATCAGATAACGACTTAGCTAGATCAGCGGAGTTGGTGCTTGATGAGGTTGCACCACTCGGTGGTCGTGGCGGGCTTATTGCCGTATCCTCGAATGGCGATTATGTCATGCCCTTCCAAACCAGGCTAATGTATCGTGGGTCATGGAACGGTGGTAGAATCGAGGTCGGTATCGGGCCCCAAAACGAGATATAGATATTATTTAATAATTAATTATTAAGCCAATACTATGTCGAAGCATAGAGCGGGAAACCGACGAATTATTAGCATAAGTATACCGGAAGAACTTGCGTTAAGATTAGATCGGAAAGTTGGGAAGGGCAAGAATGGCCGTAGTGCTACAATTGCCAGTATGATAGACCAAGCCCTCAATCCCAAATCGCCAACTAAAGTCGAAAAGGCTGGTAGGCCGGCACCTGCGAATAATTCAGGTATTAGGGTAGAGTCTGACACCATGGGCGATTTAGAAGTAGATGCTGATCGATATTACGGTTGTCAAACCGCTCGTTCACTGATTAATTTTGATATTGGCGACGATACCATGCCGCGCGGAGTAATCAGGGCTTTTGGTATATTGAAGCAAGCCGCAGCGAAGACGAATGTTGCATTGCAGCAATTGGATTCGGATGTAGGAGAACTGGTTATTCGTGCCGCGCAAGAAGTAATCGATGGCGATCTTGACGGACATTTCCCGTTACGTGTTTGGCAAACAGGAAGTGGCACTCAGTCAAATATGAACACCAATGAAGTGATTGCTAATAGAGCCATTGAGATCGCTGGCGGAGAGATGGGGACAAAGAGCCCAGTACACCCAAATGATCATGTGAATCGAGCCCAGTCCTCTAACGATACTTTTCCTACTGCAATGCATATCGCTTCTGCAGAAGCCTTTGTTCATGACCTATTACCCAGCGTCAGAGCATTGAGAGACGCCTTGAACGATAAAACCAAACAGTGGTCTGACATTGTGAAAATTGGCCGCACTCATCTGATGGATGCAGTGCCCTTAACCCTTGGGCAGGAGGTATCAGGATGGGTATCTCAACTTGATGCAGACTTGCGTAGATTAGACTTCGCTCTTGATGATTTGTTCGAGTTAGCTCTTGGTGGGACAGCAGTAGGAACTGGATTGAACACCCATCCATTATTTGCTCAGATGGTTGCGGATGAAATATCTAATATTACCGGATTAGGTTTTGTTAGTGCAGAAAATAAATTTGCGCAACTAGCTGCACATGATGCAGTAGTAGCTGCTAGCGGTGCCCTGAATACCCTTGCAGTTAGTTTGATGAAGATAGCCAATGATATTCGTTGGCTAGGTTCAGGTCCAAGATGCGGACTTGGTGAACTTGCCCTCCCAGCAAATGAACCCGGGTCTTCAATCATGCCTGGTAAAGTGAATCCAACTCAGGCAGAAGCGATGACCATGGTTTGTTGTCAGGTTATGGGCAATCATACTGCAATAACGGTGGGTGGCTCACAAGGTAATTTTGAGTTAAATGTCTACAAACCAATGATGATTCACAATTTACTACATTCAATTAGACTATTGACGGATTCATGTCGCTCAATGCGAGAAAATTGCGTGGAAGGACTAGAACCCGTAGCAGACAACATCAACCAACATTTAGAAAATTCACTGATGCTAGTCACTGCATTAAACAATCACATCGGTTATGACAAGGCAGCAAAGATCGCCAAAAACGCTCACGAGAAAGGCTCAACATTACGCCAATCAGCACTTGAGCTAGGTTATCTGACCAATGATGAGTTCGATCGATGGGTTAAGCCCGCAGATATGATTGGACCATCTGTAGGCTAATTACAAGAAATCAGACAGGGACATTTGCCTAGCACGATCATTCTGGAATAGCGAGTCAGTACTATTTGCCATCCATTCAACATTTTGTTTTGTGTAGGTATCAACACCATATTTCTCAATTACGTGTTGGGTTACCTTGATGTATTTTCGTACAGCTCCCTCTGACACAGTTAACGCGAGATTGCCGCTGCATAAATCTCCCGCCGACTTAATGACTCCAAGTGATCCGAAACCTGCATTATTTGCTTTGCTAATCTGGATGCATTTGCCAGATATTGGCATTCTTCGATATGAGTGGCCGCATTTTAAGCAGCGCACCTTCTGCCGGGCAAAGGCATTGAGATTCCCCCTAATATCTGGTAGGAAATGCGATCTAATAACGCTAGAGGCAACCTTTCTTACGTCTACTGCTCGCAAACGATGGCCGAGATCTAACTGGCCGTTCATCTTGTCTACCATGGTATCTAGGGTCTTGTAGGCCGATAGAGCAGGACCAGCCGATATTGATTCACAATCATGGGTAAAACCATACCCTCGGACTGCGGCAATGGTCTCCAATCGACGCTCAACAAAGTCCACCCGATTAGCGATGGTCTTAGGGTGTGGACAGGTTTGAGTAGCCTCATAGAAATCTCTCTCATAATACCACCCAGAGTCCACGTTTAGTGCTTCCTTGTCAACTTCAGTTGGATTTAGCCTGGTAGTTAATACCAGCGGCGCATCCATTTGCCCACCTCGATTGGCTGGCAGTATCTCTCGGCTAAAGTTAAGTAATCCATCCATCAATAGCATGATGGCATCCTCATCTCCGTCACAATTCCTCCGTTTTGAAGCGTGGAATAGTGGGTGAGCATAACCACCAGAACAATCAGCCCAGCCAATAATTCTGGATAGCACTCCACCCGATGTATGTGGTGCTAGGGCACAGATTAAATGACCAACTAGGTCATCTGCCTTTGACACATTATAATATGCTTCTAGGCCATAATATCTGGTCAATAACTCATCGATGAATTGGGCCGTTCGCACAAAATAATCACTAGCATTCTTTGCAACTATGAAGTCTTGTGGATACAACTCTAACATTTGCTCATCCGATACCAATTCATTGCCTAAGTAATCATGAGTGTATCCTAAGTTAATCAAACGTTTCCATGAGACTTCAATTTCTTTTGGTTTGAAATGCGTTACTGGAACATCACTCATGTCGAACCTAACCGTTCCGTCGCGGAATACGGGAAGATCATACTTCGCGCGTAATATCCCTTTTTCTAGTGCTTCAGGCGTTTGGTTTTTGCTGGCAATTTTTTTCATACATTTCACATTGCTTGGCAGTCGTTCTAACTCCAGATTAATCATTGCATCTTCAATCATTGATGCAATTGGGACGGTGGTAATCTCCCCCCGTCGCCGCCTATTTGCCTCTAGTTCTTTTTTGAATTCTGTTCGTCCACCACATTTTTCCCCGATAATAGTCTCTCCATAATCGTTCACTTTTCGATGGTGGCACGATAACATCGGTGATTTTTTACCACAGGTAACACATGTTCTAAGGCCCAGTTGAACCCGAATATCTTGTTTGTCGGCAGCATTGGTCAACAATCGTTGGTTGCCGCCGTTTAACTCGATTGGAAATAACGTATGAGCCATCGGGTTCATAATTCTGGGGGCAGATTTTTCTGGGCGACCCATACGACAACCAATTCTTACTGGAGCAGAATGATGCCATCTAAGGTTGGATATTTTTTTGATAATAGGGAGGATTCCATCGACTCGATAGTCATCTCTTTCAATTTGTGAATTGATGTATTTATCTACCTCGTCTGGGCCAGAATCAGCGATATTTGCAGCTGCAATCCTGCCAATTTCATCGGTTTCAGCGATTGACTTCCCAAGTTGCCGGGCATTAGTTTCAGCTGAGATACGCTGGATTGCCCGCTCTTTTTCTAATTCCTTCAATCGTTCTTCTTCTTGTGAAAGAACCGATTTGGCCTGCCTTAACTTGGTAATTTTATCCGTAAAAATTTGTATGGCGTCGACAATTAATATTGGTTCATCATCTTCTATTGCAAAGCCAAACGCTTCCATCATTGCATGCCAACCGTTCGTAATGACTAAATCGTCACCATCATGATGGTGTGCAAGGCCCAGCATTAGAGCCGCTCCCTTTGCCAACCCATGTTGTTGCAAGGTCCAAAGCGCTGAACGATTTTGGTCAAATATGAAGTCATTGATTGTGAACTTTAGACCCGGAGCATTATTGATATGGTCATTGGTTAGTTCAGCCGGGGGCATTTGAGTCATTATCTCTGCATCCCAGCCTAATACGCCGTCTTTGATTCTCAAGGATTTATCCTCTCCACTGCTCTCGATCTTTGCTTGTTGCAGAATCCTGATGAGTTCAGGTAACCATTCAATTGGTAAATCGAGGAACCAAGGATTATGTGGTGGTGGTAATGACGTCTTAAATCGTTCAGCAATAGCTCTTGCTTGTTGCCAATTTGGTTGCTGTTTGACGAGGAATCTTTGCCAATTTAACCGTATGGTAAACCTTAGATTTGTATCGGTAAATAACTCTTTTGAAAGCCCCGGGATTCCAGTTGGACAAGCATCACGAGAGAGGTTCATAATCGAGCAGAACTGTTCCACGGATTCAGGCGTATTTAATTCTTCAATCAAATCGCTAGCCCACCAGTCAACTGAATATCCGGCAGGCACAAGATGCTTGTTATTTTCAAGGAATTCACCATAGCCAATGACTATCTCTCCATTATCCCAAATCGTTGATATTTTACCCTTTACCCGCTTGAAATCTTCTACTGTATCGCAGCGGATAAATTGGCCGTCGTTCAGAATGACCCACGGGCCGTCGGTGTAATCAGAAGGTGTTATTGCGCAAGCCTTACCTGGACGTTCGATTTTCATTTGAGTGCCAATGGTTATGAAATCGTCCATCGCTAGCATACAGGCTGGATTGACTGAGGCAGCAGCAAGGCCTGACGGCCGTGAGCGACCGTAACGCAGGCGGAAACCACCGGGCTCCTGGGGAGAGCCAAAAACAGGCCTTCCGGCGATTATATCATCCATAAATTTGGTAATTGGTTCGATCATACGAGACTTGAACTTGACTTCATTAGAATCATCTTTTTGTTGGCCCTTTTCAGCATATTTGCTAATGAAATCCCAGCCAGCGATCTTCATCCTTTCAGTGTGCTTGCGAATCTTTGGCGCTTTCAGACACATTCCTTCACCAATTACCAAAAGGACACCACCACGTATCCTTGGCTCATCGATATTTCTCACGTTACCATACCCTGAACACTCAATGCGCTCAGTAGATTCTCCATTGATCATTACCGGACATGCGCGAACAATTTCATCAATTTCTTCGGGACTTGGCCGATATTGTAGGTTACCTCGATACAAACCAAATTCCTCTTTAACTCGTTCAACTTCTGGAGTTGTAGGTTGATATTTACCGATGTTTAATTCGATTCTAATCATATCGGCAATCAATACTGCTAATGCTTGAGCGGTTCCACCTGCAGCCCTTATCGGACCGGCAAAGTGAACTGAGACAAATTGAGAACCGTCAACATTGTTCAGCAATCTGATTTCACTGATTCCTTCAAGCGGTGCTACAAGAACAGCCTCAGTTAGTATTGCAAGTCCAACACGTATTCCGGCATCTATTGCGGTTACCAAATCATGCCCCTGATCGCGAAAGCCGCGCGCTACAGATTGCGCCATTAGCATCGATGTAGTCTCACGATCATGCTGCGCTAGCATTTTTCTTATGTCATCGGCAACCTCGTACTCACCAAGGTATTCAACGAGCAGTTTTTCTGTCCGCCCGGCAAGGTCTGCGGCTCTTGGAATTTCAACAAACGGCTTGTAATCCAAATTTTTACCGCGAGCGATTTCCGCAATGCGATATGCATCTTCAGTTCGCTCATCCATCCATTGCTGATAATTTTCCATCTCGTTTTCTAGTCGCAATAGGTCTAGTCCATCAATCGGATTCAGTTCCGACTGTACGTTGACCTTATCCGACATGGTGCTCACTGACGGACAAGGTAGCCGGCCGCTTATCAAAAATTGCCTCTTGTCGCACAATTAGCGATGCAGTTTAACCAATGTAGTGAAGGTAAATTCCAAGGAAAGTTCATGTCCTATTGATTTGAGCACTATTCGTTGAGCATGTCACAGACAATTCGTAGCCATCCGCATTGGTCAAGACTCGTAGATTTAGTTCGTGAATTAGCATTCATAGACGGAGGCAGTGATGACGCTTTCACTCTAGCTAGCGGCCGCAAATCACGTTGGTTTTTCGACACCAAGCCAGTAATGATGCATCCTGAGGCGAGCCACATCATCGGTGAATTACTCAACCTAAGGATGGATGAATTAGGAGCAGATTTCGTTGGCGGTTTGGAACTAGGCGCAGTGCCACTGACTGCGATTGCCGTGTCCATGTCGGCAAAAGATTCCATGCGCCGCGGATTCATGGTGCGAAAAGAGCCCAAAGGCAGGGGTGGACGCAAGACCAACAACCCCCCTGGAATTGAAGGCTCATCATTATCAGCGGGTGGAACAATAGTGATTGTTGAGGATGTTACGACCACGGGAGGTTCGGCGATAAAGGCGGTTGAACGAATACACAATGATACGGACTGTGCAGTGATTGCCGTAATCAGTATAGTGGATCGAGAAGAAGGTGCTGCAGATGCATTTGCTGCTGCTGGCATACATTTTGAGAGTTTGATGGATAGAAGTGATGTTGCGAACTCAGAGTGAATAATATGACTAGATTGGTCTACCCGTTGACTGAACCAACAACTGGTCTGTTTGAGAATAATCCAGACAAAACCTCAGTAGAGAGGTTCAGATTTTTCCATGCTGATGAAGGGAAACCACTCGCAACTCCTTGGCAGGTTGCGCTATCGCGCGCTATCATGCTGCGCCAATACCAACTTCCTGAGGGTCTTATTCTTGACTGTGCATGTGGTAGCGGGATTCAAATTACGGCATATTCAGAAATCCTCAATCTCCCAGTTGTCGGTGTTGAGTTAAACGAGAGTAGGGCGCGGGCAAGCGCAGTGAATTTTCGAACTGTGTTCACTGAACGAGGCGGAACGTATCTTGAACGATTGAACGACACGGTATTTGTGGTCGGTGATGGGCGTGATGGAGACAACATAATGGCAACACTAACAGCAGCCGGTAATCTTGCTCAAAATGTGGGATTTCTGCACCTTGACCCCGCACGACCTAGAAACAGTCGCGCTCATTCGCTAACGGAGATGGCACCTCGCTTAGACGAGGTTTTCACTGGTTGGAAAAAACATCTGAATGAAACCCCGGAAGGTCCTGCGATACTATTGGATCTGTCCCCACGGATCTCTACAAATCAAATGCTAGAGGTCGAAGCCTTGGTAGAAAGCTTCTGGCCTGGGTTGCACAAAACGTGGACTTGGACATCAAGGGGCAGGGGTAGAATCGATCGGTTAGCATTGTGGATTGGATGTATAGCAGAACCAAACTTTCCCCGACGATTTGTCAGAATTCCTCCAGATCCTACCCAACCACCTTTCATCATGCTCGGCGGTGGACCCATTGCAGAGGTGTCCGAGGCTGTGTGGAAAGTCTCCACAAACCCACGGCGTGGGGCTTATTTATCGATTGTTGACTCGGCTTTGGTTGAATCAGGATTAGCCGATGATTGGCTCCAGACATTATCTCTGAAAAATGAATATGTTTGGTTACAGACTACGGGACGCAGGCCGATAATTTATCATCAAAAACGGCTTGAAAACGGCTCGGAGGAGAGGACGAACCTCATTCCAATTTCCGGGCGCATTGTCGACTTTATCGATGCAGATCTGACGTTGGATGACATCGATAAATTCGTTGAAATCGCCTTACACCATGATATACAGCGACTCACTATCCGAGCTGAGGTAGCACCAGACTTGCAGCCTAAATTACAAGGTTCACTTGACCGACAGTTAGCTAGACGCCATGGGACTAAAGATGGCTTCATCATCAAACATCCAACCCAACCACATCATCTAATTTGCATTGTTGATTAGTCACTAAACAGGCGTAAATTACCAAATCAAAAACCATTTGCTGCATCGCGGTCTTGATATATAGGAGGTTGGTCGGGAACTTGCTTCACACTGTGTGTAGCATCAAGGTGAAATGATATGGCCCGACCGAAAACCGAAGAATTAGGTGAAGATTTTTCCTACATACTGCGTATGGCTGATACCGACATTGACGGTCTAAAACCACTTGCTACCGCCCTAACTGCGGTGAAAGGTGTGGGCGCTAGAACCGCTAATCAAATATGCAAAAACACTGGCTTTGATGCGGCATCACTCGCTGGACATCTATCGGTTGACGACCAAGAAAAGCTCCGCTTAGCTATTGAAGGGTACAATGAGTCAGTTCCGCTATGGATGCTCAACCGCCAAAGAGATTTAGAAACTGGTGATGAATTACACTTGACGGGCCAGCAAGTATCTCTAACTCTCAAAGATGATGTCACCAGACTACGATCTATCAAGTGTTATCGAGGTGTCAGACACGCCAGTGGCAACAAGGTTCGTGGTCAAAGAGGGCGCTCCAACGGCCGTGGTGGCCTAACACTCGGTGTAAGCAGAAAGAAGTGAGGGATATAGATGGGAGAGCCAAAATTTTCGAGACCTAAGTTTGACACACCTTCACATCCGTGGAAGGCCGCAAGAATCGAAGAAGAACACGCAATCAAGGCTCAACATGGGCTAAAGAACATGCGCGAGATTTGGAAGGCTAAATCCCAACTCCGCCGCCATCGACGTCAGGCAATGCGCCTAATTGGTATGGTCGATACCAGCGAAGGCCACGGCAAGCGTGAGATGGAGGATTTGCTGCGCTCGCTTCACAACAAAGGGCTTATACAATCTGATGCAAGCCTCGATGACATTCTTTCTCTGGGGACCGAAGACATTCTCAATCGCCGTTTACAAGCACAAGTCTACTACAAAGGACTCGCTACTACCATGAAGCAAGCTAGGCAACTAGTCAATCATGGTTTAATCTGCATTGGTGATCAGAAAGTCACTATACCATCATATCCGGTATCACGTGATGAAGAAGAACACATCAAGTATCATCCAAGCAGCGGGTTAAATAATCCAGAACACGCAATCAGGAAAGCGATTGAAGGCCGCAGAGAGAAAGCCGAGTATGCGGTAGATGAAGTCGATCCTGAGGCAACCCCCGAGTTCGCTGCTGAAGTAAAACAAGCAGCCGAAGCAGCCCCATCAGTTGAAACCGGAGGCGATGAATGATGACAAGGAGAGCAATTGTCAACATTTTCAGTTCATACAACAATATTCTCATGACGGCTACCGACTTGACAGGTGCGGAAACTATAACCACATGCTCCGGCGGTCAAATGGTGAAATCATCCAAGGATAGCGGCGGCCAATTCGCAGCTACGAGGGCTGCTGAAAAACTGGCTGATGCCCTAAAAGACAAAGAATTCACTCAATTAATCGTCAAATATAGAGCACCAGGCGGCAACTTATCCAACAACACAGGGCCCGGAGCACAAGCGGCGATTAGAGCACTCACACGTGCTGGTATGACAATCACCAGAATTGAAGATGTAACTCCAATTGCCCACGATGGGACCAAAAAGAAAGGCGGCCGCAGAGGCCGACGTGTATGATGTGGTGATACAGTGAAAGCAGAAATTGTAGAAGGCTGGCCAAAAGAAAACTCGATTAGAATTTCGCTCAGCGAAACCGATGCATCACAGGTTAATGCAATTAGAAGAGCGTTAATCTCCGACGTGCCCAAGCTAGCAATCACCCGGGTAAATATCAGTCAAGGCGTTGTTGAAAACGAGGGACAGATACTTGAATCAGTCAATGTCTTGCCAGATGAAATGCTTACACACAGACTGGCAATGATTCCAGTTCCGACGTTCCCAGAAGAAAAACTCTCATTCTTCGAGACCTGTCCAGTTTGTATTGATATGGTCGAAGCAGAAAAGGGATGTCCGCAGTGTCAAGTGCTTTACTCGCTAAATGTCCAGGGCCCTGACGCAGATTCCGAAGAAGAGCACATAACAGTGTATGCTGGAGATTTGACCACAATTTCAGATCCAATGTTTGATATTCGAGAAGAACATAAAAGAATTCCAATTACCATTCTGTCTAAAGGCCAATTCCTAGAATTGTATGCGTTTGCGACTCTAGGTCGTGGCTCCAGTCACCAAAAGTGGTCACCGGTTTCTGGTGTCGGATTCAGTAATAGAAATGTCGCCAAACTAAACAATGCCAAAAAGGCTGAAACCCTATTCGCACTTAATCTGAAGACCAGTGATGGGAGAGATATTGATGCAAAGTTATTCGGTAAGAATAAAACTGTTGACGACGTAAATACGGTTATCGACTTAGAAAGAGCTCTGCACCAAGTGGGCCCTGGAACCGGTCGGGATGCTGATTTTGATGGAGCAATTACCCTCGAGCCGGTTGATGGAAGCTATGTTTTGACCTACGAAACCGATGGTAGCATGACTCCCGTAACAGCCTTCAATTTGGCAATGGACGAGTTGACAAACAGATTTGCCGGATTGAATGACGAAATCAGTGCTGCGCTAAAGTAATCTCAATAGTGAGAGTACTCAATGCCTAGCGGTATGTGAGTAACCTTCCTGCCGTTGTCAACAACTCTACCAATAATATCCACGCCAGCCATTCTGTCCTGAAGCCAGCGCAAAATTTCTCCGGCATGTTGCTCACTAACGGCAATAATCATCCCACATCCCATGTTGAATGTTCGATACATTTCCCACGTTTCAACCGCCCCAAGTTCGCCCAACCAAGTAAATTCTGGATGAACAGTTAGCGGGTTGGAAATTTCCCATCCTAATGTCTCGTGTAACCGAAGCAGGTTTGATAACCCCCCTCCGGTTATGTGACAAATTGCTTTGAGAGCCTTGATAGAAAAACTACTCTCCTCCGCTTGCGATTGATTGATTAGATCTACTACTGGATCACAATAAATTCTTGTTGGATTAAGGAATATCTCTCCGATAGTCACTGCTTGATTATCGTCATTGAAACGCGTAATTTCCCGTCCTAGAGACTCACATGAAAATGGCGCTTGGTCGGTATAGCGCAGTTCGGCGTGCTCAATGATACGACGGACTAGAGAGTAGCCGTTAGAATGTATTCCGGAAGATGGCAGACCAATCAACACATCGCCCGCCGCGAGATTTTCCCCGGTAATTGCGTTACCTTTTTTCAGATATCCGAGTGCCGTACCTGATAAATCCAATTCGGTGACAATACCCGGTAATGAGGCAGTTTCTCCTCCAGCCATAGTTACCCGTGCCAATCGACAAGCTTCTGCTAACGACGCGCCAAGCGCAGCATGAACTTCGGGGTCAGGCTTTGGAACCGCAACATAATCCACAAAGGCGATTGGCTCAGCGCCAACACACAACAGGTCGTTGACGTTCATTGCCATGCAATCTATACCTACTCCAGACCACTCATTGAGTGCTGCAGCAATCTGTAATTTGCTACCAACTCCATCAGTTGCCAATGCTAACAGATGTTCCCCAAATTCAATCAAGCCACCAAATCCGCCAGGTAAGTCAACAGGTGCCCCCGGCGTTCCAGCCGGCCTCACTGACTTACTAAGTGAGGAGATTAGAGAAGCAACAGCCGAACCTTCGAGGTCGATATCTACGCCAGCGCTGGCATAGTCCATCTTATCAGCCATATTAGTTCCAGCCATAGGCAGGCAATGAATAAATCGGCTCAGGTTTGGAGGGCTTTGGCCAGCATTGGCATGCTGACGTCTAAGCGATACTCAATACCTGAGTGTGAACCATCAAATTCTTCCCAGAAATGTTTGATACCGCACTCATGTAGTATATCTATCATCAATCGGCTGCCATATTGGATGCCATATTGATCTCTATTACCGCAGTCAGCATATAACAAATCCAGTGATTTGAGGGAATTTATGTTTCGTTTTATTGAGTTCAATGGGTCAAAAGCCAACCAGTTTTGCCACAGTGTCTCGTCAATGACACAGGTTTCTAGGTCAAAAGGTAATCTAATTCCATAGGCATCAGTCAACCCGGTAATTGAATCATATGATGCTGCCATTGCACAAGTCATTAGTGCATGAAAATCATCACTGCTCAACTTGCCACATTTTTTGATGTAATCCAAGAAACCTCCAAGACCGTTTTGCTGATTTATTTGTGTTGCTGCATTGCTAAAGTCAGTGCGATAGAGCAGGTCAAATCCAACGTCGCCAGAATGTGACGCAACCGCTTGCCACTCTTGTGGGTGATGGATTGCGTTGTGAATAGCCCCATAACCTCCCGATGATTTGCCAAACAGACCAAATTTGTTGTTGGTTGGGTAACGCGCAGAAATCGCTGGCTTTAGTGACTGGTGCAGCCATGTGCTCCACCTTCCCATGATATCAGAGTCGACGAACTGATTACCGCCCAAGGAGGTAAAACAATCTGGTAAGACAAGAATCGTCGGAGACATCTTATTTTCTTGTACCAGCCTCTCATGCCTCTGCGGCAGGGTTTCGGCAAAAGCTTTCCAACCAGCCCTTGCCAAACCGGATGAGGTAAATGGTGCAAGATAGATCAATACTGGTAATTTGTGACCCTCGTCGATCATCCTTAACCCTAATTTTGGTATGTGAACGATTACTTCTCGAACCGTAGGGTCGCCAAGACGGTTGGTTAACAGGTCTGAGTCAATAGCAAACCGATCTAGACTTCCTTCAATTGGGGAAAAACTATGCTCGGGCATGACCATGCGACAATGGCATTACTATTTTGTTCAACGGTCGGTAGTTTTACACTGGACATCATAATTTTGCGCGAAAATGTTAGGTAGGCCCCCCGCAAACTCCACTGGAAACGCAGGGGTATGAAAAATCAACAGAAGTAATCATAAACCGAGGCCAAATAGTCTGGCAGTCTAGCACATTGGAGTCGGTGGAGTTAATGCTACAGGAGTTTGATTTGGCAGCCAGATGGACTTCAATGATTCAAGATTTATATGCTGAAGCAGTACACAACCTCGCACAAAAATGGCCAGACGAGCAATCGCTTGAAGTTTCATACCGGATAATTGAGGGGTTTGATGATGAATTCGCGCAAAACATCATTGCCCATCCAGACCTACATTTTCAAGCTGCAAATCAGGCATTGCGTCAATTTCTCCAAGACGAAGGCTATAGCTCAATGTATCCCTTTGTTAGAATCGTTCACCTGCCGAGCGACCAAATCCGCACCGTCTCTCAATTAAGGGCCGATGATATTGGCATGTGTTTGGCGATTGACGCGATTGCAACAAAAATTTCAGGTGTGCGGCCGAGAATCTACTCAGCATCATTTTCGTGCTCATCATGTGGACACATCACGGAAGTAAAACAGCCTAATGAACAAGAACTGATAGAGCCAATAGAGTGTTCACAAATCGACGGTGGTTGCGGTAGACAGAAACGTCAAACTAGATTTGTCTTGCAAGAAGATGAATCTATTTTAATCAATTCTCAATTTATTGAACTTCAGGAATCACCAGAGCAGTTGAAAGGCGGGATTCAGCCGGAACGGATAATCTGTATTGGCGAGCATGATATTGCTGGGAAATTGAATCCAGGTGACAGGGTAAAAGCAAACGGTGTGCTATTCATTCGTTCCCAGAGAAAAGGTGGCAAGGACACACCCGTGTTCGACATTTTCCTACGAATCCACTCATTAGAGCGGCAAAACGTGCCACTAGAAGAAATTTTGATTACTGAGGATGAGGAGTTGGAAATCAAAGAATTAGCCAGTCGCTCAGACATCTATGATTTGTTTAGCAGAAGTATAGCTCCGTCGATTTTTGGTATGCCCAGAGTCAAGGAATCTCTAATGCTCCAACTGTTTGGTGGTGTCGCACGGTTAAACCCGGATGGGACCAGAAATCGGGGAGACATACACATACTGTTGATGGGTGACCCCGGGGTTGCGAAATCACAACTACTCGATTACATGTCAAAGATTTCTCCTCGCGGTCAGTTTACCTCAGGTCAGTCGGCTTCTGCTGCCGGACTAACAGCCGCCGCAGTGCAGGATTCAGCCGCCGATGGGCGCTGGACTTTAGAAGCCGGCGCATTGGTATTGGCAGACCTAGGTCTAGCAGCAATCGATGAGTTTGATAAGATGAATGAGGGGGATCGTTCGTCTATGCATGAGGCAATGGAACAACAAACAATTTCATTATCAAAAGCGGGAATAAATGCCAGTCTCAGAACAAGATGCGCGGTATTGGCGGCTGCTAACCCAAAAAATGGACGTTTCGAACCGGTATCCGATACACCATTTACAGCACAAATCAATCTAGCGCCACCGCTAATATCTCGATTCGATATAATCTGGCTGTTGACCGATAATGCAGAACAAGATCGTGACGCAAAAATTGCTCATCATATAATCAATAATCGGCTTCTTGGGACTAGTGAGTTACTAGTCAGTCAAGGCAGTGCACCAGACCCGTCACGAAGGCTGTCATCAACGACGCAAAAATCGCAGGATGGCGATGAAATTCTGACCAAGGAATTGATACGAAAATACATTGCCTATTCAAAACGAAGCATTCACCCTAAACTCGATGAAGAAGCGCGTAATAGGATTGTTACATTTTATGTGGACACCAGAAAAAAGGGTGGTGAATTCTCTGACAGCGTCTCCATCACCGCACGTTCGTTGGAAGCAGTAGCGCGCATGGCAGAAGCGAGTGCACGCATACGATTATCAGACATTGCTAACTTAGAGGATGTTGAACGAGCGATACGGCTAACCAGAACCTGGCGTAACGAGTTGATGGGCGAAAATTTCGATATGACGACCATCGAGTCAGGCAGAAAAGCCTCGGTAAGGAATCATGAAAGGCTGTTAATTGACACAATTCGCGACCTAGAATCAAGGTCAAATGAGAAAATAAAGTATGCTAACAGAATTGATATTTACAACGAAATGCAAAACCACGATGTCGATCGGGGCAAGGTTGATGACATGATAGAGAAGATGGTTAGGGATGGAACATTGATGCTACCGAAAGGCTATGATACCATCCAAACACTCAGATAGTAATCGTTGGAATATTGAATAATGAACTACTGGGGTTGTTATGGCGGAGTCTAACTACCCTGAACCATCAGGTGATGTTAGTGATGCGGAGAGCCTTGACCCGGATCAGCTTGGGTTCATGTGTGGTATCGAAGTACATCAACAATTAGCCACCGGAAAATTACATTCTCGTCAATCAGGTGACTTGTTTGACGTCACTATGGAAACTTTACCAGACGATTGGCCAAGATTTTCTCGCAAGTTACGAGCAGCACGAGGTGAGGGGGGTAAAGTCGACATTGCCGCTCGGTTTGAAACCAAACGCAATCGCTCATTTGAGTATGTTCAGTCACCAAATTCTGGCTTGATTGAGTTAGATGATCAACCACCACTGGCTCATGATGAGGACGCTCTCGATATCGCATTGACGGCTTCGGCCATGTTAGATGCAAAACCAGTATCACTGCTACAGACTATGCGGAAAACAGTTGTTGACGGCTCAAATACTAGCGGTTTCCAACGAACTACATTGATATCTACTGGCGGTACATTGGAAACGCCAACCGGCCCAGTTGGCATTTCGGTTCTATGTTTAGAAGAGGATAGTGCAAGGAAGTTAGACACTCTTACAACGGCTAACGGAGAAAAGGTAATCTACAATCTCGATAGACTAGGTCTACCGTTGATTGAAATTGCTACAGAACCGGATGTTATAACCCCTGAACATGCCAAGGAAACCTCGATTGCCCTAGGTAGAACACTGCGTCAGACCCGTCGCGTAAGGCGTGGTTTGGGGAGTATTAGACAAGATCTGAATGTATCGATCGCCTGCGGCGATAGAATAGAAATCAAGGGTTGCCAAGATCTCAACTGGATACCGAGGATTATCAAGCTCGAAATGGCTAGACAGTTGCACTTTTATCGCTTGGCCAATGAATTAAGAGCACAATTATCTCTACCACCATTAAGTAGCGACCGCCGTCAAGACCATGCTGAAATCGAATTCGAAGTGGCCGAAAAGGTTGCAGCAACGCTCCCGCTAAGATTCGTTGATTTGACAACTCACTTTTCAGATTGTCAATCTAAAATGGTGGAGAATGGACTAGCAAAATCTCATACAATGTTGGGACTTCCATTGCCAGGTTTAGCAGGTAAGATTGGTACTAAGCAATTAGATTCAGACGGTGCCCAGTTGCCAAGACTTGGTAGAGAGTTGGCCGGCGCGGCTAAGTTGGCCGGAGTGAAAGGAGTGTTTCACTCAGATGAATTACCAGCATACGGTATAACCGAGACCCATGTGGGGAGAGTCAGAGAACAACTCAGTTTAGCAGATAGTGACGGCTTTGTGCTATGTCTAGCACCAAAATGGCAAGCTGAATTAGCGCTTGAAAGCGTTCTATTCCGCGCCCGAATCGCTTGGCATCGGATACCACAAGAGGTTCGTAATGTCGTGATTCGTAAAGGAGCGCCCGAAGACGGAACTACTACTCCTATGAGGCCGTTACCTGGCGGCGCCCGCATGTACCCAGAAACAGATATTCCAGCCCAAGTGATTGACGAAGATAAATGGCAATCAATAATCGAAAATCTTCCGATGACAGATGCTCAACGACAAGCAAGGATGGACAACTATGATGTTTCAGTAGATCAGAAGGAGCAAATTTTAGCCAAAGAACTGGACGATCAATTTGTCGAATATCATCACAATTTACCTGCCAAGGCTTGGGCCGCTGTACTACTTGAGAACGATACCGTCGACCCCCGTTTATCGAGCCGTGTTCTCGCCGCAAAAGAGCAAGGTGAGATAACCCGCGAAGCAATCAATCAAGTAATTGCTCATTTCTCTAATCGCCTCCCTCAACTGGAGGAGATTACTGCCTATGCAACACAAGAAGGGCTTAAACCAGCCGATGAATCAGACCTTGTTGGAATCATCGAATCGGTTATTGCAGAGCGTTTAGACTTTGTAAAGGAGCGAGGTTTTGGTGCAATAGGACCACTGATGGGTGTCGTGATGCAACAAGCTGGCGCCGCCGATGGAAAGGTAGTCAGTGCGTTACTAAAACAAGCAATTAATGATGCAATCAAGTGAATGAAATGCGCAAAAATCTGATATTGGTGGCTCTAGTAGCAATCATTCTCTTGCCCTTTAACCAAGCAGAAATTAACTCTGACATTGAGGATGAAGTACTATCGTTTCAATGGAGTATGGATTTTGGGGAGGTTTATGTGTCAACCAAACCACTTGCCACAATTGAAAATATCTATGTTAGAACTTCTTCTTCAACTTTAGCTCAAGGGATAGCATCTGTTTATTCGATTTCATATGATGGGGTGGAAAATTGGCGGGTTGAGAATAGTAATTCAACCATGTCTGACTTATCCCCTTTGGCTTACGTCGAATCGGGCAATGGTGGATGTGGGGAATGGCCAGACATGCTATTAGTGGGCTGGTCAGATGGTTTATTCCAAGCGCTTAATGCAAATAGTGGGGAAGTAGTTTGGCAACATTATACCGAAACACGGGGCTGGGGGATAACCGGTGATATGCTGGTCGAAGAGGAAACAGTAACCTTGCCAACCAGGAACAGTGTCGATCAACTATGTTTAAACGGTGACTTACTCTTTTCTCAAGACATAGGTTATGGCTGGCGTAACGGCATAACACACGCTGCTGGATACTACTGGATTGGCGACGAGGTTGGTAATCTATGGTCGATCAATAGTGACGGCGCAGAATATTATTCAATTGGCGATGGGAAACTAAGGCACTCCCCGCTTCATTTGCCTAATGGAGATTTGCTCCTCCATCTACAAACTAGTTCCGGCAGCACCATATTTCAATTTGATACTGTGTCGAACACAGCCACTGCAATAACAGAATCTGGCTTCAGTCCCGGTAAACCAATTGTCGTCGATGGCTATATCATTACTACGGATTCTCAACAGGTCACCTCGCTGAACTGCGCAAATCAGTGTTACGTGGTAGATTTTGAGTCATTTCACTCTAATGGTGAAATCTCTGAAGTGTTTGGCAAGATTGTTCTGCCAAGGAATACAGTTGAGGGAGGTTATGGCCAATTTTCCCTTTTACCAAATGGCGAGTTAGAGGCACTAGGATTAGCAACCTATAGCGATGACTGGTATGGTACAGCGGGGGCTGAATCTCAGATAATCGATGGACAAAAATTCCTGCTTTTAGCAAACGATAATGCAAATTTGAAATTATACTCAACCGCTGCCCCTAAACCAGTCGATGACGACAGCGACGACAACCAGTGGGCCACAATTTTGGTGCTGTTGTGTGCCTTATTCTTGATATCTGCCACCAGTATAAACATGCTCAGAGAGCGGTTTCAATCAGCATTCAAATTTTTTATTCTATTCTTAACCGTCTTACTATACTTTACCCTAGGTGACATCATTCAAAGTTGGTCTGAATTAATCAACGACGAGAATACAAAATCAGAGATTTGGGATGATGAATGGCCGGAGGAATGGCTGGGAACACAAATTGTGATTTTCGAGTTTACAGACCAGACCGTTGTGTCTGGAGGGTTACTGGACTATGACACAGTCCTAACGCTGACTGAAGCAGCAGCAGAACAACAAGGCTTTGAGCTTGAGATAGTCGATAGCAGTCTCGGCTATTATGTCGTGAGTATTGACGGTAGCGCAGGAGAAGGCTGGGAGTATTCAGTTGATGGTCAACCAGGTGTAATGTCTGCAGAATATAGCACGGTTCAATATGATAGTGTTATCTCTTGGATACAACTCTAACATAGGCAATGCTCAAGAAACTCAACCGCTAGGGCTAATCATGTTCCAGTCGTATGGTATCCACGGGCCGGTCTTAGGACCTGTAACAGGATTGGCCATCGATGTTGTATTACTGTCCCTTGCATTCTGGATGTTAGCGTCACCAGATATGCGGAAACCGAATAATATTCTTACATTCATTACGCTAGTTACGAGCATTTCATTACTGCGAGTTTTAATGGTACCGCTGCCTAATATTCAACCGGTAACCGTTGCTGCTTTGATTATTGGTGCCCAATTGGGCGCGCGCCGTGGCGTTGCGTTTGCAGTGTTGGTTACCATGATTTCGAATTTCATTATTGGGGATGGAATCTGGACATTGTATCAAGCAATCGCTTGGTCAACGGTGGCAATAATCGGGGCTAATTCAAATATTATTTCGAATGGAAAGTTGGCGTTAAACAAGGCCTATGGTTATGCAATAATCTGCGCCTTTTTGTTTGATTTTATCGTTTCACTCAGTGTTATTGGGACCATTTCCTTGAGTGAATTCATGATATACTTACTCAACGGAATTCCATACGACTTACTTCATGCATTAGGAAATCTTACTGTTGTAGCCTGGTTCGGAATTTGGTTTAGTGATTCCATTGCCCATTTCCAAACCATGGAAGAAATAGAACAAACTGTAGTAGATGGATATGTCACGAGAACATGATGGCCCATCAATGGCTCTCATAGTCAGAAAAGATTTGCGGCTATCTTGCGGTAAAATTGCAGTCCAATGCGCTCATGCAGCGGTTAACTGTGCTTTAATTGCAAGGAAAAACGAAGTCAGAATCATGGAGCGTTGGCAGGCAAACGGTGCGAGGAAAATCTGCTTAGAGGCTGAAGATTTAGCAAGTATCAAGTCGATCATGGCTCAAGCAGAATCAGCGGGCTTAATCGTATATTTGGTCAAAGACGCTGGCCATACCGAAGTTGCTGCCGGAACTGTAACGGTACTTGGAATTGGCCCGGGGCCACGCAATAGTATCAATGCATTAGTTAGTGATTTGAAAGCATATTAATGGCTGTGATTCATGTGGGTTTACGTTCGTTCATTCATCGTCTAACCGCACCCAAAGTTTCCTCTGGATATGTTGATAACCCGGTCAAAATGGTCTTGGTTGTCAATAGTGAACTAAAAATGGGCAAAGGTAAAATCGCCGCTCAGGTCGGTCATGCAGCAGTCTCAGCGACCCTTAAAGCGGGACAACATAATCCTTCAGCACTAGATTCATGGTTAAAATCAGGACAGAAGAAAATTTGCGTCAAGGCAGATTATGATGAAATAAAGCGACTTGTCTCTAAAGCAAACTTAGACGGTGTTCAAACCGTTGAGATTACCGACGCAGGTAAAACCCAAATTCCCATCGGCTCATTAACAGTGGTTGCGTTTGGGCCTTGCGAAGAGGAAACATTAGCATCTCTTACTGGGCATCTAAAATTGCTGTAAAAGCCGCCTAGTTCATCAATGATGGCCGTTTGGTAAAGCCATGCGAGAGTATAACCTTGATCGAATAGACCTTCGCAGTGATACAGTAACCCAGCCTACTAAAGCTATGAAAGAAGTTATGATGAAATCTGTTGTTGGTGACGATGTTTTACAAGACGATCCAACCGTCAGACAATTGGAAGATAGAATTGCTAAAATGTGTGGTATGGAGGCGGCATTATTCGTCCCTTCCGGCACGATGTCTAACGCAATAGCAATTAGAGCTCACACCTCTCCCGGCGATGAAATTATAATGGAGAGAACGAGTCACATATACCAGTATGAAGGAGGTGGCTATGCAGCATTATCCGGAGTTTCTGTTGCTCTAATTGATGGACATAAAGGCCAACTAACCGCTGAATCGGTCGCTAAAGCAGTTCGTAAGGCAGAAGGTAGTTTGGGTCATTACCCAGACGGAACATTGGTCTGTGTAGAAAATACCGCTAATCGCGGCGGCGGCACTTGTTACGATCAACAAACCCTTGACGACATTGCTGCGACTGCGCGAGAGCATGGCTGTGCGATTCATATGGATGGGGCGCGGATTTTCAATGCTTCAGTAAAAATGAATACTCCAATAGACAGAATGTTGCGCGACTTTGATTCGGTTTCTATCTGTTTGTCAAAAGGCCTTGGCGCGCCAGTCGGTAGTCTGCTAGTTGGGTCAGAACAGTTTATTGCTAAGGCAAGCAGATGGCGGAAATTATTCGGCGGGGGTATGCGGCAATCTGGTTTCTTAGCAGCATGCGGGCTGTTCGCTCTAGATCATAATGTTGAGCGATTAGCAGAAGATCATGAGCGAGCAAAGCGACTAGCAATCAGCATTAACCAACTTGACGGATTTACTATTGATTTGGATTCAGTTGAGACCAACATGGTCTATATCGACAGTGAACTGGGTGCAAAGAAACTAATGCAAGAATTAGCTAACCATGGGATAGACGTTCTGGATGTTGGACCGACTGCCGTGCGCGCAGTAGTCCATTTGCATGTAACTGACGAGGATATTGATCAGGTAATCAACGTGTTCACTAACTTGGCTAGTTAGATTAATTGCGCCTCGAAAGTATGGCTGCATAGAAAATTGCACAAAGCGCACCCGGTACTCCAAAACCAGGCATGGCGTTTTCGCTTTCATCAGAGGAGATTTCTTGCGGCACCTCAGGTATGCTCATCACATATACCAAGTGAACTTCTAGGTCGTCGCCATCATACGCTGACGGGATTTCTACAGTTGTTGAGCCAGATAATTCGGTTCCTAGGTCGGTGATATTACGCACGATGTCATGATAACTACCGGCACCATTTCCACCATCCGAAAATTGAGCAGTGTCCTCGACAAACCATGCGTTTACATTCAGCACCATATCTGGATAAAGTGACATATCTAGGTCTAGGTTCCAGTTAATAATTCCATATCCGTCTGGTATGTCGCAATTGCAATCTGCTTTAGGTGTCCATGCAAATGAGGATAATGCATCACCCAGTCCTAATGGAGTTGCTATCATTGCTCGATAATCACTTTCGAGAGAATCAGAGTCAGGTAAAGTACCCGCTTTTTTGATCGTTCCATTAAATGCCACTACCGGAGGGACTGATATCTGATAGCGCTGGGTGAGATAGGCTGATGCGAAGTCGTTACCCAGCGGGTCCTCATGATCTGGTGAGCGATGGAATTCATATTTTTGGACGAGCCCTTCGGATTCAAGGTCATCTAATACAGCCTCAGCCTGCAAACAATTATCACACCATGTTGCAGTAAAGTCTTCAGCGATTGCCGGTAATTGGTCGATTGGCGAGGAGTCAGTTGTCAGGTTGTCAATCAAACTGTGCTGGCCGCCAAATACCGCACCAGTATTAGTCGGCTCGGCAGGTTTGGCATGGGTCGAAGGCATTGCCATGGCCAGTATTAGAAAAATTACGACGATGGTCAAAAGTCTGCGCATGAAATCTCCATCTCGCACATTGCTAAGAAACCACCTGTAATTTGTATGGTTTGATTTTCACGTAAAATCACTGCCTCAATAACAGTTTTCAATAACTAGTTCAATTCTGGGTATGCGTACGGGGGATTGGCTATGATGGAATCAGTGTATATTGTAACTCATAAGTCAATACAATATAGCGGTAAATTACTACATAACTTAAGGCGATTAATGATAAACAATCTAGTCCAGTTTCTATTGCGTGTTTCCTTAGGGCAAGTCTTCAATAGGTGTCGCCAGAAGTATACTGTGAGGAGGGGTTATGTTGCAAATTAGTGAGGATAGCCCTTCGATGCTTTCGGTTGAACCCATAGCGAGTGGACGCTTAATTCCTGATTGGCTGATGACAGATTTGATCATGAATCCTAATACTGACAAACTGATTATTTATCCGTCGGAAAGCGCTAGGAAAGCATGTTTGGCTAAACTCTCAGAACATATCTCATCAATCGACACCTCGAAGCATTTAACTCTAAAGCGTCTATTTAGCTCACTTTTTCTTGACTTACGATTACCGAATGTGATGAATAATGACTGTCTATTGTTCTCTCTTGTGCATCAAACTATGGTAAAGTGGGCCAACGCGGGAAAATTTCCACTTATGTTTACTGCGGTCGAAGGCAGAAAGTGGAGTGAGTTCAAGACCGAAAGGTTACTTCAACTGCATGAGGAATTAAGTGAATTAAAACCTCCGTGGAATTGGGATAATGATCCCGGTGTCAAGGAATTCAGGTCATTGATCTTGCAGCTTGAAAAACAGACCAAAAAGACTCATCCACATTTACTGAAGACGCATTTGTATGACAAACTCCTAACCAGTAACGAGATTCCATTCACACTAAAGGGATTAAGTGGGGTCGTAGTACTAGATCACACTCCAGAGTTTAGTGAAATGGATAGAGAATTACTAAACTTAATTGCCAAAATAATTCCAATCCACCAGTTATGTAACACTGGCTCTTTTCGGCTAGGTTTTCATGGTGCTTACATCGAGGATGTTGAGTGGTCCACTAAGCAAACCTTACCAAAATGGTTACCGGCTCATGAACTGTCTTCTGGTGTCGATGAATTAGAATGGAAATCGGATGCCGGCGTTCAAAACGCAACAACATGGCATAGAATTTCATTGGAAAGAAAAGAACATCACATTTCTTCAACTATCGAATTGGTTAGTGATTATCTTACAACCACTCAAGGTAGTATAATTATCGTCGACGCGGCAGCAGATAAAAATCAAAAATTTTGGGCTACTAGATTGAATGATTTAGGTTTACTTTGCAATGTTCAATCGAATAGACTGCGCGAACAATCCTCAATTGCAGGGTTGCTGAATGCTTTGAACATGGGCGAAGGATTAGAGTCATGGTCTTTTAATAAGTTTAGAAGGCTCGTCGAAAATACTAGTTTCCCAGTAAAGTTTTCACAATTATCAAAACTCACTCACCCAATGTTCCCAAATTGGAAACCAATACCACACCTAGATATTTTACAGAACATATCACTAAATTTCCATGTCCTAGGAGGACCAGGGGCGCTCGAGAGGTGGACATACACGCTATCGATTGCAAAACCGCCTCTAGGTAGCGACGAGGATGTAATGAAACAAAAGTATGAAGAAACTCAGTGGTGGCTAGCTAACGTAGTGAGAATATGGGCTCCGCTTTGCCATGAGTCAAGTGAGTTGTCAAAAACTGATTATATCGGCTGCTCTTCAGCAATGAAGTTGCCACTAATTAATCCGGTGAAATGTGGCACTGAATGGCTTAACATGATTTTCCAATCCCTAAATTTGGCTAAACTTGCTATGCATGAAGCCAAATTTTCTAGAGCCATTCCAGCGCTTCAAATTGTTTATGAAGAGCATCATCGAATCTTGCGGGAGCTCAACCAATTAGAATTTGATTCACCCACAGACTCTGACAATTTTATATCCCACATTCAGCGGATAATAGACAAAACCGAGTTACCAAGCGGTAGAACAGAGTCACAAGACATCGCTATTCTTACGCCGGAACAAGCGTTTGGAATGGAAGCGGATTTGGTTATTTTATCCGGTACAGATGCCGAATCCTGGTCGATGAAAGCACCTAAAGTACCGTGGCTTGATACCGAGTCGAGATTGAAATTAGGAATACTAAACCAAGATATCGAGATTCGTAAAGCAAGACATCAACTCAAGCATTTACTTAATGCTGCCAAAGTTGTTGTGATACTAGATACTTCATTAGATGATGCTGCAGGTCCATGTGCCCCGCTTGCAGAGTTCTTACAACACCAGAGGAATAACCAACAATTCCAAACAATGAAAAAAATTCCATCATTTGTCAAATCAGAAAATTATCAACCAGATAATTTAGACAGGCCTTGGAATTTATCCACATCAGATAAACCTGAGCAGCAGGGCTGGCTAACGCCCCGTCCATTTTCAATGACGATGTCAAATCAAGGCGCAATCGGTAATCGCTCAGGCAATAGAGGTAGAGATGACATACAGAGGGCTGGGCTTAAATTATTCAATCGCCAGGAGATCAATCGCGCACCAATTTCGTTGACTAACTTAGCGAAATCACACGAGTTTGAGATTTATAATGATAGATTGAAACGTCAACCAAGTCACAAAACCATCCAAAGAGGAGAGTTCCTGTCATGGGAATCTAGAAATTTCATGGTCTCGGTTGATAATTTGACATTGCGCCCCTCTCAATCTCAAGCTGAAATGGTTACTACTGATAGTAAAAACTGGCCACACCTTGGGAAAAAGGGATCGAGGTCCAACAGTCCAGCAATTGACCCTAGGCCTCTACCACCATTCGATTCAGGAAGTACTACATTTCAGTCAGTAATTGGTCAAACCTCGCAAATTCTCAATCAGCAGTACTGGTCTGCAAGTAGAATCCAATCTTGGCTCAGATGTCCTCGCGGTGCTTGGCTTGAAAAGCACCTGGTAGCGAATCAACCAGAAGATTCTACTGAGGATATTGATAGTAGAACAAGAGGGCTATTAGTTCACGAAGTTCTAGGCCACATACTACAAGAACACGGTTTGACAATCGGTGGCCAACCGACGTCTGTACCAGTTCCAATATGCCAGGGGAAATTAGACACGATAGAAAAATTATGGCATGCATCACTAGAGTTTATTGAACAAAATGCGCCATGGCTTGCGCGAAAAAACGCCGTAGCCCATCACAGGTGCCGAGACATGTTAGGAATTGATTCAAGTACTTGGCAACAGTATCTTGCCGGTGAAATAATCCTGCACCCTATCGGAAGAATTGGTAGAATGCTAGAAGCAGAGCTAGCATTGACTAGTAGCGCACCAATAGCCTGTGAATGGAACCTAACCTCTACTGATGGCGACTGTATTATTACTACCAATTTAAATGACAAACCTGATTTTGAATTCCGACTATCGGGTAGAATCGATAGAGTTGATGTTGTTTTGATATCTGATGAGAACAGAGAGTTGGCCGAAAGAGACGGCGTATTAAGTGATGGACACAGATGGGTCATCATTAGAGATTTGAAAAATATTGAAGGGCCAAAACAAGGTAAGCAGGGCAGCCGCCATAGAACAGCAATTTTTGATGAAGTTCAACTGGCATTGTATGCACAGGCGTGGGAAAATGCCAATCCCAATGACCGAGTGATTGGAGTCGGAATAAGTGAAGTGGGAGAGAAAACTCAGCACTACGTAGAAGTTGACAATTCAATTTTGCAATATCTTGATGATGTAACAATTGGAGTTGTAACAAATTATACTGCGAACCATTTCCCACCTCAACAAGCAGACGCTAGTGGATACGCAAGCGGATTTAGGGCGTGGATTGAAGAACGGATTCAAACATCGGCGCGAGCAATTTTATCAGCCGAGGAAGGCAATTTCCACCCTACGCCGTGCAAGCATTGTTACTATTGTAAGACTAGTGGAATGAGTCCATCTGCAGAACTCGCGGGGGGATGGTAATGATAACATTCAATGATAGCCAAATTCTTGGTTTAGATTTAGATAAACACATTGCTTTAGATGCGGGTGCCGGAACTGGAAAAACCACAGTGATGGCTGAAAGATATGTTCAACACCTAATCACCCCGGAGCAAAGATCTCGCATTTTACTTCCTAACGGACCTAGAAAGCCGTTACAAGGCCACGGGGCACTCAGAGCACCTGCGAGAGAGAGAACTGAATTAACTGAATGGCAAGGGTTACTACCAAGTGAGGTTGTGGCAATCACCTTCACAAAGAAAGCCGCTGCTGAACTTAAGTCCCGAATCAGGGCACGTCTAGAGCTTACTCGCGCCATGCCGGCGGGCAAAGGTGAAGGGTTTTTCGACCCCAGAATTCGACGCTCGGGAGATGTTGAGATGTTATTATCATCACTAGATGAAGCCCCGATTTCTACGATTGACGCATTTTTGCTGCAACTTGTTTCGCCAAACATCGATTTGGTTTCAATGAACCCGAGCAAGGCACAAATCTCAGAGGTAAGGTCGCCTCTTTTGATTCAGGAAACCATTCACTCCGCATGGAGGATAAGATCAAACTTCGACGCTATTGAAGCAGGAGTGCGTGCAGACGTTAGTAATTTTTTAGAATCAAGAAATAGACTGGCAATTTTAGTTGGCGGTCAAGCAAGGGCTGAAGTAATACTTACTGGGATGCTGACCAAATCGTTATTTGTTGAAGAATCTAAGAGGGCGATGAAAAAGCGCTCGCTAGAAAAAGGCACACAATGGGACCAATCTAGGCCATTAGATACCGATGTCTTACTCGATATGTTTCTAGAACCGGCAGGAGAAATTATCCATGAGTTTGCTGATAATTTACATGCCAGATTAAATTCTTGGGTCGATATAATTCTAACTGAGTACGATGCTTTGGTGTTAAATTGTGAGGCTCAGCAAGGAACCTCAACAACCCGTTTTAATCATCTCGTAGATTTAGCACGGAATTCCTACCCCGACGATGGAAAAGGCAAATTGCAGTGGGTTTGGCTTGTTGCTTTAGCATCAACAACATACTCAACATTATTGAAAAATGAAATGACATTCTTCCCCAAAGGAGGTTTACCACAACCAAATCACTGTAACGGTTGGATGCCAGGGTTGTTTTCTAAGTCTAAGGTTAAAGGCATAACCACATCAACTAAAACAGCAATTTTCGGGGAATTACAAGAAATAGGTGCTGTGATGAACAATATCCTATCGAGTAAAGAGGGTAGACTATTGAGAATCCTAGGTCGTAGCTCCTTTTTGTTGAGTCCCATATCACACCTTCCTTTTATGAACTCTGATTGTGAGCTGAGGACGCTATCAATTAATGATCAACTAAACGATGTCGCCCCAACAGGCAAACTGTCAATTTCCAAGGAACTTCAATCAACCATACTATCAGACCTGCTCATTGTCCATTCTGGCTGCCAGGATATAATGAAACTGAAAAAATCTAATGAGGGAGTCCACGATTTTGACGATATTCAAAGGCTAGCTGCTGACTTATTGTTAGCCAGATGCCCCGACTATGTACGTGATGATTATCCACCGAGCGTTGTAGCAGCATTAGATAGTTTAGATGAGGAACCATGGTTAGACCTACACATCTTTTCAGCGTTAAAGTTGGCTGAAAAGTACCCTAAATGTTACGATGATTTACAACACAGATTTACTATTCTCCAAACAATTCGCCGAAGATTTGGCGCTTTCATTATCGATGAATATCAAGATACAAATCCAGCCCATTTCAGACTGTTATCAAGGTTGTGGGGACGAAGAAAGCATGAGAGTGGTGATCCAGACCCTCCATTAGGCCCATGGGATCCTACGGTCTGTATTGTCGGCGATATGAAACAAAGCATATATCGATTTAGACAGGCAGAGGTCACCGTTATGCAAAGGACCGTGGAAAACATCAAGATAGTAAATCAAATTGAAAATTCTGAGCCAAGGCTTCTGCATTTAAGAAAACAAGATCATGGTCGCGATCCCCGACCAGTTGGTGCAGGCGGCGAAATAGGCTCTTTTTCCAATCAGCATTCAGTAGAATCAGGTCCTCAAAAATCGATGCCTTGGCAGCACATCTCAGCGGCATTTGAGGACTCTCCAAAGGACTTCAAACAGTATATCCCAATTTCACAACAAAGACTTGAAAATAGAAATTTGGGACATATAGATATGACATCTAATCATCGAACCTTGCACAATTTGATGGAAACAATGAATGGAATCTTCAAAGATGTGTTCGACTCTAGGCACCATATTTTACCTGGCGATTGGCATGCCAAGGCGCAGGATTTGCGACCGTTTAGGGATGACAAAACCGAAGGCATACTAGAATGGCTTCTTCCATTACAATCCTCCAAGGCTCCTCCTTCGCTTGATTTGATGGAACCAAATGAAGTCTTCTCTGACCCCAGCTCCAAAAGTATACACCTTGAACATGAATTAATCGCTCTAAGATTACAGAGTCTGCTGACTGGTAAATCAACCAAATTGTGGAATGCTAAGGAATCTAAGTTGGTCGAAATAGATGCACCTAAGAGTAGTTACCTTCCAAAGGATATCACTATCTTGGTTCATTCTCGAAAACATATTGCTGATTTACTGCGTCGTCTTGAGGCACGCGGAATTCCGGTTATTTCTGATCGGCAAGGTGAATTACTGAAGCGTCCGATAGTCAATGCCTTAATGTCGGTCCTGAATTTAGTGGCTTATCCGAATTCAAAATTTGCTGCAGTATCATTCGCAAGATCGCCGATATCAGGTTTAGACGATAACCAAATTCACAAAATATTTTCTGGTAAGAAACAATCAGAAAACTGGTGGCCGCTAATTGAACAGGGCATCACATCCCAGCGTGGAAAAACCCTGATAAATCACCTCAGCACCTTGGCCTTAAAAGGCGCAGTTCACGAAATTTTTGATGTCGTTCTTGACCATTCTGATTTGCTAATGGCCTATCCTGATGACACAGCGAGACAAAATGCCGAACTTTGGTGTTCGTTAATCTATGAAATTGGGTGTGAGTATGGTCATGAAGCAACCGAAATCCACTCGCATTTACAGTCGCTTAAGGGATTAGAAAATAAAGGCCCGCAATCACAAGCTACTCCTTCCGGTGGCGCAGTTAGGATAATGACCATTCATGGCGCAAAAGGCTTGGAATCAAGGGTTGTGGTGGTATCTGGACTGTTTCATGCTGGCAAGTCCGATTCATCACTATCTACACGGAATAATGTTCTGGTCACACCAGAAGTAGTTGCGGGTCGAATAAATCCATGGGCGTCAAGAGATAGACCATATGATGGGCTATGGGAATTTGCTAAAAACATCGACTCTGCTCAACGACAAGCGGAAAGACGGCGCGAATTTTATGTTGCCTTAACGCGGGTAGAAGATCATCTAATCCTGGTGGGTTCGCCGAATAATAACTGCATAGTAGATGAGTCTAGCAGTAAGTTAAGTTTCAAGAGTAAGCCCTCAAAAAACACCATGGGAGCCATGCTGCTAGACGGGTTAAGAGGCATTTCACATCGCAATCATATCACCGATTCTCCGTGGTTACTACCCAATGATACATTCGATGCTACGCTATCTCCATATCAAGAAACGCATGTCAAATTAGACCCGTTCTCTCTATACCAAGACGCTATGCTCGGCGGGACAAGCGTTGACTCAATTAGAATATATCACGCACCAGAATGTTTCGAATCAAGCAATCAAGTAACGCCGCTAGCGAGATGGCATTATATTGAGTCTCAAGCAGCGACTGCGGTCGACAAGTTTGCTGATTCAGTGGGTGACGAACAACCAATATTCCCGGTTCAACACAAGATAAGATTGAGTCCAAATGAACTGGATACAAGTTTTAATTGTAAACGGGGATATTGGATTTCGGAGGTAAGAGGCTGGTTGCCAGGTATGTTAAAAATAAGAGATTTAGAATTCCCAAACCAAACCTCTGAAGACCTGTTTTGTGAGCCAAAATTATTCGGTTTGCTCATGCATAGGTTATTGGAATTAGGGCTGGAAAATCCATTTGAAAAGAACCAGCCACCTATACTCCCACTGCCAAAAACCTTCGAAAATAAAAATACTAATGATTTACTGGATCCAAAGTTAGTTGAAGATGTGCTACAAGAAGAAGGAATTTCACTTGCTGCAGAAGGATCCGATAAAGCCAAGGCAGTTATGATGAAAGAACGTTTGATACAACTGTCTAAGCTGGTTAATCAAGGCTTGATTGGTAAATTTTCGTTGGGCCAAACATATCATAATCGGACTCCGGAAGGGTTGAGAACCGAGTTGCCATTTTTCTTTAAACATAAAATTGAGTTAAATGAAACCTATCGACAAGGCTTCACAATTCAGGGTTTGAAAAAGCTTGCAGAGGTGACAGGAGTCGAGATAAGTTTTGATGGTCGAGCAGATTTAGTTTTAGCCTTTAGAGATGCAAATCAGCGCGGCTTATTACAGGTAGTTGATCTAAAAACGACTGGCTGCAGAGGAGAATTCAACCCAGATAATCCAAATGATGGTTCTGCTCTGCAGGTGGTTCAAGGCGACCCATTAAGCAGATATCCTCAAACCCCTGCCGAGGAAAAAATCTTGGAGAAACACAAGCTACAACTAACTCTCTATTCACTAGCTCTCGAAGCAATAGAGTCAGATAAGCCAGAATCAGAACGTCGAGAGATTTTACCGCCAGCAATTTTGATTGCTGCGTCTGGTAGATGTGTTGAATTAACCAAAGAAGACTTTGAAACCGCCAAGCGTGATTTGCTTATTCATCTTGAGTGGATAGCAAAACTATCAGCAGAACCATCAGTTGTAGAGGAGCCTGAGAGTTGCTCAGGGACTGACGGAGAGCAGTGTTTTACTTGTGAAGCCATAGATGCAATAATTAATACTGAAGTTAATCTAATTTCTGACCAGCAATAATTAATGTCTCTGCAAATTTTTTACCGGTTTGCCAATGCTTGATATTAGAAAAACCAGCAATGCTCCAGGCTTCAAGCCATTGAGCTATGCTGAGTGTAGTCATATTTACTCCTACATGTTCAGGCCAAGTTAGGCTTTCCTCATTTTCACGATAGTGATCAATGCCTATCACGGCCCAGCCGCCTGGATTAATCCATTGTTGAAAAAATACTTTGAGCATATTCTGTGGATCATCAAGATAATATAGAAATTCCATGGAATGTAAAAAATCATATTTTCTGGAAGGCTTGAACTCAGGTAAGATACATATTGAATAGTTACCATCAGGGTCAATTGTTTTAGCCTTTTCAATCATTGCAGAAGCACCATCAATACCTTCCGCATGACCGCAAGCGGAGTGGTTCTTCAATAGCCGAACAACCCAACCGTTACCGCACCCAACATCAATTGCAGAAAATTTGTTTGGCATATCCTCGGCCTGCTTGTAGAGGAATTCTAGCATTTCACTAACAGCAAATGCATGTCCTTTTTCCATTCCTTCATCCTTGCCAATCAACGCCCAATCGTGAAACACTTCAGTAGCAGGTCTTCTACTCATAGCAACCGCTCGATTATGCAGTCAATAAATCGTCGCATTTTGTCAGTAGACTAACTGGATTTCAGAATTCGCACTAAGCTCGATTACGCCAACAGGGCCACTCCATGTCATCCAGTCTTCATATCCGTCAATGAGCTTTTCATCAGCATTTTCCTTAGTCACACCGTTGGCAGCTTGTGACTGGGTCGAGCAAAAGATGTTTTTCGCACCATCAATAATTGTTTTTAGCATCTCACGGAGTAAACCGTCTGGGAATGTGCCAGAACTGTTTATCTCATCAATATACTCAGAGTGCAACATTTTCACACCATCTGCGGCGAAAAATATGTCCACATCATAGCCGTCGCTAACTGCTTGAGCAGCGCAGGCAATGCCGACTACACATTTCGTCAAATCAACTTCTGGATT
>Ga0160422_10000014_pt1 | contig 78721 bp, 59 predicted proteins | sample Fk160mmetaG_FD_108192 | JGI IMG/M metagenome (GOLD analysis project Ga0160422, IMG submission 108192) | Marine microbial communities from the Central Pacific Ocean - Fk160115 60m metaG | ecosystem: Environmental > Aquatic > Marine > Oceanic > Photic zone | place: The Central Pacific Ocean... | reverse complement strand
GTAGGTTTGTCCGGGTTGCAGACCGTCCAAGCTAACCAGATAAGGGTCACCGGTTCCATTGAGGTCTGCTGGGAACCGCTGCTGGTCACCCGCGAAAGTCAGAAGTATTCCGGTCTCCAACAGTTCGGCTCCATGTTCGGTCCCTGCCTCAAACGAAAGAGTGGGAGTTCCGTTTTCATCAAAATGGAGGTTCAAGCCACGAACCCAGGGAAGGAGGTCATCGGACGGATCGTCGAGAACCCGAATGGCAAAGACGGTTTCGAGCGAGGCGTTGTGTTCGTCTGTGACCCGGACCCGGATGGAGCGATTGGATGCGTTTTGCTCGTAATCGAAGATAACTGCGGAGCTAAGAGTTCCGTTGGCATCAAGATTGAAGAGTGCATTGTCGATCGACCCGTTTCCATCGACCAGTGAGTAGGAGAGGGAGGCGTTGGCATCGGGGTCGCTCCCCTGCAAAAGTCCGACCACGGAATCGATGGGTTGGTTTTCCAAAATAGCCGAGCCATTGAGATCAAGGCTGGCGGGAGCGGCGTTGGCCACGGAGTCTGCATCCCTTGGATCCGAACCGTAGGCGATTTCCTTGGCATCGGAGAAGCCATCGTTGTCGTCATCTGCATCGTAAAAGTCCTCAACCCCATCCCCATCCAAGTCCTCGATCTCGTTGAGCAGGCTGATCGCAAAGGTTTTTTCCAGGTATGCGTTGTGTTCGTCGGTGACCCGAACCCGAATGGAATAATTCGACTGGTTGTTCTCGTAATCGAAGATAACTGCGGAGCTAAGAGTTCCGTTGGCATCAAGATTGAAGAGTGCATTGTCGATCGACCCGATTCCATCGACCAGTGAGTAGGAGAGGGAGGCGTTGGCATCAGGATCGGAGGCCGAAAAGGACCCGAGAGTGAATCCCTTGGCTTGGTTCTCGGGAATCTCCAAGGGCTTGCTTGATTGGATTGAGGTTGGGGCTTCGTTTTCGTTTTGGACCAGTACGTAAAGGGCTTGGTCTTGGTGAGCCACTCCATCGCTCACGCGAAGCATGATTCCATAAACGCCTGCCTGGTGGTTGTCGGTGGGCGTTTCATAATCGGGAGTTGTCTTGAAACTCAAATCCCCGGTCGTGGCGTTGATCTCAAAAAGATCCATGTAATACCAACCGTAGATCGAATAATTCAAGTCATCCCCATCGGCATCATCGGCAGTCACACGCAAGACATGCGTCTGATTCTCGGTATGATTATGATGGTATACGCCATGAAGGTCGACCAGAGCGGGGTTATTGTCAGCGAGTGTGATTCTCGGGGCGGTGTTGGCCACTGAATCCAGATCCCTTGGGTCTGACCCGTAGGCGATTTCTTCGGCATCGGAGAATCCGTCTCCATCGTCATCGGAATCGTAAAAGTCCTCGATCCCATCCCCGTCCAAGTCTTCGATGACATTCATGACTTGCACCTCAAAGTTTTCCTTGATCCAGGAATTGAACGGATCCCTGACCTTGGCCCGAATAGTCAGTTCGGTTAGGGTCTCATAGTCGAGAACGGTTGCTGTACGAAGGGTGCCGTTGGCGTCGAGGTTGAAAAGGGAATTATCCAAAGAACCCTCAACCAAGGTGAAGTTCAAGGTGGTCTGAGCATCGGGGTCACTGGCTTGCAGTTGGCCTACAAGGGATCCGATGGCTAGGTTCTCCGAAACTTGGAGAGGCTGTAGGGAAACGAAAGAGTGAGGACTTTCGTTCTGATTGAGAAGAGTGAGGGATATGATTTCCTCGAAATAAGCTCCATGCTGATCAGTGACCCGCATCCGAATGGATAGGGCAGTGGAGTTGGATTCGAAGTCGAAGTGGGTGGCGGTGCAAAGAGTGCCGTCTGAATCTACGGAAAAGAAACCATTGGAGTCCGAACCCTGTCCATTCGCGAATTGGTAGGAAAAGCTAGCATTGGCGTCGGGATCGGTTGCCTGCAAGTTTCCAACCACCGTTCCGATTGGACTGTTCTCAAGAAATGAAGAGTTGGTGAGGCTGAGTGAATCCGGTTCGGCGTTGGCAACCGAGGTTGGATTTCTCGGATCCGAGCCGTAGACGATCTCATCGGTATCGGAGAATCCGTCTCCATCGTCATCGGCGTCATAATGATCTTCGATGCCATCGCCATCCAAGTCCTCCACCACATTGGTCAGGGAGATCGCAAAAACTTGATCAAGACTAAATCCATATTGGTCGGTGGCTCGCACCCGTATGGAATAGGTCGAGGCATCGGTTTCGAAATCAAGGGAGGAAAGGATGCGGAGTTGGTTGGAGGAATCGATCCGAAAGAGAGTATTATGAGTGGAACCGTTGCCTGCGGAAAGGGAGAGGCTTAAGCTGGCATTGACGTCGGGATCGGAGGCGATCAGGCTTCCGATCACAGAGTCTTGTGGGTTGTTTTCGGGAACCGAGGAGGCGTTCAAATCAAGGCTCGAGGGAGCCGCATTTGCCACTGAAGAAGCATTTCTCGGATCTGACCCATAAGCGATTTCAATGGTATCGGAAAAGCCATCTCCGTCATCGTCGTTGTCATAATGATCCTCAACGCCATCCCCATCAAGATCTTCCACGACGTTATTCAAGGCAAGGGTCAATATACGATCAAGGAAGAATCCGTGCTGGTCGGTCACTCGGACCCGGATGGTGAAGGTCGATGCATTGGTCTCGTAATCAAGAGTTGGCAAGGCCCGCAGGGAATGAGAGCCTGAGATTTGAAAGAGGGCATTGTCGGCGGAGCCGTTCCCATCCACTAAACTAAAGGAAAGAACGGGGTTGTCGTCGGGGTCGACGGCGGAAAGGAGACCAACTTGAGCAAGACTGGGGCTATTTTCATTCCAACTGCTTGAACTAAGCGAAAGGCTGGTGGGCGCGACGTTCGCCACGGAGTTGGCATTCCTTGGGTCTGAGCCGTAAGCGGTTTCCACCAAATCGGAAAATCCGTCTCCGTCATCATCCGGATCGTAGTGATCCTCGATGCCGTCCGAATCAAGATCTTCAACGACATTGGTTACGGTGACCAGGAAGTCCTGATCGAGAGTGGCGTTGCCCTCATCGGTCGCTCGAATACGTACGCTGTGGTTGGCGTCGATTTCGTAATCCAGACCGGTGAGCGTTCGAAGGGTTCCGTTTTCATCGAGGGAGAAAAGCTCGTCCACTCTTGGTTTGGCATAGGACAAGCCCCATTTGTGGGCCAGGTAGCGTTCCACCTTCACCCGCTCGAAGGGAGTTAACGCCGTTGGATAGTAAAGAAACTCAGCGAGGAAACCATCGGGGAAATTGTTTTCTCCACGGTTCGCGAAAAGAACGAGGTTATTGTCCACTTGACCGGGAGAGGATTCGTAAGTTGTGGTGCCCATGGAAGAACCGTCCAGGAAAACTTCCAGAGAAGATTGGTTGAGATCGAAGACGAAAGCATAAGTGCTGGGACCGTGAGCGGATTGACTGGAGAAAGTCTTGCTGGAGCCCATCGAAGTTTGGACATACCGTAGGTAAAAGCCATTTGAGTAACCCGCATCGATTTGAAAAGATGGTTGATTGTTCCTTATGCTAAAGAGTGAATCATTAAAATGATTGATTGAATCGAACTTGGCTACGGCGAATACGCTGAAATTGCTCCCAGTGGCAAAGTGAGAGGCACTTTTCATCCATTCCCCACCGTCGAAATCGAGCACTTCGAGTCCATTTTGGAGACGAGTGCCGGAAGTGGGTCTACTGTTGTAAAGAACTTGCCCGAAATCCATGCCGTTTCCACTTTTATCCTTCCATGAGGAAACTTTTCCAAGAGTCGTTTCCAAAGTGGACGCATCACTGGCATCGAGCCAGACTAGCGGATTCAGTTCATCGGGATAGAGTGGAATAAGTCCGAGGGCTAGGCTGGCATTCGAATCCGAATCGCTGGCGTTGAAGTCACCCAGCAAGGTTGCTGCAGGTTCGTTTTCAGGAAGAGTGAAGGATCCGAATGCGGTGATGGAGGAGGGGGCGAGGTTCAGGGAGTTGAAATCGGCGGGATTCGAACCATTAGCCTGTTCGAGGAGGTTGGACAATCCATCCCCGTCAAGATCCGTGTCAAGGTGGTCTTCGATGCCATCCCCATCCAAATCTTCGATGGCGTTGGATACTGAAACGATCAGATTCCGAATGATGGAAATGCCATGGTCATCGGTAACCAACACCCGAATCGAGTGGTTTTGGTCGGATTCGAAATCAAAGTCCGAGGAGGCGGTTCGCAGGGTGCCGTTGGCATCGAGCGCGAACAAATGGTTCTCACTCTCCGCTTCTCGGTTGCTGAATCCAAAGAGATACCAACTTCCAACGGCAGTGAAGATTACTTCAGTGGAATCGGCGACGTAGCGGCACTCCACCAATTGACCGTCCTGGCTGGATGAGTTGAATTGATTTTGGTCGACGGTGACGGTTTCCTGAAGGGCGGAGCAGGACAAGGTGGCCGAATTGCCGTTTCCCCAAGCCTGGTTGTAGAAGGCAAAGACGTAAGGTTTTCCGGGAGTAAGACCAGAGAGTAAAATTTTGCCCGGGCTTCCATTGTATCGCATGCGGTTGTCAAGCACTTCACCGATTTTTCCGTTCACCGAAGAGTTTTGCCCACTGTGACCCCTGTTAAAGTTCTGGATGATTTGCCAACCCGCTCCATGGGTTCCGGTTTCCGCCTTGAAGGTGACGCCATTTACCACCTTATCCTGAGATCCGTAGGCGTTGACTGCGCAAGTGTATGAGAAAGCGGAAGACACGCCGCTGTCGGCGTCACCGGTGAGATGGGAAACTTTCCAGGGAGACCAGGGGTTTTCCAACTCATAGGTCATGGTGGCGTTGTTGTCCGGATCACTTCCCGTAAGGAGTCCCACGATGCTCCCCAAGGATGCGTTTTCCTCGATCAATAAGGGTGTGGAAGAATTAAGGTCGTAGGGAGGCCGATTGATGGAGTTGGAGTCGTAGGGATTGGAGTTGTAAAGCTCTTCATCCACGTTGCTCAGACCGTCTCCGTCAATGTCGGGGTCGTGGGCATCCTCGATCCCATCGAGGTCGGTGTCCTCCACCACGTTAATGACGTTAACCGTAATGAGATTTTCCACAGCGGCATTGAATTCATCCTGGGCGACCACGTTCAGGGTGTAGGAAGTGGCGTTGCTTTCGAAGTCAAAGGGAACCCGAGCCCGAAGGGTTCCGTTCGAATCCAAGGAAAAGCGCTCTCCCAAGTAGGGACTGCTGATGGGGAGGCCCCATTTGAGGGCAAGGTATTCGTGGACCTGCTCGACTTTTTCCTTGGGCAAGGCGGATTCGAAGGCAATGATCTCGGCAATATCTCCGTAATAAAAATAGGAACTGGCGGCGCCTATCTTCCCCTGATTGACCTGGGTGAAGCCGGCTTTGTTGGAATTGGAAGCAAAAGAATCTCCGTTAAGGTAAATCATATGACCCACGTCATCATCAAACCAATGTGTCCACGCCCGAAAGACCTGTTGGGAATAACCTGCAATTCCGGAATCCAAATCGTTTCCGTATTGCGCAAGGGTGTAAGTTCCACTTCGACGATATCCAAAATGTCCAGTTCGATTGCTGCTGTTCCCACCTGAATTCAATAGAAAGTAATTGTTGCTCTTATTGCTCCTTCTCCCTTCCACCGCTATGACGGTGTAGTCCGTGTTGGCCAACCAACTAAAATCGACGTTTAGGTAATTGGTGCCGTCAAATCGGAGAACGGACCGTCCATTGAGAAAATTCTCACGTAAGACTGGTTGCGTCGCAAAGGTTGCCATGGTGGCGTTGCGCTCATGGGGCGTTCGATCCTGCCAGAGGGCGATGCCATGACCAGTCTGGTTTGCTTCCGTGAGGGCTGTGGTATCCTGCCAAAGGGTGGAGGGATCGTCCGCATCAAGCCAGACTCCGGGAGACAAGTCGGGTGGGAAGACTGCCCCGAGCGAGTAGGATAGGTTGGCATCGGAATCCGGATCAACGGCGATAACCTGTCCGAAAGCGGATCCACTCGGAGTGTTTTCAGGAAGATTGAGGGGAGCGGTTGCGTTGACTTCAGTGGGGGCATGGTTGGTGGAATTTGCATCATTCGGGTCGGAACCGTTGATCCATTCCAGGGAATTGGCCAGGTTGTCCCCATCTATGTCATCGTCAAGGTGGTCTTCGATTCCGTCTCCGTCCAGATCTTCGACCACATTACTCACACCGATGGCAAAATCCTGCTCATAGCCGGCTCCCGAATCATCCTCCACGCGGACGCGGAGGTTGTGGGCTTGCATCGTTTCATAATCAAACTCTCCAACGGACTTGAGTGTTCCGTTGCTTTCGAGATAGAAGAACTTATCGGGAGAATTGCCCAAAGGCAGAGCCCACTTGTGACCGAGGTAGTTTTCCACTGCCCTGCGGTCGGAATCTCCAAGGGCGGATCCGTAAACAAGTAGTTCGGCGGCAAAGCCATCGGGATACTGGTTTTGTCCGCGGTTGGAAAAGAGTCTGAAGTTGTTGCCCGCTTGGTTGGGCTGCGTGAGGTATTGGGCGGAACCCAGGAAAAGCCCGTTCATGTAGCCGGAGACGACCGATTGATTCAAATCAAAGACGAGACCGTAAATACCGGGACCGTTATGGGGAGTTGGGGAAAAATGATGGGAACCCGAGCTGCCACTGATGGAAAGGTGGAAGCGAAATTCCGAGTTTCGTGATGCTTGCAGCTGAAAATCAGGGTCGTTGTTCCCGTAGGCTAAGAGTGAGTCGGCCGCATCGTTGATGGCGTCGATTCCAGCGACGAGAAAAATGCTGAAGTTGGTTCCGGTCGCAAAGTTCGAATTCGTGGACAGGTTTTCACCACCATCGAAGTCCACCACATTCAGCCCGTTTTGGTTCCTGGTTCCACTGTTTGGTCTTTTGTTAAGACTATTCTGAATGAAGTGATGATTTCCTGATGATTTGTCGGTCCACTCGAGGACCTTCCCGTCGAAGGTCATCAGGCTATCCGAATCACTGGCGTCCAACCAAAGAGTCGGGGCCAAACTCGAGGGAAGAAGGGGAACCATGGAATAGCTCAAGGAATCACCACCGTCGGGATCCGTACCGGTGAAGGTGGTAATCACCGAACCCACTGATAGGTCTTCGGAAACGGACAAAGTCTCGGATGCGCTCAGTGACGAGGGCGATCGGTTGGTCGAGGAGGGATCAAGCGGATCGGATCCTTGCGCTTCCTCATCCACGTTGCTGACTCCATCTCCGTCGATGTCGTCGTCGAATGCATCCTCGGTGCCATCCCCATCGATGTCCTCGGTCAGGTTTTGCACGGATAGCGTGAAATTTCCATCGAGACTGGCATTGTACTCGTCAAAGACACGAAGCCTGAGGTTACGGGTGGAGGCTTCCTCGTAATCAAGGGGGTAAGCGGTACGCAGGGTGCCGTTGGCATCCATGCTGAAAAGGTAGTTGTCGTCGTTGAACTCGCGGTTTGAAAACGCGAAAAGGTGAGAGTTGTTGAAGCTAAATGTGACTTCATTGGAAGTTGCAAGGTAGGAACACTCGATGAGAATCCCATCCTGAGCATGGAAAGCGAAGGCATTCTGATTGAAAGTCAGGTTTTCCGGATGAGCGGAGCAGGAAAGGGTTCGATTCATCTGGGCTCCATTGCCCCAGGCTTGAGCGAAATAGGAAAAGAGGTAGGTCTGGCCGGGAGTGAGACCGGTGAGTTTGAGACGTTGGTTTGCACTTCCGTAACGCATGCGGTTATCCAAGATCTGACCGATCTGACCATTGACCGAGGAGTTCTCGCTATTGTTTGTGGATCCGAAACCCTGCTCGATTTGCCAGCCTGGTCCCGAAGTTCCGGTCTGAGCATGAAAAGTTACGCCATTGACTGTCTTGTCAGAGCTTCCGTAGACGTTCACTGCGCAGGTGTAAGTGAAGCTGGAGGAAACCCCACTGTCCGCATCTCCGGTTAGCGGAGCGACCCGCCAGGTCGGTCGAAGCAATTCGATGCGCAAAGTGGAGTTTTGGTCAGGATCGGTTCCCATGAAGGTACCGATTATTGAGCCGATCGCTTGGTTTTCCTCAACGGATAGAGGGGCTGGGGCATTGAGTGAGCTTGGGGCTCGGTTGAAGGAGGTTGCGTCCATGGGGTCGGATCCGTTGACCAGTTCGACTTGGTTGGAAAAGCCGTCTCCATCGGCATCGGAATCGTAGGGATCCTCGATGCCGTCTCCGTCCAAGTCCTCCACTATGTTGGTCAGGGAGACGGTAACGTTGGTGTCAACGAAGGAAGCGCCGTGTCTGATCCGAACGGGGAGAGTGTAATTTTGATCATCGCTTTCGAAATCAAAAGCCTTTTTTGTTCGAAGAGTTCCATTGGCTTCGAGCTGGAATAGCTCCGCCGCAAGAGATTCGCTGGTATCACCCGCACCGTTTCCATAAAGTTGTGAAATTTCATCCGGGCTCAAGCCACGGTCAAATAGACGAAGATCATCCATCTTCCCCTGAAATTTGCGACTGCTGTGATCTAGCCCAATTCGGAGATCTTGGCTGTAACTGGTGTAAATGTATCTGCTTGATGAAGCCGAAGAGGTGTCCCTCACTCCATCGACGTAAAGCTTCATTTGGTTGACGTTATTGTTTCCGCTTTCAAGGACACAGACCACGTGGCGCCACTGGTTATCGGTCAGCAAAGAGGATCCTACGTTGCTGCCGCCGTTTACTTCAATTCTGATTTTGCCACTGTCATCAATCCTAAAAGTCCATTTTCTGCCGCTTGAACCAGTTGATCCCCAATTAAATATCGGCGCAGCCGGTTTTGAGGTTTTGATCCAGGCACTCATGGTTCGGGGATTGGTGCCGGTTATTCCCTTGTAATTGGGGATAAGAACATAGTCGTCGGAGCCATCCAGGGAGAGGGCTTGCCCAAATTTTCCTGAAGTTTTGGACGCTCCGTTGTAGAGGTTTCCATTTCGTCCGTTGCCGGAGGAATCGATTGCCTGGACCGAAGAGGGGTCGTCAAATTTCCACCATCCCACTAGATTATTTTTTCCAACGAACGGTATTTCGTAGGTCATTGGAATGGAAATAGTTGCGGAAATCGATCCGATCAAAGCGCCTATCGCTTGGTTTTCCGAAACGGTAAGAGGAGAAATGGTATTGAGTTCAAGCGGAGCAAGCAGTTCGAATTCTCGAATGCTCAGATAGGCGTCGGCATCGGCAGCCTCGGATATTTTGAGCCGGTAAGATCGATAATCGCCGGGGGAGTCGATGGTGAAAGCGCGCCATTCGTTCGCGGACCATCCGGTCAGTCCGCTGACAACGTCAAGATTCGTCCAGTTGGAGTCATCGTTCGAACCTTGCAAGGTGAAGCTTTTGGGGGATCTTTTACCCGGACTGTAATGTCCACTCATCATTCGGTAACTGGTTGCCCGATGAGTTACCCCGCTTGGGAACTGATAGTGAAGGTAAACGTTGGGTAACTGCGACTGTAGGGGCAACCAACGACCGGAAGTTGAGCCGGGAGTGACGTCATCGTCAAAAGCCTTGGATGGAGGGTATGAGTTATGGCTGGAAGAACCGGATACCGTTCCGTAACCCGGAGCGGTCAGGTCGATGAGGTTTTCAGCCTGAAGAAAGGAACTTATCAACACCCCGACAAACCAGGGTGCTTTTGGAAGATTAGCTACAAACGACAAGCGTGACGCGAGTAAAGCTTGCGCACAAGAATTAGCGAGTATTCTGTTTAAAGTCCCCAACGGATAGCAGTCGTTTGATGAAAAAAACTTTTTAATTCTGCATAGGTATTAGCAAAAGTCTAAGAAAAAATACCTTTTCCGACGGAAAAGACCGTTTTTTACTATCGAATTGCCAACCATGGAATAAACGATTCTTGGCCAGAAGGATTCCCCCTTTAACTTAGCTGGGCCTTTTGCAGGTCGACCAGTTCATACACACCCTTTTCCGCAAGGGCCAGAAGCTCGTTCAATTGGGTGCGGGAAAAGGTCGCTTCCTCTCCGGAAGATTGCACTTCCACGAATTGCCCGGAACCGGTCATGACGATGTTGGCGTCCACCGTGGCATCGCGGTCCTCAGGGTAATCGAGGTCGAGTACGCAACGATCGTTGTACACCCCAACACTGATGGCGGCCAGATGATCGACGATGGGATCCTCCTTGAGTTTTCCCGATTCGAGCAGTCCGCTGATGGCAATGCGAGTAGCCAACCAGGCTCCGGTGATGGATGCGGTCCGGGTTCCTCCGTCGGCCCGCAAAACGTCGCAATCGATCCAGAGCGTCTTGTCGGGCATCTTCTTCAGGTCGAGCACCGCCCGCAGGGAACGGCCGATCAATCTTTGAATCTCAATGTTCCGCCCGTCCTGCTTGCCTTTGCTGATGGGGCGGTCCTTGCGGGAAAGGGTGGAGTAGGGAAGCATGGAGTATTCCGCGGTGAGCCAACCGCCTTCGACTTTTTGCTGACGCATCCATCCTGGAACCCGATCCTCGATCATGGCGGCGCAAATGACTTGGGTGTGCCCAAAGGAGCAGAGCACCGATCCGTTGGCATGGGGAGCGATTCCCAGTTGAAAGGAAATGGGGCGCATCTGATCGGGTTGGCGTCCGGATGGACGGACGAAAGCTTGATCGAGTTGCTCGGCGAGAACGGATTTTTCCATAAGGTCAGGTTTCATACGTGATTAGGGGCTCGGGGTCAATCAGTTGCATGTCATCCCCGGACAACTCGTTGGCGAACCATGCCCGGGAATGAGGATCGCCGTGGTGCAGAAAAGTGGTCTTGGGGGACAGTTTTCGGGCCAGAGCCACCAATTCGTCCCGATCGGCGTGTCCGGAGAGGTCGAACTGCCTGATTTTCGCCCGTACTTGTTCCACGCAATCGATTTCTTCGAAGGCGAAGGGTTGTCCGGGTTGGGTGGCGAGCAGCTGCCCGCCGGGCGTGTCAGGGTCGCAGTAGCCAACGAAGAGTATGGAATTGCGGTCATTGCCCAGAAGACCGGATGCCACGACGTAGGAAGGGGTGTGTTCGACCATCATGCCGCTGCTGACCAGGAAGATGCCTTTCATGGGTGGTGGTCGTCCTGGCTCGACTTTGCGGGGCAGAGGACGGGCGCCCATGGATTTCAGCACCTTGCGGTTGAAACGCAGGCGGTTGGTGTTCTTGGAAATTTCGTGAAAGTGATTGACCAGGTCCATACCCAAGCCCGAACAGAAGACGGGAACCTTCGGGATGGCTTTGCGGCGGAAGGCGTCGTCCAGCACCACCAGCATCTCCTGCATCCTGCCTAGGGCAAATACGGGAATGAGAGCCGATCCCCCGCGGTTCAGGGTTTTTCGGACGTTCTCCAGCAGGGAGACGAGCTCGGATTCCCGCTGGCGTCCCGGATCCCGGGAGGCGCCTCCGCGGGTGGTTTCGGTGACGAGCACGTCCACCGGTTCCAACGGAAGATCGGCTCCGTCCAGGGTCCGTTGGTCATTGAAGAGCAAATCGCCCGTAAAAAAGATGCGTTCCCGCTCGCTTTTCACTTCCACGGAGACCGCACCGGCCACATGCCCGGCATGGTGCAAGGTGATTTCAATCGAATTTCCGTCCTTTTCCACCCGTTGGGGGGTGTTTATGGAAAGGGGTTTCATGCGGTCGTAGAGCGTGGAGAGGTCGCCCCGCCCGTAAAGCGGAAGCTCCGGCAGGTTGAGTTCGCCTCTCTGTCTCTTCATGACCGAAACCGAGTTGGAAAGCATCCGCCGGGCAAGAATGGAACTGGCGTAACTCAGAAGAACGGGCGCGTCGGGATGTTGACGCGAAAGCAGGGGCAAGCTCCCCAGATGATCGAGGTGACAGTGGGTCAGGATGATGAAGTCGAGTGAGTTCCTTTGAATCAGGTCATGGTGAGGGAGAGACTCGTTTCCCGCATATTTGGGATGGATTCCTGAATCGATGACGAAACGGAAGGGCCCGGTTTCGCAGAGCGTGCAGTTCGCTCCGATCCCGCCGTGGGGGTTCAGGTCGGTGAACTTCATGAATGGCTCGGATCCAAGGGGAACTCCTCGGGGATATCGAGGCGGAAGGGAGCCATGCGGACGTGAATCTTGTTTTGGAACTCGTCGAACCCATGAAAGGAACCGGAAGCTTCCGCGGAGAGGTGGGTGACGTGGTAGCTGTTGTAGGAAAAGGTTTCTCCCGGGGGAATGGTCGGAGTCTCTCCGACGATCTTGTCCCCCTCCACGACCGTGGTGGTGCCATCGGAGTTGGTGAGGATCCATTTGCGTCCGAGAAGCGTGATCGCACGGTCGGTGAGGTTGCGGATGCTGACGAAGTAAATGAAGGCATGGAGGTTGATGCCCTTGAGGCTCGATTTCTCCTTGTGGTGAACCAATTTGTCCAAAGTGGCCTGTAAGCCTTCCAATTCTGTGCTGTTGTCTCTCACCTTTGTTTTCGTATCCGTCTCATAGCATAACGAGCGGAAGGGAAATGACCATTTATTTCTTCGGCCGAGCGAAGGAAAAACCGGAAAAGATCCGAAAACGCTTGCCGAGAAAGCCAGACACTCCACAAGGGAAGGGATGCAAAAGTACGCCTTGTTATCCGTCAGTGACAAAACCGGACTGGTTCCCTTCGCGAAGTCCCTTGCCGAAGAGCACGGGTTCAGTCTCCTTTCGACCGGAGGGACCGCCCGTTTGCTGAGGGAGGTGGGTCTCGAGGTCACGGACGTGAGTGAGCACACCGGTTTTCCGGAAATGATGGACGGACGGGTCAAGACCCTGCATCCCAAAGTGCATGGAGGCTTGCTCTGCCTGAGAGACAACCCATCCCATCGGGAGGCCGCGGAATCCCACGGTGTGGAAATGATCGATCTGGTGGTGGTGAATCTTTATCCTTTTGAGGAAACCGTGGCCCGTCCGGGGGTCTATCTGGCCGAGGCGATCGAACAGATTGACATTGGCGGACCTTCGATGTTGAGAAGCGCCGCCAAGAACCATCGGGACGTCACGGTGGTCTGTGATCCGCAGGATTATCCCAGGGTGCTGGATGCCTTGGCTTCATCGGACGACCAAGCTCTCTTGCGGGCCGAGTTGGCGCGCAAGGTCTTTGCTCGAACCGCCGCCTATGATACGGCGATTTCCGCGTATCTCGAGAAACAGGCCGAGGTGGAGCCGGATTTGGGAGAGATTTCCGGGTTTCCGTCGAAAATGAATTTGGAGGCGGAAAAGGCAATGACTTTACGCTATGGAGAAAACCCCCATCAGCAGGCCGCCCTGTACGGGGATTTCCTCGATCATTTTCAACAGCTTCAGGGGAAGGAACTCAGTTTCAACAACATTCTCGACGTATCCTCGGCGGCTTATCTGATCGGTGAGTTCGAACGCCCCACGGTGGCCATTCTGAAGCACACCAACCCTTGCGGCGCCGCAAGCGCGGACAGTTTGGAGGAGGCCTGGGAGCATGCCTTCGCCACCGACCGTCAGGCTCCCTTCGGAGGAATTATCGTGGTCAACAACACCTTGGACCTGGGTTTGGCGGAAAAGATTTCGGAGATCTTCTGCGAGGTCATCATTGCTCCCGGATTCACCGACGATGCCCGTTCGGTATTCGAAAAGAAGAAGAATCTCCGTCTGTTGGTTTCGAAGGCGGGCTTCGGAGCGGAAACCTTAAGGGAGTTTCGCTCCATACCCGGAGGTTTTCTCGCTCAGGATCGGGACCAGAAGAAAATCAATCCCAAGCAGTTTGAGGTGGCCACGGATAGGCAACCCACGGATTTGGAATGGCGCTCGATGCTTTTCGGTTGGCGTGTGGTCCGGCACGTCAAAAGCAATGCCATCGTATACTCCGGGGATGAGCGCACCTTGGGAGTGGGCGCTGGTCAGATGTCCAGGGTGGACAGTTCGAGGATCGCGGTCTGGAAAGCGGGGGAGGCGGGTCTGGATCTGAAGGGTTCCGCGGTTTGTTCGGATGCCTTCTTTCCCTTTGCGGATGGTCTGTTGGCGGCTGCGGATGCCGGCGCCACCGCGGCGATTCAGCCTGGTGGAAGCGTGCGGGACGACGAGGTGGTGGCTGCGGCAAATGAACGTGGTATGGCCATGGTGCTGACCGGGGCCCGTCACTTCAAGCATTAGCCCGAATGCCCCCTTTCTGCTTGTGCCTAGGTCGTCTGAGCATAACTTTACACTTATGACCCGGTCCTTACCGAAATCACTTCTTCTTCCGCTACGCCTCGGATTGATCTTATTTGTTTCCCTGTTCTGGGGAATGGGATGCGGAACCGCAATGCTTTCGGATGAGAACCTGGCCAAACGGGCCAAAAGGGACTTTAATCGAATGAAAGGCAAGGAGACCCTCTCCACCAATGCCTCCCACAATAAAATGATCAAGGAAATCGGAGAGAGGATCGCGGGTGTCGCCCAGGTCGATTTGCCGGGCACGGAGTGGGAATTCGTGGTTTTTGAAAAAAAGGAGGCCAATGCCTTCGCAATGCCGGGAGGCAAGGTAGGGGTATACAGTGGACTGATCGAACTCGCGGATGGCGATGCCGATGAGATCGCCGTGGTGATTGGTCATGAGATTGCCCACGTGTCCTTTCGTCACAGCAACAAACGGATGACTCAGGCCATGGGTATTGCCCTGGGTGGGGTAATCCTGAACGCCGCTCTGCGGGATAAGGATTCGACGGACCGGCGTCTGGCGACCGGAGCTTATGCGGCTGGCACGACGCTCGGTATGACGCTGCCCTACAGTCGGGAGAATGAACGAGAGGCGGATCACCGGGGTTTGTTCTACTCCGCTATGGCAGGTTACGACCCTCGGGCTGCGATCCGTTTTTGGTCGAAGATGAAAAAATCGGGCAAACGGCTTCCCGAGATATTCTCCACTCATCCCAACCCCGGAAAACGAATCGAATTTCTCGAATCTCACATGGACCGGGCCTATGCTCTTTACGTTGAGGCCAAGAACGCCCGTGGGGAAAAACCGAACCCATGAGCGTTCTTCTCGATCATCCAACCCAAGCCTTGTCCGAATACGTCGGCCATGCCAGCGTTTCGGCCGATTCCGCATTTGACGAAGGGGTCAGTGGGGCTCGTGGCTTCGCTCAGGCACGATTGGAGGAACTCGGTTTCGCAACCGACCTGATTGAGACTCCGATCCATCCCGTTCTTCTTGCAACCCGGGGTGATCCGTCCTGGCCCAAGTTGGTGATTTACGGTCATTATGACGTTCAACCTCCGGATCCCCTGGATCTGTGGTCAAGCGATCCCTTTTCCGCGGTCGAGCGGGAGGGTCGCCTGTACGGAAGAGGAACCGCGGACAACAAAGGCCCGCAAATCGTTCACATGTCGGCTCTCCGAAGGGTTCTCAAGAGAAACCCAAACCTTCCCCTTCACATCACTTATCTGATCGAGGGAGAGGAGGAAATCGGAAGTCCAAGTTTTCGCGGATTTTTGGAAACCCACAAGGAGAGACTGCAAGGAGATATGCTTCTAGTTTCGGATACCGGTAGCCCTGGCCCGGATCAATTGGTGGTAACCACCGGTTTGCGCGGTCTCACCGCCCTGGAAGTCAAGGTGCGCGGTCCGAGGCAGGATCTGCATTCGGGTGTCCATGGGGGAGCCTTGATGAATCCCTTGCAGGCACTTATGCGGGCCTGCTCTCATTTGCATGACGCAGACGGAAAGGTGGCGGTTCCAGGCTTTTACGATGCGGTCCGTCCTCCCGAACCCTGGGAGCGCGAAGAGTTGTCCAAGTTGCCCACTTCGGAGGATGAGTACGCGCAGTTTTTGGGAATCCCGACTTTTCATTCCCCCCCGGGATATTCGCCTCTCGAAGCCATTCGCTTTTGTCCGACTCTCGAATTCAATGGGGTGGGGGGCGGATACCAAGGTGAAGGATCAAAGACTGTGATTCCCTCCGAAGCCTTTGCCAAAATCACTTGCCGATTGGTTCCCGATCAATCGTCGGAAGAGATTGCTCGAATGGTCAAGGATGCGATTGTTCGGTCCTGTCCTCCTTCGGTGCAGGTCGAGGTAGAGGTCAAGAGTGGAGGAGATCCCTATGTGGTGATCCCTCCCGGAAAACCGGGTTCAAACGGTGAGGAATCCGATTTGACCAAAAAAGCCTTTCCTTTGGTTGAGGAATGCGTACGGAAGAGTTTCGGAAGCAATCCGCTTTTTCTCCGGGAGGGTGGAAGCATTCCAATTATTAGGGACCTGAAGGAGGTTGCCGGTTTGGACGCTCTGATGTTGGGTCTGTTCACCAACGAGGACAACCTGCATGCCCCGGATGAAAGCTTTCATTTGGGCATCATGAACGATGCCATCGACGCGTTTGAGGAATTCTTTGAAAAGTTGGCCTAAAGCCCTTTGGTGACTACAAAAGCCGCTCGGCGGTCGAGTCGGGCCTGTTCGCCCGAGGCATTGGGAAGAGCGGATTCGTCGCCAATGGAAACGGTTTCAATCCTGCCTTCGTCGGCGCCTAGTTCAACCAGATAATCCTTGACTGTGGTCGCCCTCCGGTCTCCCAAGGATTTGTTGTATTCCGGTGTGCCCTTCCAGTCGCAGTAACCTTCTATGAGTAGCCGGGCCTTGGGATTGGACTGGATGAATTCGGAAATCTCCACGAGCTTGGGACGCTCGGTGGCGGAGACGTTGTATTGATCGAATCCGAAGTAGACCGGGTCAAAGGGGCGGATGACGTTAAGCGGGTCTGAAAAGGCATCCAATCCGGAATCTCTGGGTACGAGGAGGTCATTGCCAAGCGTTCCCTGGAGGTCGTTTCCGGTGGGCGAGAGATCATCCACTCCCGAATTGAAGCCCCGACTGGGATCGGTGAGTTCATTGCTTCCCGTTTGGCCTCGGTTAAGGGCGGTTTCAGGATCGACTTTTTTGGCGCAACCAAGGCCAAGCAGGGAAAAACCGGTTGCGACGGCGAGCAGGGTACGGGAAAGGGAAGGAGCGGTCATCAGGAATCCTTGAGGACGATGAATTGGGCTTTGCGCTCCAAACCGGCAGTGGTTGGATCGGCGTCCGGTGTGGCCATTTCATCTCCCATGGAAATGATTTCAATGCGATTTTGGTCGATGCCCAAGTCAATTAGGTAACTTTTGACGCTTCCCGCCCGCCGGTCGCCCAATGATTTGTTGTACGCAGGAGTCCCCTTCCAGTCGCAATAGCCTTCGATGAGAATCTTGGCGTCGGGGTTGGAGGATAAATAACCGGCGACGTCCTGGAGTTTGGCGCGCTCCGCAGTTCCGACGTTGTACTGATCAAAGCCAAAGAAGATGGGTTCGAAGGGACGCTCTGGGTTGTCCATTCTTCCAGGCTCATCCCAAAAGGGGTCCTGAGGAAGCAATCCATCTGAGCCGTCCAAGCCAGTGATGGCGGTACCGAGAGGAGAAAGTTCCCCTTCATCGGCGAGCGAACCGTCTTCTCCGGAACCGACGAAGGTTCCGCGGTCGGTTCCCTTGATCAGAGCCGTGTCTTCAGGAGAGAGTCCGTTCTTTTTCGAACATCCGAATTGAATGACCGCAATTATGGCCACACTTACCATCCACATTGTATTTTTCATAACTATTATCCCGCTTAACTGTTAAGAGCCGAATTCCCATATTCGACCACCATGATGCGAATTTTCTTGCGCGCGAGGAGCGCTTCGTCAATGGGAAAAAGCTTGAAGGAGCGAAAATATTTTCTCGTCGACAACGGATCTTTGGGTCCGGAAGCGGTTCTTAACCTAAGAACGATTGCTCATTCCCTCGCGAAAATCACTGACTGTGAAGTTCGCCCAATGGGTCTGATGCACTCTCATAAGGTGGAACCATCCGCTTTGGATGGGATTCCGGGTGAGTCCATGGAGGCCTTATTGCAAAGCGATGAAGCGGGTTCCATGGACCAGATACGCGTGTTGCCTTTTTTTCTCGGGCCGAGTTTGGCGGTCACCGATTGGTTGCCGCGAAACCTCGAGAAGTGGCGATCGGAAAAGAAGGGCAGAAGCTTTGCCGTCTTGGATTTTCTGTTTGCTCCGGAGGATGACCGGTTGGCCCGCATCCTTGCGGATCTTTGCCTGAAGCGGTTTCCGTCGGCCGAAACGCCCCCGCCTCATCTGATTCTGGTTGATCATGGGACTCCTCTTCCGGAGGTGAACCGGGTACGCGAAGAGGTGGGACAACAGTTGGAGGCTTTGATGAGGAAACGGATTGGGGGCTTTTCAACTTGCTGCATGGAAAGACGCCCGGGCAAAGAGTATGATTTCAATGATCCGTTGTTGGAGAATTTGCTCAGGAGCTTGAGGGAGGATGGTGTAAGACGGGTTCTGCTTGCTCAATTTTTCCTCTCTCCGGGCAGGCATGCCGGAGAAAACGGAGATCTGGCGAGAATTTGCAAAGGGTTCGAGCAGACTGCCCCCGGGTTTGAAATTTGCCGCTTACCCACCATGGGCAATCATCCGCTGATGTTGGAAATTCTCGCCGATCGGATTCTGAAGGATTGCTGACTTCGTTCAGTCTCCGCCCATGGGAGCGAGGTAAATTCCCAAAACCAAAAGACCGGCTCCGATTGCCCTTCGGATTTGGGTGGACCGAGAGACGTTGCCTTCACGCAGACCCATCCTCCTACCCAGAAAAGCGACCAGAAGAATGGCCCAGAGTCCCCTGCACGAATAGAAAACGTTCGCTTCGGTGGGCACCCGAAAAAAACCGATCGCAAAGGACATCAGCACGGCCTGTCCGCCCATTGGCAACGAGGAGACCCACATCCATCGATCGGCCCGACCTCTCGAGCCGAGAAATTTTCCTTGGCTCAGGGGAATCAGAGCAAAGGAGAGAAGCCCCAAGGTTGAAAACATTACAAAAAGAACGTTGAAGGGGTCGGATTGATGGGTGAAGTGCGGAACCATGGAATCGACCAGTCCGAAAGCTGCGGCGGTGCATAGCGCGAGAGCCATTCCCGGTAGCGAGGGCGAACTTCCTTTGGTCGGCCAACCGATCAGGGCAACCGCCACCGCAGCAAGCCCGGCTGCCGTCCAGGTTGCCAGACCAATGGGTTCGGGAGAAAGACCGAGAAGAAAGAGAAAAAGCGCAACGAAGACCGACTTAGAGCCCATGATGGGAGTGACCATGGATGCGTCTCCCGAACGAAGGGCCGCAAAACAGAGAGACTGAGCGGTGAAGAAAATGCCTCCGAGAATCGCTCCGTTTTGAAAATCGGAATTTTGAAGAGGAGAATCCGCAAGCAAGGGGTAGGGGAGAAAGAACAGAGCGGTGATCCAATTCGAATAGATCAGCGAGCGGGATGTCCCGGCGCCCAGTTCCATGGCTCTTTTGGCCAAAAGGGCACTGAAGGCGTAAGCGAGTCCGGCCGAGAGGGCGAGCAGGTAGGGTGTGAGATTACCGGACAAGAAAACAAATTTATGGGGTTGCGGGAGATGCGGTCTAACCTCGGCTGAACTCGTCGCTGAGTCTTGCGCATTCGCTGGCCTTCCGTTCCTTCGTCCCGATGATCAGCCTGTACTTGATTCGGACGGGTTTTCCGGGTTCTGACTGAGTCTTGAAGTAGGATCCGAAGCGGCCGTAGTCCCGTTCACTGTAGAAGGAGGGTTTGGGGTTTTCCGGATGATCCAGGTAGAGGGTGAAGTGTCGCTGCCCGGAAACCACCACGCTCTGGGCTTTCCAGGGAAGGTTGGTCATGTCTTTGTCGGCTGGCCAATTTTTGGTTTTGCCCGCTTCGTCTCGTCCTTCTTTGGGGCGGACGTAGTAGGTTTGCCTGGCCGTGCTCGACGCAACCTCATCGGAGGCTCGGAATTGAAAACCGGCGTGCTGTGGGTCACCATCCAGGATCAAGGGTTGATGATCGGTGGAGAGGACGGATTCGAAATCGATTTGCAGGGAATCGTCCGGGCGCAGTGAAAAACGGAGTGTTCTTGTTTCGAGGGCAAAGACCGAGCCATCGTCAAGGCGCCAGGCGATTTCCACCGTGTGACCGGCGCTTTTCGAATCGGCATGGGAACGGATGAATTTCTCGTGAGTTTGGTATGCCCCTTTGCAGTGCCAGGTATCGACTCTGTGCTTCTTGCCTTTCTTGTCGGTGAATGAACATTTGGAAAAGCCGTAGTAGATTCCCCGGTGGTGGGTGAACTTCCCTCCCGGACCTTTGGTGAGGAAGCCTTCACCGTCGGATTGGTATACGTGATGAAAGGGCTTGTAGGTGCGTTGACGATCTTCGGGTATCATGCGCTCGTAGACGTAACGCGCTAGGGGCCTTTTGCCGAGCTTCAGATCAACGTGTTTGCCGGGTTCGTCGATCCAGCCGAAGGCAAGCGGTTTTTCGGCGAAAAGGGAATGGCAAGCAAGAAGAGACGAAAGGAAAAGTCCGAAGGTTTTTTTCATAAGGGTAAAGAAAACCCTTTTTGAGGAGGGAGTCCAAGGGTAAAAGGAGAAATGGATCGAGAAACTTTTTTTGAAATTTGGGGTTTAAGGGATTAGTAAAATCTCCTTTATTGGGATAGAATCTTTCACCATGCGCCAAACCGGACATCTCCTTTTGCTTTTTCTTCTCAGTTTCCCCTCTTCTTGGGCATTCGGGGTGATCGAGTTTGAAAAGGAAGTTTGGCCAATCCTATCCGAGCGGTGCGTGGAATGCCACAAGGCTCCTTACGAGCAGGCGGGTCGATTGAAGGAACCCAAGGCCGGATTGAGGTTGGACGGAGCCGCTCATATTCTTTTGGGAAGCGATGACGGTTCCGTGTTAAAGGCCAATCATCCGAGTAGAAGCACTTTGTATACTAGGACCATTCTTCCCGCGGATGATGCGGATCACATGCCTCCGAAGGGTGATCCTCTGACGCGGAAGCAAAAGGAAATCATACGCAAATGGATTGCCCAAGGGGCTGATTTCGGGACCTGGGAAGGAGCCTCCGACGGTTTGGACGAATCGGTGACCAAAAGGGATAAGCCCAAATACGTACCGGGACACCTTCGCTTCTTTGATGATCTGAGTCAGGGACTGAAACCCTTGCCTCAGAAAATGCTGGATGAATTATCCCAAGCAACGGGTATGTTGGTTCGCCCCATTGGCTTGGGCAGTCCTTTGATTGAGGTTCGGGTAGTCTCATCGGCTCAAAGAATCACGGATAGGGAAATCACCGCGTTATCCCCGCTTGTCAAACACTTGGCAAAGCTCGATCTGACAGGAGCCGATCTTTCCGTCCAAGCTTGCAAGAAAATCGGCGCGTTCAAAAAGTTAACCAATCTGAGTTTGCGCCGGAGTAATCTCGATGATCAAGGGCTGGTGGAACTGCAGGGTTTAAGTTCGCTCCGGACACTCAACCTAACGGAAACAAAAGTAACGGACTCCGCAACGGTTTCCTTGGCTCGTATGAAAAGCCTCGATAGCCTATATCTTTGGAAAAGCGGGATTTCGGAAGGCAAACGCGAATTTCTCCGTTCGCGTTTGAATGGAGTGGAAGTGACTCCTTGAGGTAACCTTGGGTTTTGGCGCGACTAGGGACAAATCTTCCAAAGCGTCTTGTCCGAACGAACGAAAAGTCCATCGTTGGCTAGTGCGGGAGTGCAAAGAATGGTTTCCTCCAAATCCACCGTTCCAAGCAGTTGTCCGGTGGAGCTTTTCAAGTCGACCACTTGTCCGAGCCCGGTCTCACTGAAAAGGAAAAGACGGTCGGAGGTGGCGACCGGAGAACTGCTTACCGGGCCTTTGAGACGCAAGCGCCACAGGATTTTTCCTGAAGCGACTTCGGCGCAACTTAATACGTTCGCGCTGTTGACGACGTAAACCTTGTCCTTGACCACGGTCGGGCTGCCGGTTCCCGGTTTGAGCTTGTTCTCGTTCCAAATTTGTTCGGGTCGTTCGCCCGTGGAGTTCGCTTTCAAAGCGGTCAACCCATTGGAAGGAACCAAAACGAGGCCCTGTCCGGACCAAGCGCTCGAAGGGATGGTGGACGCTCCTCCCTCGAAGGACCAAATTTCCTCTCCGGAGGAAGCTTCGATTGCGGAGATTCCGTCCTTGGATTGCAGGGCAACGATTTCCCTTCCTTGTTCTCTCATAACGATGGGTGAGGTCCAATTCGCTCCTCTGGGCCGGTCTTTTTTCCACAGGGTGGATCCATTGGCCAGATCGAGGCCGAAAGTGAAGGAATCGGCATCGTTTTCGACCTGAATGATAGCCACCCCTTCGGCCAGAACGGGGGAGGAGGACATGCCTAATCCATTGGCTGCGTTCGGATAATCGAAGGTGAGTCCCCTGAGCCAGAGCATTTGACCTTTGAGATCAAGACAGAAGACGTCGTTGGAGGAAAACTGGGCGATCACCTTCTTTCCGTCGCTGACCAGTGTACAGGCGGCCACACAAGTCTTCTCGTGGCAAACGGTTCGTCCGGTGGCCTTGAACTTTCGTTCCCATTCCAGGGAACCGTCCCGGGCATCGAAGGCGAGGATATGGAGAGTTTGCTGATTCGGTCCGCTTGAGGCGGTCAGTAGAACCAGATCGTCGACGAGAATGGGACTCGAGAGCCCCCGGCCGGGTAGAGATTGTGACCAACCCTTGTCGCTTTTCAAGGACAGGGAAGCGGGAGCCTTTTGATCGAAGGAACCGTTCCCATTACTGCCTCGAAAGGCCAACCAATCGGCCTGCAGGGAAGGGAGGATGAGGAGAGAGCAAAGGAATGAAACAATGATTGGGTTCATGGCGTTCTTGAAAGGGATTCAACGGTTGGCGGAAAGCAGCGCTTTGCCGGTGGGGTCGGTGACGCGAAGGCAAAATTCCCAATTTTTTGTCCAAGGTTGGGTTTGCTCGTTTTGACAAACCTTAACGAGGATACGATTGGTTCCCGAGTTCAATTTTCCATCGATTACGAACTGATCCACCCGGGTCTTCCCCCTGTGGTATTCGTCTCGGGCAAAAAGCAGTTCTTCGTTCACCCAAAGTTTCCATGCGTTTTTGGAACCGAGCCTGAACTGAACTGGGCGTGAGTCCTTGGACTCGAAGGTCGTGAAGGCATAAGCCAAAACTTCCTTGATTTCACCGTACTGTTGGTTCACGTCGAGCATGCCGAAAGGATCGGAGGTGGAGAATTCGATCCATTCGACCTTCCCGTTTTTTCCCTTTGCGCTTCCAGATAGGTCCACCTTGCTTTCGGGAGCGTAGGCGGTGTGAAAGCCTTCGCGAGATCCATTGCCAAAAGGACCGATGGTTTGCCAACGAGTGAGGAAGCCCATGAGTTCGGGAACGTCAATCTTCATACCATTCGTTTCCAAGGCGGTCTTGGCCGTTTTGATTTGATCGACGTCTCGAGCCTTATCCAACGCCATGCGGAAGAGAACCGTTGAAGCCTTGCCCGCTTTACTTTCCGCTTTCTGCAAAAGTTGGGCAACCGCTTCGCGTCGGAGGCTTGGTTCCGGGTCATCGAGAAAGGAACCGATCATTTTCTCGGCTTTTTCGGATTGTTCGTCGAGCAAAAGTTCGAACGCCGCCCGGCGTGAACTTCCCGCATTGCCTTTGTCCATTACAAAACGGGAGACGTCCTCGGTCGGGAAATTTCCGGGTTCGGCCTGTGCGAGGATTTTGGATACGGCCGCCCGAATCCAGTTGTCTCCCAGATCATTGGCCGCATTCATTCCCTTCAAGAGAGGAACGATGGAATTTGGGTCCAACTGATCCACTAGGGTCAACGCCCGCATCGCCTGGGCATTGCCTTTGCCTTTGGCTTCGACTTGCGTGAAAGCGGTGATGACTTGCTTTTCGGAAGCTGGGGCAAGGGAGCCGAAAAAGAAGAGGACGAGGCTGCTCAATAGACTCAATTGCAAAGTTTTCATTCTTCCTTCCATGATTGAGTTCGAGTGGTACGCCAACAAAAAAGAAGGTTGTCCGAATTTTTTTCTTTGCATGTTTGCTCAGGTTCCGAAGAAGTGAGCGGATGAAATTTTTTCCTTATCTTACCTACTTTCTGATTTTCGGATTTCTTTGCGGTGGTGAGCCCCGACTGCGGACTTTGCCTCTTTGGCCTGACCTGGCTCCCGGGGAAGTCGAGGGTGAAGTTGGACCTGAAGAGGAGAAACCGCCCAAGCCCGGGGAAAAGGGAATTTTGAGGATCACCAACGTGAGTCAACCCACTCTAACGGTTTATCCGGCCAATCCTGCGAAAGCGAATGGAAGCGCTGTGCTCGTCTGTCCCGGGGGCGGATATGGAATTCTGGCATATGAGCATGAGGGGACGGACGTTTGCCAATGGTTGAATGAAATGGGTGTTACGGGGATTCTTCTGAAATACCGTGTTCCACGCAGAAAGGACCGACCTAAGCATGAAGCCCCTTTGCAGGATTCCCAACGGGCTCTCGGTTTGGTTCGGAAGCACGCCAAGTCTTGGGGGATCAATCCCTCCAAGTTGGGTATTCTCGGTTTTTCGGCAGGTGGCCATCTTTCGGTAATGACCCTGACTTCCTTTCACGAAAGAACTTATTCGCGCATCGATGAAGCGGATGATTTGTCCTGCCGGCCTGATTTTGGAATTTTAGTCTATCCCGCCTACCTGGTGGACCGAACGACCAGAGATTCTCTCTTTCCGGAGGTGGTGATCCGGAAGGACACTCCACCCTGTTTCTTCGTTCATACGGGTGACGACCACGTACCCGCGGAGGGTAGCGCCTTGGCCTACCTGGCTTTGGAAAAAGCTGGTGTGGTGGGCAACGAACTTCATCTTTTTCCTTTTGGAGGTCATGGATACGGTATGCGAAAGACGGATCGAGCGGTCTCGGAATGGCCGGACCGGGCTGAGTCCTGGATGCGAGCAACCGGTTGGCTTGATTGATTGTTCGAGGAATGAAAAACCTAGCGGTTCGCTACCATCGGCACGGAGATCCCCTCGAGGTTCTGCTTTTGGAGGAGATCGATCTTCCTGCAATTGGGGAGGGAGAGGTTCTGATTCAATTGCAGGCCGCAACGATTCATCCCTCCGATTATGGATTGATTCAAGGGTCCTACGGGAAGTTGCGTGAACTCCCCTCAATCGCCGGCAGGGAAGGCGTGGGAGAGGTCATTGAGGTTGGGTCGGGAGTCGATTCCAAAGTAAAGGGTAAACTTGTACTGATGCCCGAAGAGCCGGGAGTTTGGACTGAATATTCCAAAAGCAAGGCGGAGGATTTGCTCCTTCTTCCCTCCTTGGTGCCTCTTAACCAACTGGCGGTGTCAGCCCTGAATCCCTTGACGGCATGGCGTCTTTTGAATGATTTCGAATATTTGCGCGAAGGGGATTTTGTGATTCAAAATGCAGCCAATTCCGCCGTTGGTTTGTGCGTCATTCAGTTTGCCAAGAGAATCGGAGTGGAATGCATCAGTTTGGTTCGTACACCGGAGCGGATCAGGGACTTGGAGGAATTTGGGGCGGATTTCGTTTGTTTGGATGACGATGACGCGGTCGAAAGAGTGGCCGAACGGACCAATGGGAAAAAGTGTTCTTTGGCTCTGAATTCGGTGGGAGGAAGAAGTGCCCTGAGATTAGCCAAATGCCTTAGAGATGGTGGAGTCCACGTGACTTTTGGGGCGATGGACGGTTCTCCGGTGCGTTTCCCGACTCGCAATTTGATCTTCGATGATCTTCGTTTTGTGGGATTTTGGCTTGATCGATGGAAAAGGAAGCAATCCCCGGCAGCTTTACGTAAGACTCTGGAGGAAGTTCTTCAGCCTTTGGCTTTGGCGGAAATCAAGCATCCCATCGATAAGGTGTTTGCCCTGGCGGAGTTTTCGCAAGCGCTCGAACGGAATGGGCAATCCCGTATGGGTAAGGTCTTGCTCGAGCGTACGAAAGGATTGTTGGCCAAGGATCCACGGGATTCTAAGGGAAAGGATCATCCCTGAAAGCTCAGGAGGAAATTCTTTGAATGAGCGAAGGCAGGGAAAAATACTTTCCCGGACATTTGGTGTGGTTGCGATGTAGAATTTTGTGAGTGGTTACCTTATCGGCCGGGATTCCGCATCGTTTCATTAGGTATTTGCAAAGTCCTTCCAGGCTTTTCATTTGCTGGTTGGTGGGGGCTCTCAGTTCGAAATTTCCGATCAGGCAAATCCCAATGCCGGTTCGGTTGTAGGATTGGCTTTTCATATGGCCACCGTCCAATTGATCCTTCCACCTCCCACCCATGAAGATCTCTCCGTCGGTTGCCTTTCTGGAACCATTTGAGATTACGAAATGATAGGCTAGGCCATTTTTCATTCCGCGGGCCTTGTGAACGCGGTGCATGTTCATGGCATCATCGGTTGGGGTAGCCGAATGATGGATCACGATGCGGGTCCATTTTCCTGATTTCGGGCGAATCGCATCGAGAGATCTCCGAACGGTGGAAGAAAGTATTTGGGAGGCCGTTTTTGCGCTGCCGGCCTTAATGGGAATGATCAGTTTTTGTCCGACCCGGATGAGATCGGGTCGAGTGATTTTATTGACCAAAGTCAGAGTGGAAACCTTGACGCCAAACCGGGATGCGATTCCGCCCAGGCTGTCTCCCTTCTTGACTTCGTAGGTTACTTCACTTGCTCCGGAGGAAGGAATCTTAAGTTTCTTGCCCACGAAAAGAAGGTTGGGGTTGGCAATTCCATTGTGAGCTTGAAGGGCGCTGACGGAAACTCCGTATTTTCGGGCGATTCCACCAAGAGTCTCATTCGGTCGCACTTGATGGACGACCTCCGCCTGCATCGCTTCGCCAAAAGCGAGGGCAAGAATCATAAAAAGAAATTTCCTCATCTACCTTATTCATTTCTTTGACAAAGCGTAAATCTTGGCAACCCAGAATTTTGAATTTCAGGCAAGATTGGGGTTTAAGATTTTGCTACTTTTCCAAAATCGCTTTAAAAGACCCTTATCATGAAATTAAAAACAAAGGCTTGGTTGGTGTCTCAGGGAATGCTTGTTCTCACTGCCGTTCTGATTCAGCTTACCTTTTACCGCGAGATCAAGTTCGGACCTCTTCTCGGAATGGAAAAACGCGGTTATTGGGAAATTATCTCCGAAACCGAACCGGAAATTCCTCCCTTTGTTTCGGAAAAAAAACTACCTCCGGAATTGTATGATGCCCGCCTGCCCCTGTCCGAGGAAGAAATCAAAGCCGCAAACCTAGGCGCCTATCGGCTTTCCGCCAGACAGGAAGAGGGTTTGCGAATGGCGTTTGCCGGCGGTTGGATCGTCAATCTGATTTATTTTTTTGCCTACCACATATTGTTCGCCTATTTCAGTCGCGCCCTCGTTCAGGCAAGAAAGAGACGTGGTACTTGAAAAGTTTTTTCTTTTGGGTTGCTTTCGTTCGCAATCCTTTTTCGATAGAAGACTTGCCCTTCATGAATAAACGCTCTCCACAACACTCGAACCGGTTCCTTGCTATCGCATCTTTGGCTTTGACGTTGTCTACTTGGTCGGTCAGCGCTCAGTACCGGTCGAGTTACGAGTATTCGGACCCTCAAAAGGTCGTTCGTACGGAGAAACCCATTACCGATTACTTCGAATCAGTGGATGACAAGAGTTTCTACCAACAGCAACGCATTCACGGGATGAAGGGAGAAATCAACGATTACTCCAAGAGGCTCAACAACCTGCAAAACCGTTTTGATGAGATTTTTTACGGTCTATCGTCAAAAAAGTCTTTCAGCACACCTTTTGATCTGTCCGAGGAACCCCAACGACCCGATCCCAAGAGTTGGCTTGAGGAAAACCAAGAAACGTTGTTTCTCGAAGAGGGCAGTCCGGTTACGCCTTCCACTCGCGTGAATGAACCGGTCGCTGAAAAATCCAACCAATTGGCTTTCCAAGTGGAAGCGCCCGGTCGATTCACCGAAGAGAATGGGAGGACGAAAGCCCTTTTAGATCCAAAGGCGCTGAATGGGCGTTATTTGATAATCAGTCCTGCAATCTCCTTCGTGAGCAAGATTCATCGTCCGAACCATGCTCTTCCCAAGACTCGGTACAAAAGGTACGATCCAGGCTTTGCCCTTAATCTTGCCGGAGGATGGGAGAAAAATGGATTCAAGTATGGTTTGGGAGGGTTGTTCAAAACCAACCGGCATCACAAATCTTCATGGGAAAGAAACCTATTCGTTTCTCCCGACAAGCATTATTTTCGAAAGAGTTCGCAAACCTTTGCGGGTTATTTTGACTTGGGCTATGAGGTTGGCTTCACCGAATCTTTGAGCGGTTATCTTGGTGCGGGACTTGGTTATTACCTCTCGCTTGTCGAAGATTCGAGAGAACGAAAGGATCATGGCTTATTTGCAACCGGAGCGCTTGGATTGTCTTGGCGGGTTTCGGAATTGATTGCCCTCCGCCTGGGTTATCGATACCTGCATGAGGAAGAGGTGCCGGCTCACCTCGTTGATCTGGGCTTGGGCTTCCAATTCTAACGGTGGATGAATCCTGAGCGTGGGGCGGGTGAACGGAACCCGCATCAGCAGACTCTGTTAAGAAAAATACTGGTATTTCCACTGGGGATGATCTATCGCTTGTGGACTCTTACAATCCGCATGCGCTACTCGGATCAAAAGGATCTGAAGGAAATGCAGAATTGGGATGGACCAGTGGTGATCACTCTTTGGCACAACCGTCTTTTTCTCGCCGGGGAGTGGGTTTTGCGTTTTCGCAAGAAGCGCGGTTGTTACGGGTTGATTAGTGGAAGTCGGGATGGAGCTTGGTTGCAAATCTTTTACGGATGGGTTGGGGTCAGGGCGATTCGCGGTTCGCGCAACCGGCGTGGTACACAGGCGGTCCGGGAGATGGTCAAGGTGCTTAGGGAGGGGCATGACGTCGGAATTACCCCTGATGGCTCTAGAGGCCCGTGCTACGAAGCAAAATCCGGAGCTTTGGCCGTAGCCAAATTGGCCAAGATTCCGATCCTTCTCTTATCCTTCGAATATTCCTCCTGTATCCGTTTGAAATCTTGGGATCGATTCGTTCTTCCTTATCCTTTTTCCTTGGTAAAAGTGACTACGCGCATTTTATATCACGACCAACTGTTTGCCGAAAAAAACTTGGATGAAGCAACCCAATTCGTGGAATCCGAATTGAATCGGATCACCATCGATTAGAAAATGATTGTCATACCCATTGAAAAAACTCGCAAGGAGAGGACGCGATCTTTTTTCTAATCTGCTTTTTATTTGAGCGCGATCCTCCAGACCGAATCCCTGACCAAGCGATTTTCCAAGACCTTGGCGGTGGATCAATTGAGCTTCTCGCTCGAGAGGGCTAGCATCACTGCCTTACTCGGAGGGAATGGGGCAGGCAAAACCACAACCTTATCGATGTTGTTGGGTCTGCTTGAACCTACCTCGGGTTCCATCCGTTTATTCGGACAAGACTTCATCCGAGACCGCTTTTCGGTTCTTGGTCGGATGAACTTCTCATCCCCTTACGTCGACCTGCCTCAAAGATTAACGGTTCGTGAAAACCTTATGGTGTACGCAAAGATGTACGGGGTTTTCAAACCGCGTGATCGAGTCGCGGAGGTCGCATCTTCTTTTCGTTTGAAAGCCTTGCTTGACCGTCGAATGAGAAAGTTGTCATCCGGTCAAAAGACTCGGGCTTCCCTGGCGAAAGCGATGATCAATAACCCCCAATTCTTACTCCTTGACGAGCCAACCGCCAGTCTGGACCCGGATACGACGGCTTGGATTCGTGATCTTCTTGGGCAGTACCGAAAAGAGAGAGGAACGACCATCCTGTTTGCCAGTCATGATATGCGGGAGGTCGAACTTTTGTGCGATGAGGCTCTCCTAATGAGGCAGGGCAAGTTGGTCGTCAAAGGTTCTCCCAAGTCTCTTGTGGAAAAATTCGAGAGGGATACTCTGGAAGAGGTTTTTCTACAAGTAAACCGAGAGGATGCTCCATGACGGTTCACTCGGATTCCTCCCTCAATCGCATCAGCGCTCTTTTCATTCGGTACTTTTACCTATTAAGGAGCAGTTGGCCTAGAATTATTGAAATCGCCTATTGGCCAACCATGCAAATGGTGGTCTGGGGTTTCGTTTCCAAACATTTCGCCCCGAGCAGCCCCGAGTTGACCGCGGGAGGTTTGCTTATCTCCGTGGTTCTGATTTGGGATACTCTGTTTCGTTCACATATCAGTTACACTTTGGCATTCTTAGAGGAAATGTGGTCGCGAAACTTGGGAAACCTGTTCGTTGCGCCACTTCGGCCTTGGGAACTGATCCTATCCTTGTCCTCCATCAGTATGATTCGAACTTTGATCGGTATGGTTCCCGCCGCACTTCTTGCCATTCCCTTTTTTGGGGTTTCGGTGTTTGATATGGGGATGCCTTTGGCCTTCTTCTTTTTCAATCTTGTCCTCACCGGTTGGGCGATTTCCCAATTCGTCACCGCAATCCTCATTCGTTACGGATTGGGAGCGGAGAGCCTTTCCTGGGTTCTTCCTTTCCTGATCGCTCCCTTTTCCTGCATCTACTATCCCTTGTCGACTTTGCCCGAATGGATGCGTCGCATAGCCGAGTTTTTGCCCACCACTTACGTTTTCGAAGGCATGCGGGCTTTGTTGCTGGATGGGGTATGGCGTAAGGATTTGCTCCTGCAAGCCTTTGGCTTGAACCTTGTTTACCTAACGATCGGGGTGGTGACTTTCTTGTTTTCCTTTCGGATTGCCCGGAAACACGGATTGCTTTTGCAATCCGGCGAGTAGCAAAATCATTTCCCGGTTTGCCAACTGCAAGAAATTTTGCAAGATACACACCTCACCTTCAATCGAATTTCCAATGGCAAGAATCAATCAAAATTATGACAAATTGGCGGCGGGTTACCTCTTTCCCGAGATCGCTCGACGCACCAACGCCTTCCTCGAATCTAATCCGGGAACCGAGGTTTTGCGATTAGGCATAGGTGACACCACCGAACCAATCGTCTCCTCCGTTCTGAACGGTCTGCATCAAGGTGTGGACGAATTGGGTGGGGTCGAGACTTATTCGGGGTATGGCCCATCGGAGGGAATTACACCTCTTCGACAAGCCCTTGCCGACTTATATGCCGAGCGTGGACTGAGCCTGGATCCTTCCGAGTTTTTTGTAAGTGACGGGGCAAAATCCGATTCGGCTAACATTCAGGGAATTTTCTCCAATGACTGTGTTGTTGCGGTTCAGGATCCGGCCTATCCCGTCTACGTGGATAGCAACGTAATCGCCGGACGTACGGGAAGCGCATCTGATTCGGGTTACGATGGGCTGGTTTACATGCCATGCACCGAAGAAAACGGTTTCTTTCCCGAGTTGCCCACCGAAAAAGTTGATTTGATTTACTTATGCAGTCCAAACAATCCGACCGGGGCGGTCGCCACCAAGGAACAATTGAAAAGCTTCGTCGATTATGCCAATGAACGACAAGCGGTCATCTTTTACGATTCCGCCTATGCTGCCTTCATTACGGATCCCGAACTGCCTCGCTCGATTTATGAGATCGAAGGAGCGGACACCTGCGCCATCGAATTCAACAGTTTCTCCAAGACCGCCGGTTTTACCGGAGTGCGCTTGGCTTGGACGATCGTACCCAAAGCTTGCCTAACCGAGGATAGCGAAACTGGGAAACTTCATGCTCTCTGGACTCGTCGTCAAAACACCTTTTTCAATGGGGCTTCGAACGTCGTGCAGGCGGGTGGCGTTGCCGCTCTAAGTCCCGAAGGACGGAGGCAAACCGATCAACAAGTCTCCTTTTATCTGGAAAACGCCAAAATTATCAATGACGGTCTGCGTGCCCTAGGTATAACCACTTACGGTGGGGGGAATGCTCCATACGTGTGGCTAAAGACTCCCGGAGGCATGAGCTCTTGGGAATTTTTCGACAAACTTTTGGGCGAATGTCACGTGGTCGGAACACCCGGATCAGGATTCGGTCCTGCCGGCGAAGGGTTTTTCCGGTTGAGCGCATTCGGACATCGAGAAAACGTCGAGAAAGCGGTTTCTTCGATTACGGAAAACTTGGCTATCTGAAAATCCGATGATTTTTTGATCGGTCTTAAAGGTAGCTCTGCCTGGTTGGTTTGATGACCAATTCGGGAACGTGAGCTCTGTTTGGAAGTTGGGTAAGGTTGACCACTACGGATGCCACGTCCTCAGGTTGCAGAATCGAAGCGCGGTGTTCGGGGCTCGGTGGACGGGTCCGCTGGTCAAGGATTTCCGTATTTACCTCTCCCGGATAGACGTTGGTGATGCGTATCCCATTCTCTCTTTCCTCTTCACCAACTCCAATTCCCAGAGCCGAAAGACCGAATTTGGACGCGTTGTATCCTATGCCCGCCAAGGGGGCTGAACGTTTCCCAGCGACCGAGTTTATGAGCACAACCAGACCCTCGCCTCTCGGTCTCATACGCTCCAAGGCCAAACGCAGGCAGTTGTACCCTCCGGTAAGGTTGATTTTCAAAAGTCGATCCCAGTCCTCTTCCTGCAATTCGAGCATGGTTCGTTTCGCGACGTTGATCCCAGCGGCATGGATCAGAACGTCTAGACTTCCGATTTCCCGATCGAACCATTGGAAGAGGTGGTCAAGGGATGACCGGTCTGTGACGTCGGCGGATTTGAATAAGATGGGGGGCGAACCTTTGGCCCCTTGGGCAACCTCGCTGAGTTTGTCCTCGCGACGGCCTGCAATGGCGACCGAAGCCCCAAGGGCGTTCATTGCTTGAGCGATGGCTTTTCCCATCCCGGAGCCACCGCCTACCACCAGGACTTTTCGCTGATTCAGATTTTGCGGATCTTTCATAATTGAGAATAGGTTTTTACCATCGATCGTAAGTCAGATCAGATGCCTGGGATGATAGGGGCGCCAAAACCAACCAGGCTTGCAAAAGTTATAAAATGGACAAATTTGAAAGTCATCACTTTTAAGAACTTCATATGGCTCAAGATAGCAAACACATATGGCAGGTCATTGGAAAAAGGATTCCGGTGGGCTCTTCAGTCCTTCCTTTTCGTTATGACCGCTCCGATGGAAACGGACTAAATAAACCGATCGATCTTTGATTGACCTTGGGCTTTCTTCTTTTCTACGATTGTAGGCAAGTGATCTATCCCTTCTTCCATTTTCTCGCCTTCCCAACAATTCTTGGGCAATTAGACGGATAAGCCAATCATGTTGATCTTAGCCGATGCAAGCCCCCCCACCGGTTCTTTTATCAGAGCTGTTATCGGGGTGGTTGGACTTCTTGCCTTGGCTTATTTTTTCAGCGAGGATCGCAAGAAGGTGAATTGGCGAGTGGTTGGCGGAGGCTTGGCTCTCCAATGCGCGATTGCCCTGGGAGTGCTAAGGCTCTCATGGATAGAGGCCTTTTTCGGATGGATTGCCGGTCTGTTCGCAACCGCTTTGGATATTTCGGTACAGGCAGCCGGTTTCGTTTTCGGCCCCCTTTCGGATATCGTCACGATGAATGCCGCTTTTGAAGGCAGAGGCTTTGTTTTTGCGTTCATGGCTTTGCCCAGCATTTTATTCTTTTCCGCTCTTTCTTCGCTTTTGTATTATTTTGGCATCCTTCAACTCGTGGTTCGGGGAATGGCATGGGTCATGAGTAGGGTCATGCGTCTGTCGGGTGCAGAGAGTTTGGCTGCCGCAGCGAATGTTTTCGTCGGTCAAACCGAGGCTCCTCTTCTGGTAAAGCCTTACGTTCCGAAGCTGACCCGATCCGAACTTCTTGCTCTGATGGTGGGAGGTATGGCTACCATTGCCGGTTCCGTTTTCGCCATTTACATGGGTATGCTGGGCGGTTCGGACGAACAATCAAAATTGGAATTTGGAAAATTTCTCCTTTGCGCTTCTGCAATGAATGCGCCGGCCGCTTTGCTTATGGCTAAAGTTTTGGTTCCGGAGAGAGAAGAGGTTAGCCAAGATCTCACCGTTTCAAGGGAAAGTATTGGCCGGAACCCAATCGATGCCCTAGCGAACGGAACCACTCAGGGTTTGCAGTTGGCTCTGAACGTCGCCGCCATGCTGATCGCTTTCTATGCGGTGATCATGTTGGTGAACGAAATGCTCGCTTTTGTCGGAGGAATTGCACTTTTCGGAGATGCGAACTTAAACCAATGGATTCAAGAATCAAGCGGCGAGCGTTTCGATGCGCTCAGCCTACAGGCTTTATTTGGTTTTCTTTTTGCTCCGATTGCCTGGTTGATCGGAGTGAGTTCCCATGAAATTCTTCAAGTGGGACAATTGATTGGAACCAAGATTTTCGCCACTGAATTTTTCGCCTATGCGGAACTTGCGGGAATGAAGGAAGAAGGCTTGTCGTCTCACTCCGTATTTCTGTCCACTTTCGCCCTTTGTGGATTTGCCAATTTCATGTCCATTGGCATTCAGATCGGTGGAATCGGAGCCTTGGCTCCGGATCGGAGAGGGGACTTGGCCAGTTTGGGGGTAAAAGCCCTGTTTGGTGGGACCATGGCGAGTTTGCTCTCTGCCACGATCGCAGGATCACTCTTCTGAGCCTTACCCGCATTTGACCTTTCGTGTCTGTTCGACATATTAGATAATCATTCATGTCCATCGAATCAAATATAGAGATTCCTACCGAAGTTCCGGTTATGACTCTTCGTGACGTCGTTCTCTTCCCCAAGGCGATGATGCCCTTGAAAATATTTGAGCCTCGTTACCGCGAAATGCTTGAGAATTCTTTGCAAGGAAACCGTATGTTTGCGATAGTCGCTGAGCGGGAAAACGTTGGCCCGGATGAAACCTGCGAAGAACCTCCCTTTGAAGTGGGTACGGTCGGCTTGGTTCGTGTATCCAAAAAACATGAGGATGGAACTTCCTTCGTTCTTCTGCAAGGATTGGAACGCGTCAAGATCAATGCCATTGTACGCGAAGAGCCCTACCGTTTGATTCAAGTGAAACCTTGGCCTACGCGCATTGATGAGAAAGCGGAGGGAGTGCGAGATGAACTTTCCACCGAGTTACAGCGAAATTATGACCTCGGAGGCGGAGTCACTGAACAGATGTTGGAATTTCTGAATCCCCTCGAAGACGACGTTTCCTTTGTGGATCTCACGATCTTTTCGATTTGCGAAGATACCTTTCGCAAACAGGCGATGCTTGAAGTGCAAAGCCTGGCAAAGCGTGGGAGGATGATCATTGAAGATCTTATTCTCGAAAATAAGCGTTTGTCGCTTTTACGAGAAGCATTGGGCAATTCGGATAACGAGCAATCGGACCGCAATTGATTCCACTTTAGAAGTTATGCGCAAACTCACGGACGAAGAGAAGCAAAGGCGGGTGGATCATTTTCGACGCGTAATTAAATACCGCTTCTGGTTTGGTTGGGTATTTACGGTGGTGGGTGGAACTCTTTTCGGAGTGGGTCTGCAAAATTCCCAAAACCCATTGATTATGATCAATGGAGTGTTGTTTTTCGGTTATGGTCTTTTCATGGTAAGACAGACCAAAAGGGCTCGAAAGAGCTTGGATCGTGGAGAATGCTGAGAAATTCAGTCTTCCCAAGCCTTTGGGTGCAACATGGCAGGGTCGGGCGGGTCGTTTTCCGCGAAGTATATGCCCATCCTTAAGTAAGCGATGCGATATTTCGGAGTCTCAGGTCTCAAGCCGCGAATTTCTTCGAACAGACTTTCCGCAGATCGTCCCTCCAACTCATAGAGTTCTTGAATCCCAATATCAATCAAGTCGCGGGCCACAAGAACGTCCATTCTGGGAATCCTCATCATCGGAGAAGATAGAGCCACACGATCGACTTTTTTTTTCTTTTTTGTAGAAGAATCCTCATACGCGGGTTGCTTGCCCATTAGGGCATCCACAGGGATAATGTCTTCCAAAGCCATACAACTGTCTTTGAATTCGCTTAGCTAGCCGATGGCAAACCAAAAGCGGAATAATTGCCTTGCTCCGCAGATCCAACGAATGCAATGATCACGATTTTTTGAAAGCGGGCGTAGTATATCGGTAGTACGTGAGCTTCCCAAGCTTGAGGGGCGGGTTCGATTCCCGCCGCCCGCACCATTTCCAAAATGTTCAGCATGAAAACTTCAATTTTCGCTGCGGCGCTTTTACAGGTGGGCTGTTTTTCCGCATCTATTCCCCATTTTTCTACTATCGAAAACGACCTTCCGAACAGGGAACCGAAGCTCCATCATCTGGTATTTTGTTGGCTGAAGGATTCTGGGAATTCCGAGCATCGGAGTCGTATCATCCAGGTTTGCCAAGAATTTGATAAGATTCCAGTGGTCCTGGGACTTGAGGCGGGTGAAGTGGTTTCAAGTGACCGATCCATTGTCGAAGATGGATATGACGTGGGCATGCTTATCATAGTTAAGGATGAGGAGGACTTGCAAAGATACTTGGACCATCCCATCCATCGCAAAGCCAAAACTGAAGTCCTTTTGCCTTTGGTGGAGAAGATCGTGGTCTATGACTTCAAGAGCCCATAGGGTGCTCTTACGGTTCAATCAGCTGGAGTCATACCCAATACGATATCAAAGCGGGCCGAGACTTCACCGATTTTCGAATCCTTTAATGGGTTGAAGGGCACCACCAAAGAATCTCGTGCTTTTGTGTCCTTTACGCGTTGAAGTATGAAGTCCTTTTGATTGCGCGGTTCATTTTTAACGTAACATTGAGTGGTGAGCACTCGCTTGCCTTTGGTGGAAACGGTCATGTGGATGTGCGGCGTTCGTCCACTGTAGGGACTTGGTTTAAGCGTGCGGAAGGAGTAACGGCCCTTGGAGTCGGTTAGAAAACGGCCGTAGCCCTGAAAATTGGAATCAAGCTTTTCTCGAGAACCCCCTCGGGAGTGCAGATAAACGCCATGCTTGTCAACCTGCCAAATCTCAACCAAAGCATTTCGCTGGGGATTTCCCTTTATGTCCGTCACTTTTCCGCTGAGGTAGGCAATGGTACCAACCGCCGGGGTAAGCGAGTCATTTATGATAATCAGGTCGTTGTCGGTGTCCAAAGGCATTTTGTCCGGGTAAAAGGGTCCTTCGGTTTGGCGGGGCGTAAGTGTGAGAGTTTCCGCCATCAAACCGGGCACACAGAAGAAAGGAGTGGCTAGTATGGACGAGGACAAGAAGGATCGGCGAGACAGGTGCATTCAGAAAAACTGTACCGATTGAGGGGGAGTTGAAAGAAAAAAAGCAATGTGAGCGTTTTCAGGTAAAAACCTGATGCCGTCGAGTACTCAGGCGCAGACTTGGTTGCGTCCGTTCTTCTTAGCTTCCAAAAGTTTTTGGTCCGCCCGTTGCATGGCATCATGTCCATCGGAATCGTCTGAGCAAACGAGGGAAATACCCACACTAACGGTCACCGTAATTCGGGAACCCTCGGAGATGATGGGCATGCTTTCGATTTTACCTCTGAGTCTTTCCGCAATTCCTTCCGCGTGCTTGGCATTCGTGTATGGTAAAAGCACGCAAAACTCTTCTCCTCCCAATCTTGCAACGATATCATGATAACGAAGGTTGTCCTTGCATCTTTCGGTCACTTCAATCAACACTTGGTCTCCAACGGCATGCCCATATTCATCGTTCACCGACTTGAAGTGATCGATGTCTATCATGATGAGGGCATATTCCTTTTGGCTTCTTTTGAATCGGGAGAATTCCTGAGATAGGATCTCGTTGAAGGCTCTGCGGTTGGCAGCGGTTGTCAGCGGATCGGTTCGGCATAGAACCTGTAGCTTTCTTTCCAAATTCTTTTGTTCGGTGATGTCTCTTTGGATGGAGGCGAAGTGCGTGACGTTTCCGTTGTTGTCACGAAGCGGAAGGATGCTGAGATCGATCCAGTATTCCTTGCCTAATTTAGTGTAGTTGCGCAGCGTGACTCGTACCGCTTCCTTCTTTTCCAAGGCTCTGCGGATCGCTAATTTTTCCTTTATTTCCGTGTCTTTGGATTGAAGGATACGGGGACTTTTGCCAATGACTTCTTCCGCAGAATATCCGGTCATTTCACTGAAAGCCTGATTTACGTAAATGATTTCCGGTCCAGGTTCATCAATGGGGTCGGCCTTGGTGACGATTACGACATCCTTGGCATTTTGGACGATTTCGGAAAAATCGAACTCGGGCGGAGAATGGGGCATTGTAGGGATAGGGTTCGGAAAGAAAGGATACGAGTTCTAAGAAAACCAATCTGAAAATTAGGTCAAGATTAGGATGATGAAAGTAGTGTTTTGACCAACTGGAATTTCAATTCAAGTGATCATTGCGCAGTTTATTCAATCAACATTTCCTTGGCGGACTTACCTTGAGGAATCATGGGCAAAACATGCTCGGTGTAAGGTACGATCACTTCGAGAAGATAGGGTTCTTCCGCATCCAGCATTTCCCGCATCGCCTCGCGCAAGTCCTCGCGTTTGGATACCCTGCGAGCCTTGACTCCGAATCCTTCGCACATCTTTACGTAGTCTGGATAAATGGCGTCTAGGTTGTCGGGACCTCCGATGTTTTCGGGGTCACACAAAATGGTATGTCCACGAACGGATTCATAGAACCGGTCCTCCCATTGCACCACCATGCCAAGGTGCTGGTTGTTCAATAAAAGGCACTTGGCATTGATTTTTTCGATTTTCGCAGTGGCAAGTTCCTGAACGTTCATGATGAAGGAACCGTCCCCATCGATGTCAATTACTTCTTTGTCGGGGCGGGCAACCTTGGCGCCGACCGCCGCAGGGTAGCCAAATCCCATGGTGCCCAAACCAAGTGAAGAGATGTAGGTTCGGGGTTCCTTGAACTTGTAGTATTGAGCGGCCCACATTTGGTGCTGACCCACGCCGGTTGTGATAATGGCTTCGCCCTTCGACTCTTCGTAGAGAACGTCAACCGCTTCCTGCGCAGTAAGGTGTTCGCCCTTGGAATACTTGAAGGGGTGTTCCTTTTTCCACTCTTTGATTGTGAGCATCCAATCCTTGAGATTGGGTTTTTCAAAACCACGCTCTTGAATTAGTTCGGACATCCTTTTAAGGGCAAATTTGACGTCCGTCCGAATGGGAAAGTGGGCATGGACGTTCTTGTTATGCTCGGATTTGTCGACGTCGAAGTGAATGACATAGGCATCAGGGGCATACTTACTGACCACACCTGTGATTCGATCGTCGAAGCGGGCTCCGGCGCAAAGCAGTAGGTCACTTTCGCAAACCGCCCAATTCCCTGCAACGGTGCCGTGCATGCCATACCAATAGAGAGATTGCTCATGATTCGGGTCAAAACCACCCAAACCCATAAGTGTATGAGCTACGGGTAAGCCGGTTAACTCTGCGAATTCCCTCAATTCCTCGTGCGCTTCTGCGGATATGATCCCGCCTCCTGTGTAGAGAACTGGTTTCTTGGCCTTGGAAATCAGGTTAAGGACTTCGATGAGCTCTTCGTCCGATGCCCGGGGTTCATCCAATTTGTATCCTTCCAAATTATCGACTTCAGATGGGAAAAACGGTTCGAAGACTTTTTGCTGCACATCTTTGGGGATATCGATAACTACGGGTCCTGGGCGACCGGTTTCGGCCAGATAAAAAGCTTCCTTTACGATTTTGGGCAAGTCTTCTGCAGTCAGTACGAGATAACTGTGTTTGACGATTGGCAGGGTCATACCGAAAAAGTCGGTTTCCTGAAAGGCGGCTTTGCCAATGAATTGTTGATAGACTTGTCCGGTTATTGCAACAAGAGGAATACTGTCCATGTATGCATCCGCAATGCAAGTGACCAAATTGGTGGCACCCGGCCCGGAAGTGGCCATACAGACTCCAGCTTTGCCGGTTGCCCGCGCATATCCGTGCGCCATGAATCCGCCGCCTTGTTCCTGACGAGGCAGAATGGTACGGATATTCTTGGAACGAGTGAGGGACTGGTGCAACTCCATGGAAGCTCCGCCAGGGTATGCAAATACGACTTCCACACCCTCCCGCTCGAGAGCTTCGACGAGTGCGTCGGCTCCCTTCATGGCGGGCCCGTGCTCGCCTTTCGCTTCCGGGTCAGGGTGTCTGATGGATTGTGTACTCATGATTGTAGGTGTGGAAAAGTTATTAACATGTCAAAAATCGACTCTTTTTTCAAGATGAAAGGGAGTGAACCCAAGAGATGACCTTTGGGGTTCCGGGCACCACTGGAAAACTTTTAAATCAACTCTCGCAAATCGCTCACAGCCAGAGACAGATGGGTCGCTTCCGATTCCTCGAAAACCTGCTCAAGCAGTTTTCTTTTGGATTGCTGGAGTTGAAGAACTTTCTCCTCCACGGTGGCAGTGGTAATCATCTTGTAAACCGTGACTTGCTTTTCCTGACCGATCCGGTGAGCCCGATCACTTGCCTGAGCTTCAGCGGCGGGGTTCCACCAAGGGTCGAAGTGCAAGACCACGTCGGCGGCAGTCAGATTCAATCCGGTTCCCCCCGCCTTGAGTGAAATCAAAAAGACGGGAACGGAATCGTCGTCTTGGAATCGGTCGACCTGTGCCATACGGTCGCTCGATGAGCCGTCGAGATAGCAAAAGCTCAAGCTGGCGGCTTCAAGTTCGGATTTTAAAAGTTTGAGAACCTCAACGAATTGGGAGAAAACGAGCATGCGATGTCCGGCCTCAAGGCAGGTGTAGAGAAGTTCGCGAAAAGCATTTAGCTTGGCGGATTGATCGGCTGGGAAGTCAGGTTTGATCAATCTGGGATCACAGCAGGTCTGACGAAGTCTGAGTAGTTGAGTGAGGGTCTTCATACGCATCGCTCCATCGGAAGCCCCTGCATTTGCAATTTTGTCGAGCTCTCGCTCTGCCCTAAGGCGAACCTCAGAGTAGAATGCCCGCTGCTCCTCTGTCAGTTCGAGGTAAAGGATTTGTTCGATCTTGTCGGGAAGTTCGGGTGCGACAACCCGCTTGCTTCGGCGAAGGAGGTAAGGGGCGGATTCTTTAAGAATTCTTCGCTCGTGCCAGATTCGTTCCTCTCCGCGCGAAGTTGGGGGTAGGCTCGGTCGGGCACCCGGAAGCAGGAATTCGAGCAGAGCGATGAGGTCGGAAACGCTGTTTTCAATTGGTGTGCCGGTCAATAAAACCCTACCTTCGGAATGGAGTGATGCCATAGCCTGGGCATTTTGAGTTTTGCGGTTTTTGAGGTGCTGGGCTTCATCACCGATCACGCAGAGAAAGGAAATGGGCTCAAAGAGTTCAAGATCGCGAACAAGAGTGCCGTAAGAGGTGATTACGAGATGGTTTTTGCTTATTTCGCAAGCGTCTTCGGTTCGGTCGCTGCCATGGTGAACGTAGGTCGAAAGTTTAGGGCAAAATCTTTGGGCTTCTCGTTTCCAATTCTCCAAGAGTGAGGCGGGGCATGCGACCAGGGATACCGAAGCAAAATCTTCTTCCTTGCGAAGGGTGGATAGAAAGGCAAGAGCCTGGAGGGTCTTCCCCAATCCCATCTCATCGGCAAGAATTCCTCCAAGTTGGTTTCTGAAGAGGTGTAGTAACCAGGCGACCCCGATCTTTTGATATGGGCGAAGGATCTTATCGAGAGGCTCTTCGAGATTGGGTGGGGGGAGGTTGGACAAATCCCGCAAGGCTGAACTGCGTTTCTTCCACTTGCTCGGTGGTTGGAACCGAGGGTCTGCTTCAAGGAGGTAATCTTCAAGAGCCGGAGCTTGAAAAGTTTCGATGGGATGAGTGCTTCGAGCGAGTAGGGGGGCATCCGGATTCCCCGAGACGTTTCGTTGAAGCCGACTTGCCTTTTCCTTTAGTTCACGAGAGAGCAAATATAGCTTATTGCCATATCTTAAATGATTTTTGCCGGTTGCCAAGGCATGCTCGAGTTCATCTGCGGGAAGATCACCCGCTTCGATCCGAATTTCGACTTCAGTGGAATCCTCGGTTTCGGATGCAGAGGTTCTCAGTTCGGCTTTATTGATGATGGAAGTCTGTTCGCGAAAGTTTTCGGTAAACGATGCCTCATAATCGATTTCGAAGTCCCCCTGATGCGCGGCAAGGAAATCGAGAACCTTCGATTTGTCCCTCAGCCACCACCAATGGCGGTGAGACCGGTCGCGCAAAAAACTCCACTGTCGCATGAGTCGAAGAACTTCCTTGTAGTTCGGATGTTCTGAAGAAGGTAGAATGATACGCAAGTATTCGGTCGAGCCTTCGACCTCGATGGGAGGACCGGTATAGTCAGATGCCTGAGCGTCGGTGGCGATGGGTTGGTCCTCGCAAGTTTTCGAGATTTCGCGTACTGGTCTCGGCGGTTTGGGTTTGGGGGACTCAATGAATTCGCTGACTCCCAGCAAATTACCCTCTGCCCATTCGATTACGCTTTCCGGGTCATTGGCCGTGTAAAAGCATGGAACTTCGTGAAGCAGTCGAAGAAGCTGTCCGGCTTGGTCAAGGTCAAGTTGAACAAAGGAAGTGATGGTTCCTCCGCACCATTGGGAAAGGGCGAAGAGAGCGGATCTTTGGGAGTCCGGGAGGTCCGCAAAGGCGGCTGGTTCGGTTTTTTCGGGAGGTATGCGCAATCCATCGGAACGTTCAAGTTCCACTTTTGCGGGAATTGCATTGCGTTGGATGCAACCCGCCAAAGTAGGCGGGAGAAGAATACGTAATTTCACGCTAAGCCTGAGGAAAGCTCAATCCCCGAAAGGGCTTCGCTCAAGTCTTTGCCCGCAGGCGCCCCCCCCATTGCAAAGTCCGGTTTTCCACCTCCTTTTCCTCCAAGCTTTTGGGCAAGTTCTCGAAGGTATTTCCCCGCCTGGTGACCGGCATCCACTGCCTCCTGCGAGCAAATGCAAACCAACCCGCATTTGCCGTTGGACTCGCTCGCCAGAAGAACCACCGAAGGAGCAGCTCGTTTATTGACTTGAGCAGCCAGAGCCCGAAGGTCATTCGGGCTTAAGTTGGGTACGGCTGACTTGATGAAGTTGAAACTCCCATGTTTTTCGCCGCTTTCGATCAATTGATCGGCAAGTCCTGCCTGACCTTTTTGCTCGAAGGCCCGAAGTTTTTTGTCCAGTTCTTTGCTCTTCGCTTGCATCTGGGTAATGCGGTCGGTGAGCTCATCGGGTGTGCATGCAAGTTGGCGGGTTAGTTTCTGCAAAAGGGAAACGCGTTGTTCTGTCCATTCATAGGCAGACAAACCTGCGACTGCTTCGATTCTACGCGTACCGGCGGAAATCGCCGATTCACTGATGATACGAAGAGAACCGATTTCTCCCGCCGAGGAAACGTGAGTTCCTCCACAAAGTTCCTGGCTCCATCCGCCCAAGTTAACCACCCGAACGAATTCTCCATACTTATCCCCGAAGAAAGCGATGACTTCCTCGGGCTTTTCGGTGAATGGTATTTCATAGGCTTCGACAGAGTCGTTTAGAAGAATTTTTTGGTTCGCAATGCGTTCTATTTCAGCGAGTTGCTCACTTTTGATTCCCTCGAAATGAGAGAAGTCAAAGCGCAAGCGATCGGCTTCGACCAAAGAGCCGGCTTGTCTAATGTGATCTCCGAGAACATCCCGCAAGGCCCAATGAAGGATATGCGTGGCAGTGTGATGGCGCTGAATGGCCATTCTTCTGCCCAAATCGACGTTAAGCACGGCACTCTGTTCGGCGACAATTGGACTTTGGGGCCCGGATTGGAGCGCATGTAGGAATCGACCGGAAGCATCCTTCATCACATTGGTCACGCGATGAGTTTTTTCGTTTACGAAGACCGTACCGGAATCACCAACCTGCCCGCCCATCTCCGCATAAAAGGGAGATTCTGAAAAAACCAGATAAGTCACTTCATCTTGAGTTACGGTATCGAGCACAGGGACCGAAAAGTCGTTCAGGTTACTCAGTTCGTGGCCAACGAATTTGGTTGCTTGAGAGCCATCAGCCGATTCGGATACCACAATGTCGACTGATTTGTGGGCTTGTCGGGCTCTTTTGCGTTGGGCATCCATTTCCTTTTCGAAAGTTTCCACTTCAACGGAAAAGCCCGATTCCCTAGCCATCAGCTCGGTAAGGTCAAGTGGGAATCCGTAGGTGTCATACAATTTGAATGCAAAGGAACCGGACAACTGACCTCCCGGATGCAAACCTTTGACTTCCCGATTAAAGAGTTCAATTCCGCGATCAAGGGTGTTGTTGAAGGATTCCTCTTCGGATTGAAGGGTTTTCATGATCAAATCCTCTCTTTGCTTAAGCTCCGGGAAAAAGGGATGCATTTGATCAATGAGGGTGGGGGCAAGCAGGTGAAAGAAAGGCTTTTTGAAACCAAGAGTTCGACCGTAACGAATGCCTCGGCGAAGAATTCGCCTGAGGACGTAGTTTCGATCACTGTTTCCTGGAAGAATTCCGTCTGCGATCGAAAAACAGAGAGCCCGCAGGTGATCGCCGATGACTCGAAAGGCAACGTCCGTTTCCTCCTGCTCATTGGCGGGTTTGCCTTCCGAGGGGAGAGTGGATTCATACGATTTGCCGGAAAGTTCGCTCAGTTTTTCGAAGATTGGAAAAAAAACGTCGGTGTCGTAATTGGAGGTCGGCTTTGAGAAATCGGTAAAACCTTGAGTCGCCTGTAAAACGGCGGCAACTCGTTCGAACCCCATTCCCGTATCGACGTGTTGAGCGGCAAGGGGGCTGAAGTTCCCATCCCGGTCGGCGTTGAATTGAATGAAAACGAGGTTCCAAATTTCGATACAAAGATGGGAGTCTGCGTTCACTAGTTCGCCCTTGGAGTTTCCCTCGGGCGTCAAGTCGAGATGGAGCTCGCTACAGGGGCCGCAGGGGCCCGTTTCTCCCATCATCCAGAAATTGTCCTTTTTGCCTCCGCTCACGACATGGATTTCCGGATCGAGTCCTGCGGATTCGAAAATCCTCGTCCAGAGGATGTGGGCTTCCTGATCGAACTCAGCCGGATCACCCGTTTCGGGCTTGTAAACGGTTGCGTAAAGACGATTGGCTGGAAAGTTCCATCTGTCGACCAAAAGCTCCCAAGCCCATTCGATGGCTTCCTTTTTGAAGTAGTTTCCAAAAGACCAATTGCCGAGCATTTCGAAAAAGGTATGGTGGTAAGTGTCGAATCCAACGTCTTCGAGGTCGTTGTGCTTGCCTCCGGCTCGGATGCATTTCTGGGTGTCCGTAGCTCGGTTGAAAGGAGCCATTTGATCCCCGAGAAAAAAAGGTACGAATTGATTCATCCCCGCATTCGTGAAAAGAAGGTTCGGAGATTCGGGCAGAAGCGGAGCGGAAGGCACGATCTGATGCTCCTTGGACTTGAAGAAGTCAAGAAAGGATTGTCGGATATCCTCTGCCTTCATGGATCAAACGATAGAGTGAAAGTTCGAATTTGGCGAACCATTAAGCAAGGCGGTCGATGATCGCCTGACCCATTTCCTCGGTTCCGACGGTATTCCCGCCTTGAGCGATGTCTCCGGTTCGCAAACCGGATCTTATGCTTTCCTTAACTGCATTTTCGATGGATGAAGCGGCTTCTTCCATTCCAAAACTGTACCGGAGCATGAGTGCCGCGCTCAGCACTTGAGCACAAGGGTTGGCCAAACCTTTTCCAGCGATGTCGGGAGCAGTGCCTCCGGCGGGTTCGTAAAGCCCGAAGGGAAATCCGAGACTGTTTTTTGGGGTACCCAAGCTGGCGGAGGCGAGCATTCCAAGCGAGCCGCAAATTACTGCAAGTTCATCCGAGAGAATGTCTCCAAACATGTTTTCCGTTACCATAACGTCAAACTGATTGGGATCCCGAACCAATTGCATCGCCGCGTTGTCCACGTACATGTGGGAGAGTTCGATGGAGGAATCAAGCCGAGCTACGGACTGGCTAACGATCTTTCGCCAGAGAACGGAGGTTTCGAGTACGTTGGCTTTGTCGACCGAGCAAATCCTCCCATTCCTTAGAGCCGCTGCCCGAACCGCGATCTCAGTAATCCGTTCGATTTCCCCGGTTCTATAAACCATGGTATCAATAGCTTGTTCTTCACCATTTTCAAGAGCTTGGGTACTTTTAGGCTGACCGAAATAAATGCCGCCGGTCAGTTCTCGTACGCAAAGTACGTCAATTCCACGTGCCACGGTTTCACTTCGCAAGGGGGAAAGATCAGCGAGTTCCGAGTACAAGTTGCCAGGGCGAAGGTTGGCGAAGAGTTCGAACTCCTTGCGCAGAGGCAGCAAGGCGGCCCGTTCGGGTTGTTCCTTGGGCGGAAGGTTTTCCCATCTGGGACCTCCCACCGAACCGAAAAGGATTGCATCCGCTTTCCGGCAAGCTTCCAAGGTGGACTCAGGGAGAGCGGTTCCGTGATTGTCGATCCCAATGCCTCCGACGTCGTGGGAACTTGAAAGGATCTCAAAATTCTTTCTTTCGCCCAGGGCTTTCAAAACGTTCAGGCAGACCGTCATTACCTCCGGTCCGATGCCATCTCCGGGTAGGGTGGTGAAGTGTATCTTATTCATGAAGGAAAAGCATCCATAAGCGATTCGCATAAGTCTGCAACGCTGAAAAACCTAGGGTAGGTATTCATTGACAATTCTTGGGCAAATCTCTATGTTTTGATTCTTTACAGTCTAATCCTGAAAGGGGCGGGCATTGCTCGCCTTTTTTATTCCTATTTTCCGAAACCCAAAAATACATAGAAGTCATGAGTAGCGAAATTCTCGCAGTTCTAGAATATATGGAGAAAGAAAAGGGCATCAGCCGAGAGGACATGATCGCCACGATTGAAAGCGCCGTCAAGGCTGCTGCGGAGAGAGGAGTCAACGGATCGGGAGACGTCCGGGTTGAGATTGACCCCAAAAATGGGGCCATGCAGGCATGGACTCAACTGGAAGTGGTGGAGTCGGTTTCCGATACTTCCCGCGAGATCCATTTGGATAAGGCTCGCTTGTACGCTGAAAAGCCGCAAGTGGGTGATGTTGTGGAACGTGAACTTGACCCATCCTATCTCGGTAGAATTGCTGCGAAAACTGCGGAACAGGCGATCAAGCAAAGGCTCAGACAATTCGAAAAAGAGCATATTTACGACGAGTTTCGTGATCAGGTCGGTAGCCTGGTAACTGGCATTGTTCGGCGTAAGGAGAGAGGAGACTTAATCGTTGAGGTCGGAAAAGCCGAAGCTCTACTTCCCTGGCGCGAGAGGGTGCCCGGTGAAGATTGGGTGCCTGGCGAGCGTATTCGTTGCCTTCTCAATAAATTGGAGCAGCAAGGGCGTGGTCCCGAGCTGATTCTCAGCCGTTCGAGCCTTAATTTTGTTCGGAAACTTTTCGAAATGGAGGTTGCAGAGATCGCTGACGGAACGGTGACTCTTGCCGCAATGGCCAGAGAACCCGGATATCGAACCAAGGTTTGCGTCAAAAGTACGGACCCAAAGGTAGATCCTGTCGGAGCCTGTGTTGGAGCTCGTGGAGCTCGAGTCAAAAGCATCGTCCGGGAAATGAATGGCGAGAAAGTCGATATCGTTCGATGGTTTGAGGATCCCGTCGAGCAATTGGCTGAGGCTCTGAAGCCGGCCGTTCCTCAAAACGTAAACTTGGATAGAGACAAGCGTCGTATGTATTTCGAAGTTGTCGAGGATGACCTTTCGGTGGCCATAGGGCGCAAGGGCATAAATGCGCGTTTGACCTCGCGATTGCTTGGATGGAAGTTGGACATAGGCAAGGTTGTGGTCAAAGAAGTTGGTTTTGATGAGCGTAAGGCCAAGGCGGCCGAGGCGTTGACCTCCGTTGGCATTGAATTCGAGGTTGCGGATCGTCTCGTTGCCTTCGGACTTGTCAGTCCCGAGGCTTTTGAAGGGGTAACCGCCTCGGATTTGGTGGGTTTGGGCTTTGAGAACGAGGTAGCGGATTCGATCCTGGAGAAAGTTGCCGTCGGTTCATCTTCCGATGAAGAAACGCAAACCCAAGACGCTTAATTCGTTTTTAAACGATCTTTGACCAATGAGTGTACGAGTCCATGCCATAGCCAAGGAAATTAAGAAAACCAGCAAGGAGGTCTTGGATATCTTGGTTGAGCGCGGATACGACCTGAAGAGCGCTTCCTCAACGATTGATAACATAACGGCCCAATCTTTGATCGAAGAGTTTTCGGCTGAAGGAGACGAACTCGCTGTCGAAGAAGTCAGCGAAAAGGTAACTGTTTCGGAGGCACCACAAACGGAAAAGGTGGGTGATTCTGACTCTCAGGGTACTTCCCAATCCATTCCACTCGTAAAGAGCAAAGAGGATTTGGAGAGGGAGCGGGTTGAGCGAGAAGAAGCCGAAAAGGAAGAGAAGGGCGAAATTCTAGAGGGTGAAGAGCCCGTTGCACCGGAGCCTACTTCAAAATCAGCGTCAGTCCCACCTCCTCCTACGGCCAAACGAGCTTCTGCTCCTCCCCCACCGCAAACCGCCGGCAGGGCAGGAACACCACCGGTTCCTGCTTCGAGCCAAGGAGAAGAACTTTCGGATGATGACAAGGGTAAGGTTGAGGGCAATCTCATCATCGTCAAGCCCCCGATCGTGGTTCGTGATTTTGCAAATCTAATTGGCCTAAAGCCCTTTCAGTTGATTTCCGAATTGATGGAGATGGGTATCTTCGCATCGATGAACCAAGCGATCGAAGAGGAAGTTGCTCGGAAAGTTGCAAAACTCAAGGGTTTCGATCTGGAAATCCGTCATCGGGGTACTAAGTCCGAAGCAAATTTGGAAAAGAAAAAGGAGGTGGTCGATGAGAATGATGAGAGATTCCTCGAGCCACGTCCGCCCGTTGTTTGCATTTTAGGTCACGTCGACCATGGTAAAACAACGCTTTTGGATACTATTCGAAAGGCCAACGTCGTAGCTGGTGAAGCCGGTGGCATCACACAGCACGTAGGGGCTTATCAAATCCAACATAATGGTCAAAAGATTACGTTTTTGGATACACCGGGCCATGCTGCCTTTTCTAAAATTAGAGAGAGGGGAGCGAACCTAACGGATGTTTCCGTACTTGTGGTGGCAGCCGATGATGGTTTTATGCCTCAGACCGATGAGGCTCTTAAGTTTGCCCAACGCGCTCAAGGGGCCTTGTTGGTTGGGATCAACAAAATGGACGTCAAGGGAGCGGATGCCGATAAGGTGAAGACTCAAATGCAAGAAAGGTCGATACCTTCCGAAGATTGGGGAGGGGATGTCGTAACTGTTCCAATCTCCGCCTTGAAGGGGGAAAACGTCGAAGAACTGCTCGATATGATCCTTTTGCAGGCAGAGCTTATGGAACTTAAGGCCAACCCGGAAGCAGTTGCAGAGGGCATTGTGGTGGAAGCTCGAATGGAAGTCGGAAGAGGACCTACTGCCACTGTGATCGTGCAAAAAGGCACTTTAAAAGTGGGTGACGCCATCCATTGCGGTTCAGTCTTCTGTAAGGTCAAGGCAATGATCGATGATCAGGGTAATCAAATCAAATCCGCTCCACCAAGTACACCGGTCAATTTGCTCGGATGGTCTGACGTTCCGGATGCCGGAGCGGTTTTCAAACGAACAAAAAACGAGCGAGAAGCCAGAAAGTTGGCGGAAGATTTCGAGCACCAATCAAAAGTAAGTTCCACCGAACTGACGGAACCCGAGGAACCGGAAAGTGATTCTGCTGGAGTGGATGCGCTTTTCGCGGCAATTTCGAAAAGCAAGGCCACGACTTATAAGGTGATTCTCAAAGCCGACGTTCGCGGTTCCCTTGAGGCATTGGAAGGATCCTTGGAATTAATTCAAAGTGAAAAGGTTTTTCTCGAGGTTTTGAAGGGAGAAATTGGTCAAATCACCAAAAATGACGTTAAGATGGCAAACACTTCCGGTGCGGATGTAGTAGGTTTCAACGTCAAGTTGGAGAATGGCGTAATGGGTGAGGCGAAACACCTTGGGGTTCGAGTTTTCCAAAATAACATAATCTACGAGATTATTGATTTGGTTAAGGATAATATGGCCGATTTACTTGAAGCCGAAACCGTCGAAAAGAAAACTGGTCGAGCGGAAGTTCGTCAGGTATTTCGCGTCAGCAAAGGGCGCACGGTTGCCGGTTCCATGGTCATGGAAGGTTCCATTGGTCGTAACAAGGGAGCTCGTCTCGTTCGAGGTGGAGAAGTTTTGGCCGAAGGTAAAATCGATACTCTCAAAAGATTCAAAGATGACGTAATGGAAGTGAAAGCGGGATTCGAATGCGGAATCCGGTTGGATTCTTTCGATGGGTACGAAGAAGGAGACGTCATCGAGACATTCGAGTTGGAAAAAACTCGACCTTCCCTCTAGCTTAAAGCGATGAGTTTGAGGCTTGCTCGAGTCAATGAGCTGATCAAGCGCGAAATTGGGACCTACCTAAGCACAAGGTATCGTTCGGAAAGCGTCAGATGGACCATAACTTCCGTTGACGTCTCTGCTGATTTGAGGAATGCCTCTGTTGGATATTCTGTCTTGGGCGAAGAGTTGCATGCGAGGGAAGCCCAACTTTTTTTCCGGAAGCATGCCGGTGAAATTCGTAAGGTAGTTTCCAAGCAGGTAATCCTGAAATATTCTCCTCGTTTGCAATTCGTTCGAGATCTTGGGATTGAGAGAGGTAATAGGGTTATGGAAATTCTTGACGAGCTTGATTCTGGAAATCTGCCTAATGATGACCCTGAGAATTCACCGTGACGTCACGATCACTGTGACATAAGAGTGACAGTGTGACTCGATTTTTGGTTCAGAGTTCCTTTTTTTTAAAGCTCTATTTCCCTAAAATTCTTATTGATAAATGCTTAGAGAAAAAAATAGGGTAGGCGCAAGATTTGCATTATACCCCATGTGAGCAAAATAATTGGAATAGATTTAGGTACCAGTAATTCATGTATGGCAGTCATGGAAGGTGGCGAGCCTCAGGTAATCGCTAATTCCGAGGGAAACCGGACGACTCCTTCCATTGTTGCTTTCAGCAAAAACGGTGAGCGATTGGTTGGTCAGTCGGCCAAGCGCCAGGCGGTAACCAATCCTGCCAATACAATCTTTTCGGCCAAGCGTCTCATTGGGCGTAAATACACCGAAATTAAGGACGAGGTCGCTAACCTGCCATACAAAGTTGTTGAAGGTAAGAACGGAGCGGCGGTTATCGAATGTGAGATTGACGGGAAGACTGAAACTTTCATGCCCGAGCAAATTTCCTCGATGATTCTTGGCAAACTTAAGGCGGATGCCGAGGCTTATCTTGGAGAACCGGTTACTCAGGCCGTTATCACCGTGCCAGCTTACTTTAATGATGATCAGCGTCGTGCCACCAAAGACGCAGGTGCCATCGCAGGCTTGGAAGTGCTTCGAATCATTAACGAACCTACCGCAGCATCTCTTGCTTACGGTTTGGACAAAAAAGGCGAAGAGACCATTGCGGTATACGATTTGGGCGGTGGTACGTTTGACATAAGCGTTTTGGAAATTGCCGAAGGTGTTTTCGAAGTGAAGGCGACCAATGGTGATACCCAGTTGGGTGGCGACAATTGGGATCAGCAAATTATCAATTGGTTGATCGAGGAATTCAAAAACGACCAAGGAATCGATCTGACGGGTGACCCTATGGCGATGCAAAGGTTGAAGGAAGAGGCTGAAAAAGCCAAAATGGCCTTGTCCTCATCGCAATCCACGGAAATCAACTTGCCTTTCATTACGGCTGACGCATCAGGGCCAAAGCATTTGAACGTTACGCTTTCCCGTTCCAAATTGGAACAGATTTGCGATAATTTGTATGAGCGAACGATATCCCCTTTCGAAGCTTGCTTGAAAGATTCCGGAATGAGCATTGGGGAGGTAAATAACCTTGTTCTCGTGGGTGGAATGACCAGAAGTCCCAAAATCATCGAATTGGCCAAAGAGTTGGGCGGGAAGGATGCGCATCAGGGCGTGAATCCAGATGAAGTGGTTGCGATTGGAGCTGCGGTACAGGGTGCCGTATTACAGGGTGACGTTAATGACGTCTTGCTTTTGGACGTTACCCCGTTGACTTTGGGCATTGAAACGGCGGGTGGTGTCTCGACCTCGATGATCGATCGTAATACCACGATCCCGACTAAGAAATCGCAAGTCTTTTCAACTGCCGCCGATAACCAACCTGCGGTGGACATTGTGGTTCTTCAAGGCGAGCGTTCCATGTCTCAAGATAACAAAATATTGGGTACCTTCAAGCTAGACGGCATTGCCCCTGCGCCTCGTGGAACTCCGCAGATTGAAGTTACCTTTGACATTGATGCCAACGGCATTCTCAACGTCACCGCGAAAGATCAAGGTACGGGCAAGGATCAGAAGATCACAATTTCCGGTTCTTCCAGTATGGATGAGGCTGAAGTCGATCGCCTCCGCAAGGAAGCTGAAAAATACGCAGATCAAGACAAGGAACGCAAGGAGCAGGTGCTCGTTCGTAACGAATTGGATTCGATGGTTTACCAATGTGAAAAACAATTGTCTGATTTAGGCGATAAGGCGCCCGAGGAACTCAAATCAAAAGTGGATGCTTTGCTTTCGGACACCAAAAAGATCCTCGAAAAAACTGACGTTACCTTGGACGAACTTAAGGACGCTAAGGATTCCCTGCAAAAAAGCTTTGAGGAACTTGGCCAAGAGGCAATGAAGAATGCTGGAGCAGGATCTGACCCAATGCCCGGTGGTGGCTCCGAACAGTCCTTCGCAGGAGACGATTCCGCCTCCGCTGACGATTCCAAGAAAAAAGAAGAAGATATCGTCGACGCTGACTTTGAGGTTGTCGACGAAGAAAAGGAATCGAAATGAATTTTAAAAGAAGCCTCCTCTAGGGCTTCCCTAACCTCAAATCTAAATAAACCCAAAACTAAAGGAATATGAGCAAACCAAAAATAACTCCGTTGGGAGATCGCGTCTTGGTCAAGCACGTCGATGAAGACGAGCAAGTAAAAGGCGGTATCATCATACCCGACTCTGCAAAGGAAAAGCCACAAGAAGCTGAAGTAGTCGCTCTTGGTACTGGTAAGAAAGACGAGGATGGCAAAGCCATTCCCTTTCAGGTCAAGAAGGGAGACAAAGTACTAATAAGCAAATACGGTGGAACCGAGGTCAAGCTCGACGACGTTGAATACCAACTCGTCCGTGAAGATGATATTCTCGGGGTCATCGGATAAGGCTGTCTCGCCTCATAATCATAAACAACACAAGAAATTATAGAAATGGCTAAGCAAATATTATTCGACGAAGCGGCCCGTAAAAAAGTTCTCAAGGGTGTAACCACACTTTCCGATGCGGTAAGCGTGACCCTTGGACCTAAAGGCCGGAATGTTCTTATCGACAAAAAATTCGGTTCACCAACGGTGACCAAGGACGGTGTGACCGTCGCCAAAGAGATTGAATTACAGGATCCCTATGAAAATATGGGTGCTCAAATGGTTCGCGAAGTTGCATCGAAAACTTCGGATCTTGCAGGTGACGGCACTACCACGGCAACCGTTTTGGCCGCAAGTGTATATCGTGAAGGCTTGAAAAACGTAGCTGCAGGTGCAAATCCCGTTTACTTAAAGCGTGGAATCGACAAGGCAGTTGAGTCCGGAGTTGCAAAGTTACTTCGCGACAGCAAAAAGGTCTCCGATCGCGAGGAAGTTCGCCAAGTCGCGACCGTTTCCGCCAACTGGGACGGAGAAATTGGGGAAATCATCGCCGATGCAATGGATAAGGTCGGCAAGGATGGAACCATAACCGTAGAAGAAGCCAAGAGCATCGAAACCACACTCGACGTGGTGGAAGGTATGCAGTTCGACAAGGGTTACCTCAGTCCTTATTTCTGCACCAATAACGACACGATGGAAGCGGTGCTTGATGATTGCTTCATCTTGATCCACGAAAAGAAAATCACTGCCTTGAACGATCTGTTGCCTTTGCTTCAACTCGTTTCCAAGCAAGGCAAGCCTCTTCTCATCATCGCTGAAGACGTCGAAGGGGAAGCTCTTGCCGCATTGGTTGTCAACAAATTGCGTGGAACCTTAAATGCGGTTGCCGTCAAGGCTCCTGGTTTCGGAGATCGCCGGAAGGAAATGCTTCGGGACATCGCCATCCTCACGGGAGGTCGTTGCTTGACCGAGGATCTCGGGATCAAGCTTGAAAACGTTCAGCTTGCCGACCTTGGTAAAGCGAAGCGAATTTCCGTGGACAAGGAGAATACCGTGATTGTCGAAGGTTCCGGTAAAGCTTCGGATATTCAGGGACGCGTTAAGCAAATCCGTCGTCAAATCGACGAAACCACCTCCGATTACGATCGCGAAAAGCTCCAAGAGCGTCTTGCGAAGCTTGCCGGTGGTGTTGCAGTGATTAACGTAGGAGCTGCTACCGAACCTGAAATGAAGGAAAAGAAAGCCCGCGTGGAAGACGCCTTGCATGCTACCCGCGCCGCGGTTGAAGAAGGAATTCTTCCAGGCGGTGGTGTTGCCTTGCTTCGCGCCGCCAACGCGGTTGAAAAAGCCGCCACCAACTTGGAGGGTGATGAAGCAATTGGAGCATCCATCGTTCGAAGAGCCATTGAGTCTCCTTTGCGCAAGCTTTGCGACAATGCTGGAGTTGAAGGTTCCCTTGTCGTTCAGCAAGTCCTCAAGTCCAAAGGCACGATGGGCTATAACGTTGCAACCGACACCCACGAAGATCTGATTAAGGCTGGCGTCGTTGATCCCACTAAGGTGACTCGTACTGCGTTGCAAAACGCAGGCTCAGTCGCAGGTCTTCTGTTGACCACTGATTGCATGATTACGGACATCCCCGAAGAGGAAAAACCCGCTGCTGGCGGACATGACCACGATCATGGGATGATGTAAGATTCCTTTCTTACTGTTTTTGAAAAGGCGCTTCCAATCGGAAGCGCCTTTTCTTTTGGCGACTTCAATTAGGTAGTTCTTTATGGGGCTCATACTCTTTTTGAAGTCGATCTTTTAAAATTGTAACCCCATTAGTGTAGGTATGCATATCCTTTTTTCGGTACTCTGCTTAGTTCTGTTTCCGGTTTCGGAAATGAAAGTTTATTCAAAACCAGATGGTGCGATGGATTTTCTATCCATCCAGGGTAAAACTCAATTTCGAGGACCTTCGGGGCAGGGGCATTACGAAGGTTCAGATTTTCCCGTCCGCTGGTCTGTCTCAGAATCCATTCATTGGAAAACCGAGTTACCCGGGAAGGCATGGTCGTCGCCTATTTGGATCAAAGATTCGAATTCCCTCATCTTGACTAATGCTTTGGAAGAAGAAGGGGGGCTTTCTCTTGAGGTTCTTTCCCTGGATCTTGGGAGCGGCAGAAGAAACTGGGTTCGTCCGCTTTTCAAGTACCGCGAATCCCCTCAGATTCACAGGAAGAATAGCCACGCAAGTCCAACTCCTTGTTTTGATGGCAAAAGAATATACGTTCATTTCGGGAATCTTGGGACTGCATGTCTGTCTTTGAATGGAGAGGTTCTCTGGAAGAAAAGGTACGACTACAGCCCCGTTCACGGAGGCGGGAGTTCGCCGGTTGTGCATGGAGAATTGTTGATTTTTAGCGCCGACGGATACTCCAACCCTTGTCTCTATGCCCTTGAAAAGAATACGGGGGAGATCCGATGGAAAGCCAATCGAGATAGCCAAGCCAAGAAAAATTTTTCATTCTGCACTCCCTTGGTAATCGAATCCGAGGATCGGGTTCAAATTGTAAGTCCCGCGAGCGATTACGTTTTTGCCTATGATCTAGAGGGAAGGCAAATTTGGAAATCGAAGTACTCAGGCGGTTACTCCGTCGTTCCTCGGCCCGTTTATGGCGATGGAATGGTTTTTGTCAGCAGTGGCTATGATCGGCCATCAACCTACGCGATCAAGGTCAATGGAACGGGAGACGTAACGAAGACGCACGTCGCATGGAAAACGAGCAAGTCGGCGCACCGCAATTCATCGCCTTTGCTGGTGCGGACAAGAGAGGATGGCTTATTGTTCTTCATGGCTGCGGATCACGGTGTGGTAAGTTGTCGAAGCGCCAAGACCGGTGAACTAAAATGGATGGAAAGAGTTGCAGGCAGTTGTTCGGGTTCCCTTATTTTTGCGGGTGGAAGAATTTACCTGACCGATGAGGAAGGTAAGACCTTCGTTTTCAATGCCCGATCCCAGTACCGGTTAGTTGCTGAAAATGACTTGCAGGAGAGAACCTTGGCCAGCCCAATTGCCGTTCCAAACGGACTGGTTATCAGAACCGAAAGCCGAGTCTGGAAAATCAGGCAAGAGTGAAAGCAATAAGGCGGATTTCAGGCGGAAACTCGCTTGTCTGAGGCAAACCTCGCGGATTGTTCTTCTGCGTGATAGGAGGAGCGAACCAAAGGTCCGGATTCAACGACTTCGACGCCCATGTCATGAGCTTCCTTTTTCCATTGGGCAAATTCTTCAGGAGTGGCCCAGCGGTCAATTGGCGCGTACTTTGAACTTGGTTGCAGGTATTGTCCTAAGGTAAGGATGTCGAGACCGATTCTAGCCAAATCGCTAATGGCTTGGCGGATCTCCTCCTGCTTTTCGCCCAATCCCAACATGATTCCGGACTTGATGCGGAAGCCACGATTCTTCGAATGAGCAAGGACGTCCAGACTTCTTTGATAGCTGGCTGTTTTTCGAATGGGCCTTTGCAACCTTTCGACCGTTTCCAAGTTGTGGTTGAAAATATCAGGATTCGCATCAAGCACGAGGTCAAGATTTTCAAAGTTTCCCTTGAAATCGGGAACCAGCACTTCGATGGCAGTCGAAGGGTTGCGGTATCGCACAGCCCGGATGGTCGCGGCCCAAACCTTGGCTCCTCCATCCTTCAAGTCGTCACGAGCGACCGATGTGAGAACACAGTGCCGAAGTCCCATTTTTGCAACGGCGTCTGCGACTCGAGGGGGTTCCGACAAATCCAGTTCGGTAGGTTTTCCCGTTTGTACGGCGCAAAAGGTGCAAGCCCTCGTGCAGACGTTCCCCAAAATCATAAGAGTGGCAGTGCCTCTTGACCAACACTCCCCCATGTTCGGGCATTGAGCGCTTTGGCAAACGGTATGCAACTGGTTGTCGTCAACTATTTCCCGCACTTCTCCATAGGCTGGTCCCGAAGGAAGCTTAGCTCTGAGCCAATTTGGCTTTCTGGATCTAGAACTTTCTTTGGACATGTGAATCGGTTATGGTTTTACGGAAGATGGGCCTGATTTGCCAGCTGTACGTTCATATCCATCTCCGGATGCATTTCTTTCGTATCTTAAAAACCCGTGTCTTTCGAGATTTTCTTTGGAAAGAGAATCTTTTTCCTTCTGAGAAGAATGCTTGAGAAACAGGGAAGGGGAGCCAATGATCCGTTTGATTGGCTCTTTTGTAATTGGATGGATAGTGGAAGGGGACGCGTCACTCCTTTCCTCGATTTCAATGATTTCGGGAGGAGTTTTCCCATTGAGAATTTGGTATTGATAAACGGGCATACCCTTGAGTTAGGCCGACTTTTTTTTCCTTGGGGGGAATTCGAATCCTATTCCACCGTTGTCTTTGAGGATAAGATTCGCGTCAAATGGACGTTTGGTACGCCTAGATACGAAGCCTTTGAGCAGGCTGGTCTTTTTTTCCTTAACCAGCTTGACGAATTCATCAAGAGGAATGTCCCGATCCAGCAACTTGCGGGTGACACGAAAGCTGCAGGTACCTTCGGAAACCTTTTTGTGATCGGTACAAATGTAGGAAATTTCCGTCTGCTTGACGTCCCCCGAGCACATCGGGCAAGCAGCGACCACCGGAGAGTCTTTCATCTGGTCATTTTCCTCCGATTCCTGCTCCTCGTTGTTGTTAAAGACAAAACTCACTTTGAGGTCTTCCTCCAATTGAAGCATGGCTGAAAATTTACGACCGGTTTTGGCAATGAAGTCGTCGAGAGGACCGACTCTCTTATCTTTGAGCAAGGTGGAAACTTCATCCACTTCCAACCTTCTTCCAGCGATGCTTTTTGAAATCTTAAATTCACCGGAAAGGTTTTGGTAAAAACTCAAGCCCTCATAGATGGGCTCTCCGTTCAAGGGTGAGACCAATTCGGTTTCCTTTAGGTTTTCCGCAGATTCAGTGAATCCCGTGGTTCTGGCAACGAAGTCTTCCGTGACTTTGGAAATTTCCGTCATGAATTCGTCACGGGTCATTTCTCCATCTTCGATTTTTCTAAGTTTGTATTCCCACTCTCCCGTCATAGCGGGGCTAGTAAGAACTTCGGCTCCCGTGGCGTGAAGGAAATCGAACAAATCCTCCGCCTTAATGGTCGGATGCAGTTGCGTTCCTTCTCTTCTGACGTATTTTTCCTTGATCAGATGTTCAATGGTCGCCGCTCGAGTTGCCGGTGTTCCAAGACCCTTTTCCTTGAGGGCTTCCGCCAACTCCTCGTCATCCACCAATTTGCCAGCTCCCTCCATCGCCGAAAGCAAAGTGGCTTCTGAATATCTGGGAGGAGGTTTGGTGTCATCCGTTTCCATTTTGCATTCTAACAAGGCGGCATTGTTTTGATCCGTCTCGGTCAAGGGAGGAAGACTGTCGGACGGTTGGTTATCCTTACCGTATATGGCCAACCAGGATGGCTCAACCAAGACCCGTCCTTCGGTTTTAAAGGAGTGCTTTCCAACTGCGCTGGTTCTGGTGGTGACGTCCCATTGAGCAGGTGGATAAAAAACAGAGAGGAAACGCTTGGCGATCAGGTTATAGATTTTCCATTCGTTGGCATCGAGGGAGGCCGGAGTTTTATTAGTGGGGATAATCGCAAAGTGGTCACTGATTTGTTTGTTGTTGAAAATTCGCCTGTTTTTCTCGTCTACCCAACCCTCTTCCAAAACTTTCTTTCCGAAAGGAGAGAGTTCGTTCGGTAAGACACCCAAGAGTTCCGTACAGGTGGGGCCGTAATCCTCGGGCAGAGCCTTGGAGTCAGTTCGGGGATAGGTGATGACCTTATGCCTTTCGTAGAGTGATTGAGCCAATTGAAGCGTTCTGCTAGCTGGAAAATGGTGAAGCCGGTTTGCTTCTCGTTGAAGAGTGGTCAAGTCGTAGAGCCTTCCGGGTGCTTGTGGAGACCGCTTTTTGACTTCGGAAACATCCGCTATCTCCGAATTCTGCAATTCCTCCATAATGACCTCCGCAGAATTCTTTTCCCAAATACGGTCTACGCGATCGTGTTTGTTCGCATCTGCTTTTTTGAAATTTGGCTTTTGGAAGGTTCCGACGTACGAACCTTCGGATATTTGAAATTTGGCTGTAATTTTGTGAAAGGTCTTGGGAATGAAATTGCGTATTTCCAATTCCCTGTCGATCACCAGAGAGAGGGTGGGAGTCTGAACCCGTCCAACTGTGGAAACTTGTCGGGACCTCGATTTGCTCCTTTTGATGGTAACGGCTCGGGTGCCGTTTATTCCCACCAACCAGTCCGATTCCGAGCGACACCTTGCGGCATCCTGAAGCGCCTGCAATTCACTACCTGAACGGAGTTGTTGAAACGCTTCCCTGATGGACTGGTCCGTCATGGAGAGCATCCACAATCGTTTCACTGGTATGCTTGATTTGGAAAGTTCGTAAATGTAAGTGAAGATCAATTCTCCTTCGCGACCGGCATCGCAAGCGTTTATGACGCATTCAACGTCTTTTCTTTTGAGTTGTTTCTTGAGTTGTTGGAATTTCTTTTTGTTTGAAGCAATCGGCTTAAGTTGAAATTGCGGAGGAATGATCGGAAGGTTGGATAATTTCCAAGCTTTGAGCTTTTTATCGAAGTCATCCGGCATAAACAACTCGACCAGATGTCCCACCGCACTGTCAATGATCCATTCGTCATTCTCGAAGTAGTCTTCCTTTTTGGGTACTTTACCGAGGACTCGAGCAAGGTCACGAGCAACGCTTGGCTTTTCGGCAAGGACTAGTTTCTTCATAATTCGGCAGTGGAGGCAGGATGCAAAGCAATCGAAAGTTCTAGGAGGAGGGGAGAAATCGGGGAAGGATTTCGTCCATTTGGCTCAATAAGTGAGAAATGGATTCGACCGTTTCATTACCCATGTTGGAGATGCGGAAGGTCTGTCCTTTGATTTTGCCGTAACCTCCGTCAATCGAGAGTTTCCTTTCCTCTCGCAATGCCTTTACGAATCCTCCCACATCCATATTCAGGTTGTTTTTGACGCAACTCAATGATTTGGATGCGTAGCGCTTTTCGGGAAGGAGTTCGAATCCGTTTTTTTCGACCCATTGGTGAACCAGAGAGTTGAGCTGAGCATGCCTTGAAAACCGATTTTCCACGCCTTCTTCGAAAATTGTTTCAAGGGTATGGAGCAACCCATGGATCAGGGGAATGACAGGAGTGCTGGGAGTCATGCCCTTTTCATGATTTTTCAGGAACTCAAGGAAATCGAAATAGTATCCGCGAGCTTCGATTTCCTTGGCTCTTTCAAAGGCCCGTTGTGAAACGGAAAACAAAGCCAGTCCCGGAGGAAGAGCCAGAGCCTTCTGCGATCCGGTCAACAGGACGTCTATGCCCCACTGATCTTTGGGTATGGGGACGACGGAGAATGAACTTACTGTATCAATCACGGATAAGACTTCAGGATACTTGGCCAAAACTTTCATAATGTCTTCGAGTGGATTCATCATTCCACAGGAGGTTTCGTTATGGACCAAGGTAACCAAATCGAACTCACCCGTGGCTAGCCTCTCATCCAATTCCTCTGGGTCAATGTGCTTTCCCCACTCGACTTGTAGCGCCTCGACTGCTTTCCCACACCTGCTCGTAACGTCGATCCATTTGTCCGAAAAGGCCCCGCATCCGCAACACAGGGTTTTTTTGCGGGTTAAGTTGCGTACCGCTCCCTCCATTACCCCCCATGCGCTTGAGGTCGAAAGGAACACAGGGTCCTGCGTTTGGAAAAGCTTTTGCAGAAGAGGTTGGCATTGGTTGTAAAGATCAACGAAGTCGCTGCTTCGATGTCCCATTACGGGGGTTGTGAGAGCTTGGTATGCCTCAGGGGAGACGTTTACGGGTCCTGGGATGTGTAGTTTGTAATCGATCATGAATTGTTTTTTTGTGAAAGAATCGGCTCATAAGACTTGTTGTCCTTACCTACCAGCACCAAGCGGGGTTCCCAAACCGAAGCCTCCTCAGGATTAAGGGAGACGAAAGTCAGGATCACCAAAAGGTCACCAGGTTTTCCTTTGTGGGCGGCGGCTCCATTGAGCTCTATCTGACCAGACCCTCTCGGTGAAGGTATGCAATAGGTTTCGAAACGTTCACCGTTGCTGATGTTCCCGACGAGAATCTTTTCGTGATGAAGGAAGCCCGCTGCCTCCATCAAATCCAAGTCAATGGAAAGACTACCCGAGTAGTCGGGGGCGACGGAAGTTACGGTAGCTCGGTGGAGCTTGGACTTTAACAAGGTTACTTGCATCTGTGAGACAAAGGAAAAGAGGTCATCAAATCGTTCTATCCTTCAAAGTCAACAGAGCAAAAGACGGGCGGCGTTTTATTCGGGTTGAAAGAACCCTTGATTTGGTTAGAAAAATCGATTGTGACGACAACCAAGGTCTTGTGGATAAAAGAGAAATGGAGTGATTTCGAAAGCTTCGTGGAAAGCGTGATCTATGATCGCGACTTGTCGGTGTCGGCTCGCCTGTTCGGGCTTTTTCTGCGTCCCTTTTCCTTTCTGTTTTCAGGAATCGTTCGTCTTAGGCTTTTCCTTTATTCCAACCGCCTTTTTCTTCGAGACAAGCCCTTGGATTGTTTGGTGATCGTCGTTGGCAATTTGACCGTTGGGGGAACGGGGAAGACTCCCGTGGTCGAACGGTTCGCCAAGGAGCTGATGGAAAAAGGAAAGAAAGTCGCAATTTTGAGTCGCGGATACAAAAGCAAGAACGACAAAACCGATTCTTCGGGATCGAACTTTCTTTGGAGGAAAGTTTCACGCAGACCCAAAGTGGTGAGTGATGGAAAGGAGATTCTGCTGAATTCGGACGAAGCAGGCGACGAGCCCTTCATGTTGGCCAGTAATTTGCCGGGAGCCGTAGTTCTCGCACACAAGGACCGAGTCAATGCGGGAAGATTTGCGATCAAAAAGTTTGGTGTTAACGTCATTATCCTAGATGATGGATTTCAATATCTCTCGCTTAAGGGTCAACTGAATCTTCTGCTCGTGGATCAAACCAATCCATTCGGCAACCGAAGTCTTTTGCCTCGAGGAATTCTAAGGGAACCGATTCGTCATCTCTCCCGAGCTTCTTACGTCTTCCTTACCAAATCGGAAATCGAGCCGGATCTCGAACTTTTGCAGACGATTCGAAGATACAATCAAAATGCCGAGATCATTCGTTGCGTGCACAAGCCCAAATTCTTTCGGGAAGTCAATGGAGATGGGGTTCAGGGGCTTAATCTTCTTTACGAGTCCTTTGTAGGGGTTTTTTGCGGGATTGCCTCGCCAAAGGGGTTTGAGGAACTGATCGACAGAATGTCGGGGGAATTGAGATTCCGAAAAAGGTTTCTGGACCATCACCGTTATCAGGCGGACGAGCTTGATCTTTTGTTCAAACATGCCAAAAACGCCGGGGCGGACATAATGGTCACAACGGAAAAGGATGCCGTGCGGATTCCCGAGAATTACAAACCTCTCCTTCCCCTTTACTACATTAGGATGGAGATTGAAATCATCGAAGGGTTCGACGATTTCAGGGATGCCGTTGAGGATATCTGCTTTGCCGACAAGGCTTTTTCACGCACCCGTTCGGAAAAGGACGCCTTAGCGTAAGAAAATGGCTAATAAGGGTAGGATAAGTTTGTTTCAACTAGTGCATCCATACATTCGATTTTCGCATTGGGACGGATCCCATGGCCAAGATTTAGAATATGCGCGGAATCCTCCCGCATCGAATCGAGGATTCGCATCGTTTCGGCTCGAACGAGTTCCGGGTTCGTCTCCATGATGGCAGGATCCATGTTTCCTTGCAGGACAAAAGGGCAGGGGAGCATGCTTCTTGCATCCCGCAAATGGATTCCATGATCAAGGCTTAATCCCGATACACCGCTTTGGCAGAGAGTCTTAAGTCTTTCCTTGGAAGACTTTGCATACAACAGCACAGGGCATGGATCAGATAAGTTCTCCACGATTTCCTTGATCCACTTGAGAGACCAATCCCAAGCTTTTTCTTTCGGACAGAGGGAATGCCAACTATCAAAGATTTGAAGGGCATCCACGCCTGCTTGCATCTGCATTTCAATGAGCTGCCTTAGGGCGAAGGAGATTTTTTCCAAGAGTGCTTCGAACGCTTTTGGATGGTGGGTCGCCCATTCCACTGCCTTGGGAAAACCCTCAGCGGAACCACCTTGGATCATATAGCAGGCCAGAGTCCATGGAGACCCGCAAAACCCGAGCAAAGCCTTCTTATCCATTAGGTCCCTTTCAATCAAAAGAAGGGCATCCTTCATGTAAGATAGCTTCTCTTCGATACCCTCCGCTTCGAGTCTGTGAATGCAATCTTTCCCTTTCAGGGAAAACTCCATTTCAATGCCTCCTTGGTCTCGGAAATGATAAGGTTGACCCATCGCTTCCGGAATCACCAAAATATCACTGAAGAGAATCACCGCATCCAAGTCAAAGCGCTTGAGAGGTTGAAGACTGACTTCCTTAGCCAATTCAGGCGTCTTTACCATTTCAAGAAAGCTGTATTCTTGCTTCAATTTTTTGTATTCGGGCAAGTATCGTCCCGCCTGTCTCATCACCCAGAGCGGAGGGCGGCCCGTGTTCTTGCCGGCTAGGGCATTACGAAATTTCAGTTTTCCGTTCATTCACTCAATTTCCAACCAGTCTTGCGGTTGCAGGTAGTGGTCATACAGCTCCTTTTCCTTCGAACCTTCTTCCGGTTGCCAATTGTATTTCCAATTCGCTTCAGGAGGAAGGGACATAAGAATGGATTCCGTTCTTCCTCCGGATTGCAGACCAAAATGAGTTCCACGATCAAAAACCAAGTTAAATTCGGCGTAGCGACCTCGCCGGTATTTTTGAAATTCCTTTTGAGCTTGGTTGAACGAGGTATCTTTTCTTTTGTTGAAGATTTTGAAATAAGCATCTCCAAAGGTTTCCCCCACATTGATTACGAAATTGAGGGATGCGTCGAATCCTCCTTTAGCATAGTCATCGAAAAAAATCCCACCCACACCCCGAGTTTCTTGGCGGTGGCGAAGGTAGAAATAATCATCGCACCACTTTTTGAACCGAAGATACTGCCCCGCTCCAGATTCGTCGCAAGCCTTCTTGGCCGCCTTATGCCAATCGATCACGTCTTCTCGGATAGGATAGTAGGGGGTCAGATCGAATCCTCCACCGAACCACCAGACCTTATCCTTGCCGGGAGGCGTCGCCTCAAAGTACCTTATGTTGGCATGACTCGTTGGGATGTGCGGATTATCAGGGTGCAGAACGACCGATACACCCATTGCATGAAAGGATACACCGGCTAACTCCGGTCTATTCTGGGTTGCGGTCGGAGGGAGTTGCATCCCCTGCACATCCGAAAAATTGATTCCTCCTTTTTCCAGAAATCGACCGGAATGAAAGGCCCAAGTTCTGCCACCGCCACCTTCCTGCCGAGTCCATTCATCCTCTTGAACGCACAGAGCGGAGTCCGATTCCTCGAGCCGCTCCCTGAGAGATTCTTGAAGCGAGAGAAAAGTTTGCCTGACTTTTCCTGAATCTGGAGGCATTAGGCAAATTTGGCTACAAAGGGAAAGTGCAAAAACTCCTTCAGAGCATCCGTAAGGATCTTACTCTTCTTCCAATTCCTCAGGGTCCTTAGCCAAATGCTCCTTGGCATCATCCAAATCTTCGCAAATCCCCCATTCTTCGCATCCGTCCAAGTTGTTCCACATATCCGCATCTTCTCCAGTTGCGATGATGGCCCCACGCATGGGAAGCTTCATGTCTTCGATTTTCTCTGCGAACTCACCCACAATCTCAATTGCGTTTTCATCGACTTCCTCGAGAAAAGAGACGTCAATAATCAGTTTGAGAATCCCTTCATTGATCGTGTTGCGGATTCGCTTGTCCATATTTTCCTTGATGTCATCGAGGACAAAGGTGGACAATTCCGGGGGTAGTTTGAAGAAAAGGTAGTCATCCACGAACTTGAAATAGCGAGCGGAAGAATCGAGGTTCATTACCTTGTACATGACCGCTTCGGTCTTGTTGGCATCAAAGGGTTTGGTCACGCAGTCCGCAAAACCTGCATCCAAAGCCTTTTTCTGGGCAACCTCATCTCCCTTGACGATCATTCCGATAACGGGAGTATTCAGCACGTTATGATTGGTTTTGAGTTTTCTTCTCAAATCAACCGCGGTGTCATTGGGCAAAGCCATGCTAATGAGAATTGCTGAAAAAGTTGAATCTTCGCAGGCGCGAAGAGCGGAGGCTTCATCCGAGGCGCTTTTAACGACCCATTCGCTCCTTTGGAAAATATCGGACAGTTGCCTGATGATGTTAGGTTTGTCGTCGACCACCAGAACGGTGACACCGAGGGTGTTGGAAATGTTATGCGTGTCCTTGTCCTCAATCTCCTTGGCGGCGATCCGGTTCATCCGATAAAGTCTCCTTCCAAGAGTCTTGATCAGTTTGATGGCAACCTTGGGATTTTTTCGAACGATGTCGGCGACGCTTTCTTCGACATGCCTAACCTTAGCCTCAGTTTTGGCTATGATGTTGGCGTCCCTTTTAAGCCCGAGGATTTCGCTGAGTTCTCCAAAGATCGAGCCTTTCATGTCGATTTCGCTAAGGACTTTGCTGTCTCGGACGACTTCCAGGACACCGCTTTCCAAAATGCAGAAGCCCTTGCCAAGCTCGCCGGCGGGTAACACTACGTCACCAGGTTGATATTCTTGAAGTCTGATCATGGGGATTATTCAATCATTATTAATTTAGTGACTTTATCAAATAAAATCGGAGTTTCCTCGGAACGATTTACAAAATGCCCTTCAAGTCAAGTGGAAGGGGAGAACCTCAAGTCGATCGAAGAGCAAGAGGTTTGATAAAAGGTGAGTACATAGGTTGGACAAAAAAAAGAAACCCAAGTAGAAAGCACTCTGCCTTATGAATGTATGCGAGACCTACGATTTTATCGTCATTGGCGGTGGTAGCGCCGGTTATGCGGCGGCGAGAACGGCAAATGAATTGGGTGCCAAGGTGGCTGTGGTTGATGATGCCGAAGAATTGGGTGGTTTGTGCATCCTTCGCGGATGCATGCCCTCGAAAACTTTGATCTATTCGTCCGAGATTCTCCATTTCGCGAGGCAAGGAAAGGTTTTTGGATTCGAGGATTCAAGACCGCGAGCGGATTTGGCTTTGATGCAGCGAAGGAAAAAAGAAATCATTGCGGAGTTTGCGGATTACCGAGCGGCTCAGCTAAAGGATGGTCGCTTCTCCCTTTATCGCTCCAAGGCCAAATTTGTGGATCAAAGTTCCATTGAGTTTACTGATGGAAAGACAATCAAGGGCGACCGCTTCGTTTTGGCGACCGGTTCTCAAATCGCCATGCCCCCGGTTCCGGGATTGGATCAAGTTTCATTCAAAACGAGCGATGAGGTCTTGGAATTAACGGAAGTTCCCAACGAGGTGGTGGTCTTGGGCGGAGGTATCGTGGCCTGCGAACTTGCTCAGTTTTTACAAAGAGTTGGGTCAAAAGTGACTCTTCTGCAAAGAAGTGAAGGTATTTTAAGAGATTTTCCTCAACGGGCTTCGGATTGTATTCGGAATAAGTTTACCGAGGAAGGAATGATCGTGAAGACTGGAGTTTCCATCGAAGGCATGGAGCAAGCGCGCGATCAAACCATTCGAGTCGTTTACCGTCATAAGGGTGTTAAAGAATCCATTGATACCCAATTTCTCTTTCATGCTCTGGGACGCAAGCCTGCAACGGACCGTTTGAATTTGAAGGAAATCGGCGTCGAGTTACAGGAAAGCGGTCATGTCCAAACCAATTCATTTCAACAAACTTCGATTTCCCACATTTACGCGGCCGGGGATTGCGCCGGACCTCATGAAATCGTGCACGTTGCCATTCGTCAGGGAGAGACCGCGGCTTTCCATGCACTAGGCAAATCCGTGGAAGCCGTGACTTATGATCACCTGCTGGGCGTTGTCTTCACAGACCCGCAAGTTGCCATCGTCGGTTTGTTGCCTGCCGAGCTAAGGAAAAGAGGCATTGAGTTTCTATCCGCTGATTATCCCTTTGACGACCATGGGAAATCCATTCTGATGGAAGCCAAGCACGGATACGTCGCCGTGCATGCCGAAAAATCCACCGGAGTGGTTCTCGGGGCGGAATGCGCGGGCAAAGACGCGGGCGAACTGATTCAAACCTTGTCCATTGCCGTCTCCCTCAAGGCGACGGTGCACCAATTGGCGAAGGCGGATTGGTACCACCCGACTTTGTCCGAAATCTGGACTTACCCATTGGAGGATCTGGCTGAGGAAATACTCGAGGGATCCTAAAAGAAGTAGAATAACATAAAAATGGCGCAACTCGCCAAACCTCCTGCCCAAAGGCGGTCTTCCCGATAAATCTTTACTCCCGCGTTTTTCGCTTTGTGGGCAGCGGATAGGTAGAAGCATCCAAAGGTCCAAACGGAACCAATCCATGCGGCAATTGTCGGGGAAATGGTATCCAGAACCACCAAAGTAGCCAAAGTGGCGTAGATAAGGAGGCAAAATAGAAGGGTTTTGATGAAGACTGAGAGCTCATGAACGCTGAAGATTTGCAGTCCGGTCCAGGTGAGTTTGCCCTTTTCCTCGTCGGGTTGTGTCTTAAGGCTAATCACCACATGGACCACGGCGCTGAGAAGAGCGGAAACAAAGGCGCCATGCATAAAATTCAGCTTTTCGCCGAACAGATCGATGAGAGCCGGGTTGCCATGCGCGAAGATGGCGTAGAGCGCGGGAATGGAGTAACTGAAGAGGACCCCTGCGAGGATGGCCGCAACTCCGCCCGCTGCGGTGGCCCGTTTCCAACACATGCCCAAAAAGAAGGCAACCACCACCCCCGCAATCAGGTTCCCCTGGTGCTTGGCCACTTTCAAAAAGAAACTATCCTTGGAATTTGGGTCCATGGTGAAGATGGTGATCAATCCGGCCATTACGATAAAGGCAATGATCCAAATCCTTCCCATCTTAATGAGTTTCCTGTCATCCGCCTCCGGATTGAGGTACTTCTTGTAGAGGTCAAAGGTCATGATGGTGGCGGCCGAGTTCATCATCGAGTCGAGACTGGATAGTATCGCCCCGATCATCCCGGCGGCAATCAGTCCCACTAGGCCAAAACCCAGTGGTGAGATTAACTCGGTCATCAATTTGATGAACACCGCATCCTGAGCGACCTCCAAGTTGCGGTCTTTGAAGAGATAGTAGGCGGCGATTCCGGTGCCAATTGAGAAGAAGGGAATGAGTAGCTTGAAGAACCCGGCTGCGATGATCCCCATCTTGGCTTCCTTGTCGGTGGTCGCGGAGAGGGCCCGTTGCACGATGAACTGGTTGGTGCCCCAGTAGTAAAAATGCAGGATCATCAATCCGCTGAGCACTCCCGTCCAGGGCAGGTCAGGGTGATTGGAGGCGTTGTAGAGGTGAAAGCGTTCCACACCCTCTGCGCCGAGATCACGGGCCATCAAACTGGCCCAGCCCCCGATTTCCGGCTGGGAGAAGGTGATGAAGGCAACGAGAAGCCCGGCCAGTAGCAAAAGAACGGACTGAATGACGTCGGTGATGATTACCGCCTTCAAGCCTCCGATGATCACGTAGGCTCCGGTGACCAGAGCCATGATCAGGATTCCCAGTCGGTAACTCAACGGATCCACGTCGCCCGGGGAGATTTCCGGATTTTCTAGGTTTCCACCGGAAAAGCCGATAGCCATGGGTGCGAACAGGTAGGCTTGCGGCATGGGAGCGGTCAGTTCGACTTTACTCACTTGACCGTTGGTCAGGCTGGCTTTCAGAAAATCCACTTTCTGGTTGTTGATCAAAACCTGCGGAGCGGACCCATATTGTTCCCCACCGTGAAGAATCTTGATTTCGGAAAGTTCGCCACCTTCGGAAACTACGGCCTCGGCAACCGCTTTGCGGCCCGTATCTCCCTGGAGGAGGATGTTGATTGACCGGGAACCGATGTAAAAGCCCGGAACCATTTGGATTACCACCATGATGATAACCATGATCAGGGCATAACTAAAGCGGCTCCGATCATCGTATCTTCGGCTCAGGTAATCGCTAAGCGTGTATATGTTCAGTTTACGGTAAACCGGAAGAAAAAAGTAACAAAGCATAAGCAAACCGGCAATCGCAGTAATTTCGAAGTGGCTCTGGGCAAAACCTACGGCAAATCCGACTCCCATCATCCCGACAATATGATTGGCCGAAACGTTGGAACCGAAAATGGAACCGGCGACTCCCCACCAGCGGGTTTTTCTTCCTGCGAGGAAGTAATCTTCCGAACTGTCTTCTTTTCTTCCGACCCATAGGCCCATGCCCATCACCGCGATGAGGGAACCAAAGAAAATAACAAGATCTGTGGAGGAGAGCAAAGAATTCATCTGCCGAAGCTAACTTCGTCCGCTGGATGAGTAAACTGCTTTCTCAGTTCAGGGATGAGTTGGACAACAGACCCTGCAATGTGTAAAAGAACGAATGATCCTGAATCTAATGGTTTTTCTTCTGATTGGAGTCCTAACGCTTGTCACGGCGGGTTGTGGTAGTGAGTCCATTCCTCCCGAAAAGAACGAATCAGTCAAACAAACCAGGAAGGATTCGAACGCTCCCACGAATGAAAAGGAGGATTTGGAAGGCAAGGTTGCGCAAGAGGGGCAGGCGCTTCCGCCTTCTCCCAAGCAACCGGAAGAAAAAGCTGATCCCACGGAATCTCCCGGAGTTGGTCAAGTTCAGGAAATTCTCATGCGGGCGAATCCGGACTATCGCGGGCAGGGGAAGTTGCATGAGGAAAACGGTGTGATTGTGGCGGGGGAGTTTCCCAATTGTAATTTGAGAGATCTTTCGCCGCTTCGGGGCTTGTCCCTCATGGGGTTGGATCTGAGCGGAAACCCGGTGCGGGAAATTCGTCACTTGCGGGGTATGCCTCTGCGGACGCTTTTTCTTGAGAATACTCGGGTCGAAAGTCTGATGGAATTGGGGGAGGCCAATCTGGTGGAGTTGAGGCTGAACAACTCGCCCATAAAATCCTTGCGTGGTCTTGAAGGACAGCCCCTTGAAAACCTCTATGCGGTGGGTACTCAAATCACCGAAGTATCTCCCATAAGTTCCTCCAACCTCCGCCAACTTTGGCTCTCGGAGTCTCCCGTCTCCGACGTTTCCGGCTTGGCCGGTCTTCCCTTGGTCAGCCTGACCCTCCATCGCACTCTGGTGGACGACCTTTCCTTTGTCCGAAAGCTCCCGGTTTTGCAAAGGTTGCATATCGGAGAAACCCTTATTTCCGATTTGACCCCTCTGGAGGGGTTGAACCTGACCCGTTTGGTTTTCACTCCGCCAAGCATCAAGAGAGGTCTTTCCGCTGCTCGGGGTCTTCACAACTTGAGGGAAATCGGAACCTCCTTTGACGAGCAACGGAGAGACTTGACCAATCCCGAAACCTTCTGGGCCCAATTCTGATCAAGGGATCAAGAATGAGATGACGCTTCCCTTTCCCTAGGGAGAGAAACGTTCTTTCAAAACGACTAACCTTTTTTTCATCTCTTCGATTGTTGCTTTCACTGAAGAATCATCGATTAAGTTTATAAGCTCGTTGGGGTCGTTCCTTAAGTCGTAGAATTCCCAGGCATCGTATTCGTAGAAGGAAATCAGCTTGTACCTGCGGTTTCGGATGCCTTCGTGCCTGGGCATGTTGTAGGGACCCGGTTTTTGTTGGTTTCCTCCGTCAAAGTATTGATAAAGAATCTCTTCCCTCCATTCCTTCGGACCGGCTTTGGAAAAGAGGGGTTGCAAGGGGCGTCCGTGGAGAGATTTGGGAACATCCATGCCCGCAGCGCGAATAAAAGTGGGAGCAAGATCGATATTCTGCACCAAGTCATCGATTACAGTTCCAGGCTCGATGACCTTGGGCCAGCGAATGAGAAGCGGAGACTTGAAGCTTTCCTCGTACATCCATCGCTTCTCAGCCCATCCGTGCTCTCCCGTAAAAAAGCCCTGGTCCGAACTGTAAAGCAAAAGTGTGTTATCCGCCAAACCCTCCTCATCCAAAAAGCGAAGAATGCGACCGATCTGCGCATCCAAGCCGTCAATGCACCGGACGTAATCCTTGATGAACCGTTGGTAGACGTAGAGGTTTCGCTCATCTCCCTGCAGCTTATGCTGTTTTTCAAGTTCACGGTAACGTTTGTTTCTGGGATCATAAGCCTGATGCCAGGCCTTACGCTGTTTTGTATTCATTTCACTCAGAAAGGGCGGTATAAGCTTGGGGTTGGTCTCGATTTCGGACTCCAAGGGGGCGATGTTAAGGACATGTCCTTTCATGCCCTTTAAGGCCATCCAGGTTTTGGACACGAAAGGCGAACGGGTGGAGAAATCGTCGAAGAAAGTCTTGGGAACCGGAAATTCGTAATCATCGTACCCACTCATATGGTCAGGCGGTGGGAGGCGGTGAATGTGGGGAACCTTGTATTGGGCGCACAGTAGGAAGGGCTTTTTGCGATTGCGTTTTTTAAGCCAATCGAGGGCTTTGTCGGTGATGATTTGGGTGGAGTGCCCAGTTACTTGGGATTCTCCCTGAGGGGACAGAAACGTGGGGTTGAAGTAGGAACCCTGTCCGCCTTTGCCGGAAAGAATTTCCCAAGTTTGAAATTCGTCCGTTGGGTTGCCTTTGAGGTGCCACTTGCCGATCAACCCAGTTTGATAGCCGGTTTCTCCAAGTTCCCGGGGGTATACCCACTGGCTACCGTTCCACTTCGAGGAGTTTCCGATTACACCATTTGCGAGACTGTGCTTTCCGGTGAGGATGGCGGCCCGACTGGGACAGCAGATTGAGTTAACGTTAAAGGAATGGGTGAAGAGGGCTCCTTCCTCGGCGATGCGGTCGAGGTTCGGGGTTTGGTTGATCGAGCCGGGATAGGCTCCGATGGTTCGTAAGGCATGATCATCGCTGAAGAGGAAAAGAATATTCGGTCTGTCTTCCGCTTTGAGAGGACCGCACAGGATCAGCCCATATAGAACGGCCCTTACGGTATGCTTCAAGTTTATCACCTGCCAAGCAATTCGGCCAGAATTCCTTCGATGGAATTTCCCGGTTTCATTCGGGTGGCGTACATTCTCGAGGTCGACTGCGTGACCACCTCGGTGAATTCGGGGTAAGACCGGCCGGCGACGTCAATGAATCCGCATTGATGGTTCTCCCGGTCCTGCCGTCCAGCGGCGGACTGATCGATCCACTGAAACCAATGCACACCCACGAAACGAGGATCGGCCAATGCGGAGGAGAGGTAGTGAGCGAAGGACAGGGCTCTTTGCCGCTGGTCCCAGGAACCCGACAGTCCGGGGCTGGGCACTCCGCGGTCCACCGCTCCAAAATGAAATTCACTTGATATAATCGGAATGTCAGTATCCTCGGGGACTTGCCAGGAGCGGACTCTCGAGTCATAGACGTTTACGGAAAAAACGTCGACCGAACCCAAGGCTCCGCGTCCGAGGACGTTTGGACCACGGTGTGTCCGGCATCCTAAATACAGAGTTCCGGGAAGTTCCTTTTCGACCGCTCGTTTGCACTTCGAGAAGAAACTTCGGACAAAGGGAAGATATAGACTCTCGAGGTCATTGAGTTTCGCTGGAGTAGTGGGTTTTCCAAGCTTTTTCAATTCCCTTAAGGCCCATTTCTTGGTCGGGTGTTCCGGGGGGAGGTTCTCTATGGTCGGGCCGATGCGGTCGGGCCATTCCAATTCGTTCCCCATAAAGATACCCAGGCAATAGGGATCGTTTTTCGCCCAAGAAAGTTTTCTTAGGTTCTTTTCCAGATCCGACTGAAAGCTTTCTCGAAAAGGGGAAGGGAATTTCCGATGGCCGTTGGCTTGCCACCAGATCGAAGAGATCAAAACGTAGGGTGTTTTCCTGTCTTTTTGCAACTTGTCATCCGACCAGCAACCGAGCGTGTTCAGGCCCCAGGCCCGCATACGGTCATGAATACCCTCGCTTACGATATCGGACCATTCCTTGCCGAAGTACCGTTGGTAATTCATACCCGGGAAATTAACAAAGTCCCTGCCTCCAAGTTTGCGCATCCCAGTCCAGCGTAGGTAATCTCTCGCTTGGGGAAGGTAAGCGAAGAAATCATTTTTCGCCCGTTTTTGTTCCGCGGAGGTTTCCGCGCGCCAACCGGTCAGGCAGGCTCCCACGGAAAAAAAGAGGTGACCGTCCGGATCAATCAACCACCACTTCCCGTCTACCTTTTCGGTTCGGAACCGTCCCGTAGAGTCAAGCTTGGGTCCGTCGATCCAACCGCCGTACTTGCCCAGTCTCTTTTGCTTGGCTTGCTCGCTTGCTTGGGCGAATTCCTCGGTCAATGCCTTGCGTCCGGTCTGCAAATCAGTCGTCTTACCCGGCCAATCCACCGCCCGCACTTGTCCCAACTCGTCCAGGAAAGGCAATTCCATAAGAGAATCCTCAAGAGGTTGGGTTTTCGGCCAGGCTACAAAGGGTGAACCGACCAACAGGTTCACTTTTCCGGTTGAGGAGCGAAAATCCATGGTGATTTCACGGGTATCTTCGGGGTAGAAGCGTCTCCAATGCAAACGATGCCCATTGGGTTTTCCCAATTGTCCCTTGAAAAGTTCAGAGCCTTCGAACCGATCCTCAATCATGGGGAAGGGAAAGCCCAAAGTGACCCTTTCCCAGCTTGGAGCCACGGCAAAACCCACTGCATGATGGGACCAACTGGTCAGGTTTCCGTTGTTCAGTCTGCCTTCAATCGTGACTATGCCTTTTTCCCAGTTTTGGATGGGGACACCTACAAGCTTGAAACCGGAGAGATCCCATTTCTGGGAGTCACGGGGGATCAGGGTCAAGCGAACGGGGCTGGTTCCGCTTATCTTCCACCGTTGGTTCCAATTTTGAGCTTTCCCTCCCTGAACTCCTAGAACCTTGCAAAGCAGGTTGGCTCTTGGAGCTTTTAATTCGTTGGCATGGACCTTGGGTTCTTTTTTCAAGTCGTCGTTTCCGTTCAAGCGATATGGAGCAGTCGAGCGCTCCGAGCGAAATATGGAATTTAGATCGGCGGACATCCGCTTGATCCGTTCGGATTGTTCGTCTTCCTCGATCCGGTTTCTGGTTTCGGTTGGATCGCTTGCCAAATCATACAACTCGATGGCTTGCAGTTCCCTCGTTGCAATCAGTTTCCATTGGTTTTCGCGCAGGGCCTTCTTGGATTGTTGATTGAAGTATTCTCCGTCGTTGGCCTGCACGAGAAGCGTGGATCTCTCCGTGAATTTCTTCTCGCCCAATAGAGTCCCGAGGAAAGATTGGCTGTCCAAGCCGTCTCCAACCTTCATGGATTGCGTGGTAAGTTCGGAAAAGGTGGCGAACAAATCCTGAAGTCCGATCAAGGTCTCACTTCTTGAGCCGGGTTGGATCGGTGAGTTGCTGTTTCCGTTTCCCCATGAAGCGATGAACGGAACCCGGTGCCCACCCTCGTAAATCTGAGCCTTGCTTCCACGCAGTCCCGCATTGGAATTGTGACCCCAACGGGGCTTGCCTACGGGTCCGCGGGCAAGTCCACCATTATCGCTGGTAAAGAGGATCAGGGTGTTTTCCAACTCTCCGTGGCGTCTCAGTTCCTCAATCAACAGTCCCAGCGTGGCGTCCGCTTCCACGAGCATATCGAGGTGATAGTCAGGAGTTGTCCCCTTTATCCTTTGACCTGCGATTTCAATTGGAGGGGTATGGGGAACGTGACAGGATTGGCTGCAGTAGTGCATGAAGAAAGGCTTGCGAATGGAAGATTCCCTGTTTCGAGCAATGTGTCGACGGATGTAATCCAAAGCCTTTTGCGTGAGAATGGGGCCCGCCTTGGAGGAATCCCAGTCGGGAGACCCGAAGCCATCGGCTTCGATGACCGAGTTTTCGTAGGTGCCTTTTTTCCATTCCCTGAGTTCGGATTCCTTTCCGACCAATCTTCCGTTCTCAAAGGCAAGATACGGCGAACCCTGGATGCCCTGTGGTAATTCGTATGCATAATCGAAACCCAAAGAGGCGGGAGAATCTTCGATCTTTCGGCTGAAATCAAAGTCCCGAAAACCGTCTTTGAAGTTTCTCTTGGGTTTGCCGGTCGCTTTGCCGTAGACCGTCCCGCCCAGATGAACCTTTCCCAGAAAGGCGGTGTGGTACCCGGCTTCCCTCATCAAGTGGCCGAGGGTCCGTTGGCCCGGCAGGATTTGGGATGGCATGTGAAAGAGCCAGGTGCCGTTCTCATTTCTTCCCCGCCAAGGATAGTTTCCGGTCAGAATGCTGTAACGGGTGGGGGCGCAAACGGCGGCCGGGGCATGAGCATCGCTGAAAACCATACCCGTTTCGGCAAGCTTCTCCAAGTTGGGCAGCCTTACCTTGCATTCGGGGTTATATACCCTGCAGTCCCCAATGCCCATGTCATCCATTAGGAAAACGAGAATGTTGGGGGGCGGTGGCCTGACGGGCTCTCCGTATGCGGAGCTGTAAGCGAGGGTTAGAAGTAAAAGGCCATACCCCAGCCTTTCCCGGCGAGACCAGAGAAGTTTCATCCTACAAGGAGCGTCTCGACCTTTTGCTTCTGTGGGCGGATGAACCTACTTTTTGACCGCTTGTACGGAAACGACGTAGGTCATGAGCGTAATTTTGGCTCCTTCTTTCTTTTTGACCTTGGCGTTGAGTTTGACCTTTTTACCCACCAAGTCGCCGACCTTTTCCTTCACTCCCTTATTGAATCCGTAGTATTTTTTCTTGTCCGCGTCATCGGTGAAGACCAAGGCGCCTTTTTCATTCTTAACGAACGTTCCGGTGGTTTGAAGTTTTACCGCTTCCTCTTGACCAAAGGAAAACGACGAAAAAAGCATTCCAACGGAAAGCAGAGATAGAAAGATGAATCGTTTCATGTATTTTGTGGGTTAGTTTTTCGAGATGGGTGAAAGCGAGAGACTATTTCTTCGGTGAAACGGTCTTCTTGTGGGCATGAAATTCGGGCCATGTAAGGATTCCGTCGCCATTGGTATCCGCGGTCGGATTCTTTCTGAAGTAGGAAGTTTTCCAGAGTTCGCTTTGCAGGGCTTTTTTTTCCTCTTCGGGCATCTTCTTGTGAGCAGTGAGTTCGGGCCAGGAAAGCAAACCGTCGCCATTGGTATCCGCGGATGGGTTTTTCTTAAAGTAGAGGTCTTTCCAATACTCGTTACTCTTGGGTTTTTCTGGAATGCTCTCCGGAATCACCGAAAGGAGTTGTTTCCGAAACCCGGACAATCGTTCGGAAAAGCTTGGGTCCAAAGCCAAATTGTTCCATTCGTGATCATCCTTCGCGGTGTGGTAGAGTTCCTCCTTGCCGTTCTCATAGCGTACGTATCTCCAATCCTCGAAGCGCATGGAATAGCTTTGCAACGCAGGGTCATAGTACTGGGCCCATTTGTAGAGGGCGGTGAGGGCATAATCGGGACCCTTCCATTTTCCCTTTTCCGGATTCTTGAGAAAAGGTTTCATGGAGAAACCGTCCAAGGAGCGGCCTTTTTCGTTCTTTTTCGTATTGCTCGGCAAACCGCAGAGATCGAGGAGGGTGGGGTAGAGGTCAATCAGGGAAACCGGACGTTTGCATTCCTTTCCCACTTGGGTAACACCGGGAGCCCGAACGATCAGAGGGACCCGGGTACTTTCTTGCCAAAGGGAATTCTTGTAGACGTAGTCTTTTTCTCCATTTCCCCATCCATGGTCACTGGTGAAGATTACAATGGTGTTTTTGTCCAGTCCGGTTTCCTTGAGCGCCTCCATGAGGTCACCGACCAGATCATCGACCGAAGCCACTGATGCCAGGTAAGCTTGTACGAATTTTTTGAGAGCCAAGACTCGGTCTCCTCCGTAGGATGCCACCAAACTGTCATACATTTTGGTTCCACGGTCTCCGCTTCGATCATCTTCTTTGGAGGTCACGGTATGCTTGAAGGTATCCCTGGCATCCCCTTTCTTAATCATCGGGAGTTCAAGCGTATCCAAGGGAAAGCGGTCGAAGTATTCTTGTGGAACGATCAGGGGCGTATGCGGACGCACGAAACCCACTCCCATGAAGAAGGGTTTTTGTTTGTTGGACACGGCCAATTCCTTCAACCGTTTGATGGCCCATTCGGCATTGAGTTCGTCTCCGGTCGCATCCCGATCCTCATCGGACTCGTATTTCAATTCCCTCTGAGAGCGCCATCCCCCCGTCTTCCAGGAATAAGGTTTTCCGGTAGTGGGGGATTTTTTGTGGGAGACTTTTTCAAGCGCTCCGTAGGTTCCGTCAATAATGCCGAAGTCATCCCGAAAGGGACTTGGAACACCCAGGTGGGGTATCTTATCCTTTCCGTCAAACAGAAAGGGGCCATAGTCCGAAGGATGTCCGTATTCATCCCACTCCTGATGATCGCGGTTGTGCATTACCTTACCCGTGCCCAAGGTGTGATATCCATGAGCGGAAAAGTGAGCCATCATGGTCCGGGAGTTTTGCAGGATTTCGTTTTTGTCCCAATCCTCGAATCCGAATTGCTGAGAGGTATGCGGATAAATACCTGTCGCAAAGCTTGCCCGCGAAGGATTGCAAATGGGAATGTTGCAATGAGCTTGGGTGAAGGATACGCCGCTCTCCATCAGTTTGCGAAGGTGAGGAGTCCGGGTCTGAGGATGTCCACCCAAGGTTTCAAGGTAATCATTCAAGTCGTCGCACACGATGAGCAGAACGTTGGGTTTCTTGGCCGAAGCGAACTGACCAACCGCAAAACAAAGAAGAATAAAGAGTGCGCGCAATTTCATGGAGAAAGCCTTATAGAGAAGTTTTTATTATCGTTTACAACCAAAATCAGTTCTCTTTGCCATCGTTTGCATAGGAAGGATGAATCGTTTATGAATCAGTTCTCGCCTCTTGCCTTGGAGCGAAGTGTTTTCCAACGATTCAATCTTTCCGCAATCTTCTCCTCGGCTCCCGAGTTTTTGGGTAAGTAGAGTTCGAGATGCTTATCCAAATAGGTTTGGCCGGTGATATTCTCTTTGAAGTCATGGCTGTAAAGATAGCCTTCCTCCTCTTCATTCCGGTAGTTCTGATTTCGACCATGTCGATCCTGAATGGATGAGGGAATTGCTTGCACCGGGTTTTCACGAATGGCTCTCTTGGCGGCGGCGAGGGCTAGGGTGGAACTGTTGCTTTTCGGACTTGTTGCCAAAAAGAGTACGCAATGAGCCAGATTGAGTTCGCATTCGGGCAAACCAATGGTTTCACATGCCCGAAAGGTGGCATCCGCCATCAGCAAGGCTCTTGAATCGGCCAGCCCTACGTCTTCGGAAGCGAAGATCACCAGCCTGCGGGCGATGAATCGGGGGTCCTCTCCCCCGACAAGCATCTTGGCAAGCCAATACAACGCTGCGTCCGGATCATTTCCGCGCATGCTTTTGATCAGGGCGGAAGCGGTATCATAATGTTCGTCCTCATCTCGGTCGTATCGAATGCTTCTTTCCTTAGCGAAGAGGGCTACGGAATCCTCGGAAACCCGTCCTTTCTCGGATAATCCTTCCACGATGATTTCGAGGATATTGTAGGCCTTGCGCAGGTCTCCCTCAGCCAAGCGGGCTATTTGGTTCATCGCCTTCGCCTCCGCCTG
>Ga0160422_10000013_pt1 | contig 79001 bp, 85 predicted proteins | sample Fk160mmetaG_FD_108192 | JGI IMG/M metagenome (GOLD analysis project Ga0160422, IMG submission 108192) | Marine microbial communities from the Central Pacific Ocean - Fk160115 60m metaG | ecosystem: Environmental > Aquatic > Marine > Oceanic > Photic zone | place: The Central Pacific Ocean... | reverse complement strand
TGCTTGTCTCAGGATGTAATATTGATGATTAGTAAGTATTTCCTTCCACTCTTTATTAGATTTAATAATTTTTTTTATATTTTGAGCAAAAGCTTGTAGTGTTACAAAGGGTGTCAACAGTCCAAGAACTATTATTTTTATGAATTTTCTTTTTTTCATTACTAATGCTAATGTAACTTATGTGGCTTAAATTTGAAAAAGACCAATTACCGCTCCTTACTAGAATAATTTTATTCTTTCAACGAAAGAAATTTGGCTTTGACCTAAATCCGACAAAAGCTTGGGGTACTATTCCAAGGTTAATGCTTGGAGTAAATTTTTTATTTAAACTGATATCAAGCAAAAAATCCGGGATTGATGAGTGTTTAAGAACTCTTATTTCGGTTAAGATTTCACAAATTAATAATTGTGAATTCTGTGTTGATATGAACAGTTATTTATTTTTCGAGTCTAAAGGAGAATCTAAAAAAATAGATCAGCTGAAGTCTTGGAAAGAGAGCGGCATTTATTCTATAAGAGAGCAGATTGCTCTTGAATACGCTGAGACGATTACAATTACAGGCAGAAACGTTACTGAGGATCTTCAAGCAAGATTGCTTCAACATTTTAAAAAGAAAGAAATTATTGAGCTTACGGCCATCGTTGCTTTTCAAAATTTATCAAGCAAATTTAATAGTGCTCTCAATATTAAACCTAATGGCTTTTGCGACATTAATAAAACTAAATAAATATTTTTTCATTTGACCTTAAGAAATTAAGTAAATCTTTTTGCTCATTAGTCACATAAGCTTCGTTTAATTTTAATTGATCATATACTTTCTTAAGATCCAAGGTAATATCGACATCAGAATAAATTGTTTTAGAAATATTTACTTGATTTAAACAACTCCTTAATGTCTTCATCACTGAAGTCGTTGAAGATTGAATTTTACTTAAACAATTAATTATATTTTGATCTTTACTTAACATAAAACAAAACCCTCCATCATCCGTTTGCAAGAAAAAATTTTCTTTTTCTAACTTTTTTGAAAAAGCATCATTTAGATCTTTTGAATTTAGTGTAGGAATATCAGAGCCAAGGAGCGCTACTTTGCCAACAGTTTTTAACGCTAATTCACTTACTTCACTCATAACTAGACTTAAGTCTTGATCTTGATTAAGGAACTTTCCTTGATGAATGTTACTTAACAATTTTAAATTTTCTTCATCTTTGTTCTTGCAGACTTTGATGAATTGAATTTTATTTTTATTATTTAATCTTTTAAGATTTTGATTGGTAATATTTATGAATTTTTTATTTAATTGGTTAACAAACTCGTTATTTAATTCTCGCCTTAATCTTGATTTACTTTCATTTGATTTTGGATCTTTCAAGAACGTTGCAAGGACTACGCTCTTATTTTGTTTGCGAAACTTAATAGTTTGTGAGACGGTCTTAGATAAAGTCTTTAAAGTTTGAAAAATTTTATTATTAATATATTTCTTAGCAGAGGTGACTATGTATTTATTGATGATATCTAGTTTAATATTAAGTGATTTAATCCGCCAAATAAACTCGTGATCTTCTCCCTCCAACAAATTCTCATTAAACGGTCCAATGAAGTTAAACAATTTCTTAGTAATCAAAAAAGATTGGTCTCCAAAGGGGATAGAAAAAGCCTTAGTTCTTATATTTGCTCCAGCTGCAATCCACCAACAACTTGCTTCATTAAATTTAAGTAAGAACGTTGTTAGCGCAAATTTATTTATTGAATTTAAGTCAGAAGAGTTAATATTTTCTATATCTGAATCTAAGTGCAAGAACCATAGAATATCTCGAGTTGATAAATCAACACCTTTGTTTAAAGCCTTGGCCCTTGATGAATTTCTTAATAAATGTAATTGATCTGACTCAATTTTTTCTTGAATGATAAATTCATTTGACTCGTCAACAACTAGAATAATCTCACACCCTTTAAACTTTTCTTTTATTTGATTTATAAGACTGAAATCACTCTCGTAATTTCCAACGGGAATTATAATACTTAAATTGATCATTTACTTTTGAATAAATCTCTTAATGTGCCAATGGAAATAAACCAATATAACCTTAGTTTGTTCCAAAAACCCTTCTTCTTACTCAAAAGATAATACTTATCTATTCCACACTTTGTTTTAATAAAGTTTTTAATGTTTGGTTTTGAATCTTTCATAAATCCTTTTCGTTATTATAGGCAAAAGTCCTATCGCTGATAATGAAATAATCACTTTCATTGTTAGGATGTCTTCTAAATTATTGATTTGTGATAATTGTTTTCCGGCATTAACGAATAAGATTGTAGCAGGTAACATTCCTAACTGAGAAATCCAATAAAAATTAGTCCATTTCATATTCGTTAAGCCAAACGTTAAGTTGATAATAAAAAAGGGGAAAATTGGACTTAGCCTTAAAAAGAATAAATATAATAATCCTTCCTCCTTAATGCCTTGGTTAACTTTACTTAGGTATTTTTTGTATTTTTCTTGAATTAAATCTTTGAATAAATATCTCGATAATAAGAAGCATAAGGTAGATCCTATTGTACTAGCAAAAGAGGTTAAGATCACACCAGGTAATAATCCAAAAAGTGCTCCGGCAAGTAAAGTTTTTAACAATGAGATTGGAAGCGCAAGTGCCGTAACTATAATGTAAGCAAAAAAGAAAAGTATATAATAAAATAAAAACCTCTCATCGATAAATAACTGTAAATTTCCGTATCGTTGCTTAATAATATTAAAGCTCAAGGCGTCATCATAGTTTAATCCAACAATGATGATTAAGGTTAAAAATATGAAAATAATGATCTTTTTATTTAACTGCAGCTTGATCCTCCAAGAACACAAAACTTAGAACAATGTGGATGATTAAGGTAAATTCTTTGCATTGACTCTTTTAGTGTTGGGCCAAGATCAAAGGCGTCATCATAAGGTAGTAAAGTACAAGCAATGACTGATGGCTGTTTTTTTCCTTTTTTTTTAACAACCATCCGTGATGATGAACACATCACACTGTTTGGTTTTTTGTTTAAGATTTTCCAACAATCTGTGGTGATCTCTGGTGTGTCTTGTTTTACGTCCATTTCAGCGAAGGTTACTAAATCTTTCGATGAATTAGCGTCAATCTTTAATCCATGTTTTAAAACAAATGCTTTAAATGCTTTTCTTGTATGCTCCTCGCTTTCACCCCACATTAATCTAGTTGCAAGGCTCATCTTAAAATTATTATCTCTCAACCATTTAACTCCTTCAATCATTGGTTTATAACTATTTTGACCTCTAATTTTCTCGTGTTTTTTTTGATCAACGTGATCAATAGAAACCCTGAAAGTTAATTTATCTTTATTAAGATTTAATATTTCTGATCTCTTGTTTAACATTGGCTTCATTGCATTTGTTAAGACAAGAACTTCAACATCTTGTTGAACCGAGTGATTTAACATCTTAGGAAAATCTTTGTTCAAAAAAGGTTCTCCACCGGTAAATCCAATCTCTAATAAATTCAACCTTTCTTCTTTTGCCTCGATAATAAATTTTAAATATTCTTCAAAACTTAAGTAAGATAACCTGTCATTCGTTGGGCTACTTTCAATATAACAATTCTTGCAGGTCAGATTGCATAATGTACCTGTGTTAAACCACAAAGTTTTAAGATTTTTAGCTTCTATGAAGGCCCTTGCTTTACCTTCAGCAGTTAACGTTAAGTTATTAAATTTCATTATAATAAAATATAAACTGACCTAAGTATTTTGCAAAAATAAAATTATCATATTTTAGGAAAAAGTGTAATTTAATCGCGACATCTTGCAACAGAACGTCTCTTAAAAAAATAGCAAATCAAATAAAATGTAGTATAATTTCTTTAGGAAGAAAAAATGTCTAAAAATAAAAAAAAGGTAGAATTCGAAATATATGAAGATATGGATAAATTATTAGATAAAATTGTATCTGATTATAATTTACCTGATAAATCGAAAGCTATTAGAGTTCTGATTGATTACGTAGATGAAAATGAAACAGAGTGGGATGATATGTTTGCTACAACAAGATGTAACAGGTGTTAAATACATAGAAAATTATGTTTATAGCAATGAATAGATTTAAAATTGTTAAGGGAAAAGAAATAGAGTTTGAGAATGTTTGGAAAAATAGAGACACTCACCTTTCAAATGTTCCAGGCTTTAAGTCATTTAATCTAATTAAAGGTGAGCAAAAAGATAATTATACTTTGTATGCATCCCATAGTATTTGGAATTCTAAGAAAGATTTTTGGAACTGGACAAAATCAGAAGAATTTAAACTTGCCCATAAAAACGCTGGTCAGCATAAAGATCTATATTTAGGTCCTCCAAATTTTGAAGGTTTTGAGAAAATTATTTAAAGCCAATATAAATATTATCAATTCTTGAAGTTTTATTAAAAACTACAGCAAAAAATTTCTGCATTTATTAATTAGCGCAGCTAATAAACAATTTCTTTAATAGCAAATGTATTTACACAACAATAAAAAAGGATTAGTTTATGATTATGAAAAAAATATTAATTATTTGCATATTTTTCACGACGTTATCTCAATCATCATTTAGCGCAGATCAAAATATTGATATGCTCAATAAATTAGGTAAAGAAATCATGGTTTACTCAAAAAAAGTGGTTAATGTAAATGTAGGGGATACTGTTCATTGGAAATCTACTAACCCTGGGCATAATGTTGAATTTATCAAAGGTGGTGTTCCCAAGGGTGTTGAGAATTTTAGATCACCAATGAATAAAGACACTCAATATACATTTAAAGTCCCAGGTATTTATGCATACTGGTGTACTCCACACAAAGGTATGGGAATGATAGGGTTTGTAGTGGTCGGAAATGATAAATCTAATCTGGAAGAAATAAAGAAAATTAAATACGTCGGCAAATCAAAAAAAATTGCTGAGATGTTAATAGCCTCTTTTTAAAAAATTAATTGATACAAACTTAAAATTATCAGTCAATGAATTTATTAAAAAAAATTAGTAAAGCTCTGCCAGAATTTGAAGGATCAAATTGGCTTCTCAGAATACCTTTTGCAATCGTTTTTATCCAACAGGGTTTGATTAAATTACCTTTAAATCCATCTGATGCTGAAAGTTATAATCTACCAATGTCAGTTTGGTTTTTTGTTGCTTATGGTGAATTATCAGCTGGTATCGGTTTGTTGCTTGGTGGTTTTTTGAGAATAAAATTTTTCTTGCCATGGATAGGTGATTTAGTAACTAGATTTTCTGGTATAGTAATAGCTGGTATAATGACAGGTGTAATATTAATTCTTGAACCTCCAAGTATTCAGTATGTATTTCTCAATGATACTTTTCATTTGATTTTATATTTTGGAGGATTGTTTTTTGCTTTACGAGGTAATAGAGTAAAATAGTTATTATAAAATAATAATTAATGAAATAAGTTTCAAGGCACCTGGCTACAGAACGCCCCTTCTTATTGTTATAAATTTTTAACTAAAAAACCAATTAAAAAATTTCGATGTTATTAAAAGCTAACACTAATAATTGTAAGAAAATCCATAAGACCAAAAATATTAATTTATTTCGACTTTAATTAAGAACACTATGACCTCTGTTAATCATGCATTTTCTATAAATATCTTCGTATTGTGTTTGAGCTTTGGGTGACAATAGCCAAAAGCCAATATTGCTCATAACGGAAGTATTTTCTTTTGCTAGTTGCTTACAATGTTGCAGGTCATTGCTTATCTCCTTTGCTTTATCTTTGTCAAATGTCCCTGACCTACCTGCAGTGTCAATAATTGGTTTATAACTTGCACAAGAAGTTAAAAATCCTAAAATTAATGTAAAAAGTATGAATTTTTTTGTATTTTCCATATTTTAAAATTTATTTTTTTTAATTTTAAATTATATTAAAATTTAATGTACCTTACAAGAAATCGTTAATTAAAAAAATGATTAAATTAATTAAGCATTTTTTAAAATATTTAAGAAAAATTATTCTAAGATCTCAAAGGGAAAAGAGACTTGCTAAAATTATCGCTGATCAAATTTTATTACTTAAAAAGGATAAAAAAGAAATTAATATTTTAGATTATGGTTCTGGATTCGAACCCCTAGTGATTAGAAATATTTTGGAATACCTAAAAAATGACTTTTATAAAATAAATATTAATTGTTGTGATTATTATACAGAAAATCAATTAAAGGAACTTAAGATAGAATTTGGCGAAAAAATTTCATTTTATAGCATTAAGCAATTAAGAGCAATCGACGTAAGATATGATATATCAATATGTGCTGATGTTTTACATCACGTGGGCATAAATAACTCAACAGAAATTGAAAAAATTATAAATTTTTTAAAATCTAATAGTGATTTTATTTTAATTAAAGATCACTACGAATTCTCATTAATTTCAAGACAAATTCTAAGGTTTATGGATTTTATTGGAAATTATTATAATAATGTTAATATTCCCAAAAATTATTTTACCAAAAATTCATATAAAAATCTTATAAAAAAATTAAATTTAATTAATTATAAAGAAATTACTGATTATTATTATTATTCAAAAATTTTCTTATTTTTTTCAAATCCTAAATTACATTTTATTTCTATATTAAAAAAATAATTTAATTTTTACTAATTTGATTTTTTTTAATAATTAATCCATAAATAATTAAATTTATAAAAATAAGTGCTGATCCTAGAAAAATCTGAATATCAGATGTGAGATTAGTAGGGTAAATAATTTGTATTAAGTAATTTTGAATGAAATTATTAGAGTATGTTGAGGCATTACTTAATTTTAAAAACCAGTTTTCTAAATAAGTTAGAGGACATACTGTATTAGTAAACTCAACGTAAGATCCCCAAATAAATGCGGGCAAGTGAATATAAATAATTTTTGGCTTCCAAAAAAATAATAAGCCACCAAATATAACAAATAAAATGAAAATTAAATGAATCACTAAAGTTAAATTTGATAAAAATTCATACATTTTCTATATTAACAAAAATGCCATATAATGTTAAGCGTTCAGATTAGTCTTTAACAGCTTGTTCTTAAATGTATGGTTAATAAAATCATTTTTAAAAAAATTAAATTTCATAATATAAATGAAAAAAAATTTAATAAATGTATTTTAAAAAAAGGTCTATTTGTTTTTCCTGCAGGACCAGCAATAACTAATATTAACGAATCTAAAAAATATTACAGTTCATTAAAAAAAGCAGATATTGTTTTTTTTGACAGCGGTTTTTTTGTTGTATTACTTAAAATTTTTAAAAATATAAAAGTAAATAAATTCTCAGGTTATAAGTTTTTGAATTTGTTTTTTAAGTATTTAAAAGAAAATAAAAAAAAGAAAATTTTATGTATTGATCCTAATCAAAAATTTTCTAAATCAAATAGATATTTAATTAAGAGATTAGGAGTAAAAAAAATTTATAATTACTTGGCACCTAAGTATAATTTAAATAATTTATCTGATAAAAAATTATTAAATTTTGCACAAAAAATAAAACCTGATTTTATACTAACAAATATAGGTGGGGGTACTCAAGAAATTTTAGGTTTATACTTAAAATTAAATTTAAAATTTAAAACTACAATATTATGCACTGGTGGCGCAATTTCTTTTTTTACAGGAGATCAAGCGCCAGTAAACAGCTTAATTGATAAATTTTATTTGGGTTGGTTAATAAGATTGATTTATAATCCAAATATTTTTATTAGAAGATATATTTACGGATTAAGATTAATACCGATGGTAATTTTTAGCAAAATTAAAATCATTTTTTAGTTTGAATCAAAATATATGGCTATATAAAATTAATTAAGTATATAAATAATAAATTATTATAAAAATGAAAAAAAAAATTGCATTAATATTTGGTGTAACTGGTCAGGATGGTGCTTACTTATCTAAGTTTTTGTTAAATAAAAATTATAAAGTTTATGGAATAAAAAGAAGATCATCAATTATTAATACTCAAAGAATAGACGATATATACAAAGACATAAATTATAAATCTAATTTTCAACTTTTTTATGGAGATTTAACAGACTCATCATCTATATTAAATTTAATTAAAAAAACAAAACCTGACGAAATATACAATTTAGGTGCGCAGTCGCATGTGCAAGTCTCATTTGAAGTTCCAGAATATTCTGCAGAAGTAAATGGTCTTGGAACCCTAAGAATTTTAGAAGCAATAAAAAGTTTAAACTTTGAAAAAAAAATAAAATTTTATCAAGCAGGAACTTCTGAAATGTTTGGTAGAACTAAAGAAAATTTTCACAATGAAAAAACTCCTTTCTATCCTGCAAGCCCTTATGGTGTTTCAAAATGCTTTGCACACTGGATAACTGTTAATTATAGAGAAGCTTATAATATTTATGCATGTAATGGAATTTTATTTAATCATGAAAGCCCAATTAGAGGAGAAACCTTTGTAACAAAAAAAATTATTCAAGGTTTAATAAGAATAAAAGACGGGTATCAGAAAAAGTTATTTTTAGGTAATTTATATGCGAAGCGAGATTGGGGGCACGCTAAAGATTACGTAGAAGTGATGTGGAAAATGTTACAACAAAAAAAACCTGATGATTATGTTATCGGAACAGGTAAAACCTTCACTATAAAAGAATTTGTAAATAAAGCAGCAAAACAAATAGGTTTTAAAATTAAGTGGGTAGGAAAAGGTATTAATGAAAAAGCAATCAATGTTGAAAACAAAAAAATTATAATTGAATGTAGAAAAAGATATTTTAGACCGGTCGAGGTAGATTATTTAAGATGTAATGCTCAAAAAGCAAAAAAATCATTAAAGTGGTCACCAAAGACATCTTTGGATAATCTAATTAATGAAATGATAGAGTATGAATTACAAAATTTGTGATGATAAGTTTTAAAAGCAAAATATTTCTAGCTGGTCATAAAGGTATGCTTGGTTCATCAATTTTAAGAATCTTAAAAAAAAAAGGATATAAAAATATTATTACAATAGATAAAAAAAAACTTAATTTACGTAATCAGGGTGAATTAAAAAAATTTTTTAAATTAAAAAAACCAGAAGTAGTTATTATTGCTGCAGCAAAAGTAGGTGGTATAAAATCTAACATAAATAATCCTGCGAATTTTATTCAAGAAAATTTAGAAATTCAAACAAACCTAATTTCAATTAGTTATAATAATAAAGTAAAAAAATTAATTTTCTTTGGATCTAGTTGTATCTATCCAAAAGATTTAAAAAAACCTATTAAAGAAACACAATTATTGACAGGTTCACCAGAAAGTACAAACGAAAGCTATGCTGTAGCAAAAATAGCAGGTATTCAAATGATTAAATCTTTTAATAAACAATATAAAACAAATTATGTATGTTTAATGCCATGTAATTTATTTGGTCCCAATGATAATTACGATTTAGAAAATTCTCATTTTTTACCAGCTCTAATTAGAAAAATATCTTTAGCTAGTAAGAAAAAAAATAAAGTCGTAAAATTATGGGGAACAGGTAAACCCCTAAGGGAAATTTTATATGTTGACGAAGTTGCTAAGGCATGTGAATTCTTTTTAAAAAAGAAAACAAATAACAGTTTAATTAATATCGGGTCATCATTTGAATTATCGATCAAGGAATATGCAAATCGAATTAAAAATAAAATTGATCCTGAGGTATTAATTAAATTTAATAATGATCGAAATTTAGACGGTGTTTACCGTAAAAAATTAAATATATCATTGGCAAATAAAAATGGTTGGAAATCAAACATGAACTTTGATGCGGCACTAGAAATGACCATTAAAGATTTTAAAACAAAATATCATTAAAAATAAAATAAAATATTATTTTTTTTAGAATCAGTTTAATTATTTAAATTAAATTTTAAATAAGACTTAAATTAATTTAGATAATTTATAGGAAAGGAAATAAAATGAGAATAAACTTAGGAAAAATAATATTAGTTGGCGCGACATTGGTTTTATTTATCTCTTGTTTAATTGAAATTACAGTAGAGTTAGGCCTTCACGCATTTGATGGTTTTCTATCTCATCATGGTCTTCTATTATTTTCAGTAGCAAACATGATTTATAGTTTCGAAGATCTAAAAAACGAGTATAAGAAGACTGGATCATAATTTTGTAAAAATATAATTAATAAAATATGAAAAAAATTTTTATTGTTTTTGGCCATAACAATACTAAAAATTCTTTTAATGCAGCAATTAGAGATACTTTTATTGATGAATCTACTAAAATTGGAAATGAAATTGATTTAGTTAATCTATTTGATGAACAAGAAAAGTTACCATTTTATAATCAAAGCATAAACCCTCCTCCTAAATTAGTTTTAGACTATAGAAAAAGATTAGAAAATTGTGATGTTATGATGTTGATTGGTAGTTGTAATAACCTTAGATTAAATTCAATACTTGAAAACTGGATCGACTGGGTACTACATCCAAAATGGTTTTTTACCTATAGATCACTCTTACCAGGAAATAAGTATTTTAAAAATTATGGATATCCAGTTGCAGGTGCTATGAAAGGCAAATTAGGTGTTGTCTCAATTACGTATGGTGGACCAATGATCAGTTATCAAAGCTTTTCATTTTTTGACAATATTCCTTATCGTAGATTAAAGAAATCTGTTTTTCAACTAGGAGGTTTAAAAACAAAGTATTTGCGTTTTTATTCTGTATTGCCTGAAATGAGTCAAAAAGATTTTGATAATCATATGATCAAAGTAAGAAATTTTGCAAAATCATTATAAGAAAGTGTCGCTACACTAATGTACTTTATAATACGTCTAAAATATGTAATTTAATTACATGTTTAAAAATAACAAAATTTTATACTTTGTCATTATAGTGCTTTTATCAGTGATAATTAGCGGTACAATTATATCTAAAAATAATTCAGCTTCAAAAAAATTTGAAATAAATATCTTAAGTAAACAATTACAAATAAAAAATCAGCAATTAGCTAAAATACAAAAAAAACTAAGTGCTAGAGATATAAACCTGCAAAACATTGTAAGTAATGGTAAGATTAGTTTTAAAAAATTAATATCAGATCAGAAAATTGATAATAAATTCGAATTTAGCAAATTTCAAACAGAAGATATTTTATTCTCAAAAAATAATTCAGCTTTAGGAAGTTCATACATTGAATACTATGATAACAACCTATATTTAGCGTCGGGTAATGGTATATTTGCCTTCAGCAATTTTGAAAATGAAATAAATGACTTAAAAATAATTAATACCAATATTAAAGAAATTGTGAAATATGATAAATTTTATGAAACTTCTCAATATGGAATTAAAGATTTATTTATTCATAATAAAAAAATTTACGTATCCTTAATTAATGAAAAATTTGAAAATTGTTTTGATTTATCTATTTTAAGAGCTGATTTAAACAAGGAATTATTAAAGTTTAATTATTTTTTTAAAGCTAAAAAATGTATTAAAGTTGATAATGATTATGGCGAGTTCTGGGCTCATCAAGGTGCTGGTGGTCGAATGGTTTTGTATAATAATGAAACTATTCTTTTTTCAACTGGTGACTTTAGGTATCGGACTCTGGCGCAAAATAAAGATAGTGATTATGGAAAAATACTAAAAATTAGTCTTGTTGATGGAAAAAGCAAGGTTTTATCAATGGGACATAGAAATGCTCAGGGACTTTATTTTAATAAAAGAGATAATTATGTAATTTCAACTGAGCATGGCCCAAAAGGCGGTGATGAAATAAATATAAATCTTAATCCAGAAACAAAAATTAGAAATTTTGGATGGCCAATCTCATCATACGGTGATCATTATAAAAAAAATTATTCAAAGCAAAGATTAGAGGGTGCTCCGCTTCACAAATCACATTCAAAATTCGGATTTAAAGAACCATTAAAATATTTTGTACCATCTATTGGAATTAGTGAAATAGTTTTAATAAATGATCGCAATGACGAGCATGAATTTTTAGTTGGTGCTATGGGTTCTGAAATAAAAGAAGGAGATTTAAGTATACATTATATTAAACTAAACAAATCAAAATCAAAAATAATCGAACATAATATTGTCACAATAGGAGAGAGAATAAGGGATATGGTGTTTTTGAAAGATAAAAAGATTGTGCTTTTATTCTTAGAAACATCTTCATCAATAGGAATATTAAAAATTATTTAAATTGAAAAAAAAAATTAAAATTGGCATATTATTAGATAATTATTCGATTAGTTTTTTTGTCAAGGATATTGTTATTTGGTTAAAACAAAATTCTAATAAATTCGATATTGATGATTATATTATTTTAGAAAGCAATCAATCTATATTAAAAAAAATTATCACTCGTAAAATATTTAAAAAAATTTGTTTTAGATTTATTACCATAATTGAAAGTTTGATTTTAAAGATATCAAAATACCGAATTTACTTAAAAACATATGATATAAGAAACTTTTTAAATAACCAGTTAGTAGTTACAATAAACTCAAATAAAATAGAATTTATAAATGGAGATTCTATTAAAAATATTAGAGAAAAAAAATATGATGTATTACTTAGATTTTCTAGTAGCATTTTAAAAGGGGATATCCTCGATTCAAGTAAGTATGGAATTATCTCGTTTCACCATGGCGATAATAATCATTATAGGGGTAGTCCTGCTGGTTTTTGGGAGGTAATACACAGAAAAAACAGTACTGGGTTTATTATTCAAAAATTAACAAATGATTTAGATAATGGTGATATATTTTTCAAAGGCTGGGTACAAACTAAATTTTTTTATTTATTAAATCAAATTGAACTTTACCGAAAAAGTAATTTTTATTTAAAAAAAACTTTAGAAAATATTTTTGATGAGAAAGATACTTTTTTAACAAAATCTAGTAAACCTGGACCAATTTACGAGACACCAGGAATATTAAAACAAATTGCATATATATTTAATACGATCTGGCATTTAGTAAAAAAATATTTTGTTAAAAGTTACAATTACAAATTAGCTTATTCAAATAGTGTTAATAGTTCTATGAAAAATATAGAACTTAAGATTATTCAACCTGATAAAAATACTTTCTTAGCTGATCCGTTTTTGTTCAAATTTAATAATAAGCTTTATTGTTTTGCTGAGGAATTTGATAAAAAAATAAAGAAAGGCAAAATAGTTAGTTTTATAATTTCAAATGGCGAATTTACACAAAAAACTATTTCTCTGGAAGAGAGTTTTCATTTATCCTTCCCTTTTATTTTTAATTATAAAAATCAAATTTTTTTATGTCCTGACACATCAGCGATAAATGAAATTCGAATTTATAGGTCTATAGATTTTCCTAAGAAGTGGGCATTTGAAAAAACTTTAATAAAAAACATTAAAGCAACTGATACAATGATTTTTGAGAAAGATAATATTTCTTGGCTTTTAACAAATATTGACCGATCAAATACTAATGATTTTAGTCATGACTTATCTATATTTTATTCATTAGAAAGTCCAATTAGCGATAAATGGGAAGAACATAAATTAAATCCAATTTCGGCTAATAGTTTAAACTCAAGAAATGCAGGTTTAATAAATTTAAATAATAATTTTTATCGTATTTCGCAAAAACAAGGTTTTGATAGATATGGTCAAGATTTCTCAATAAATAAGATAGAAAATATTAATAAGGATAATTATTCAGAATTTAAAGATAAAACATTGGAGTCAAATTTAAAAGAGAATTTAAAAAATTATCAAAATATTCATCATCTATCTATTTTAGATAATAATATAGTTTTTGATTTTGAATAATTATTTTTTGCAAATAACACAAATTCTACCCATAAAGAACTCATCTAAATATTTAATAAAAACCAATGGATAGATAAGTGTCTTTAGTAATTTAAATATTAATAAATCTGCTTTTCTTCCATCATAAAAAATTGGCCTTTTAATCCACTGAACCTTCCAAGGTTCATTATTTAAAATACTTTCAAACATTCTTATAGAAGTACCATTGATAGTAGGTAATCTCTCCCATTTTTCTAAATAATTTTTTTTGCTTTTATACCAATACGCATCTTTTCCTCTATCTTCCAATATTTGAAAATATACCTCTGTAAGTTTTTTAGAACTAAAAAACCAGTGCAAAAAAGGTAACTTAGTAACAAAATTTAAATGTGACTCAAAAGGTTGAAGGTATTGTGGAAATAATGCTAAAAGTTTACCACCAGGTTTTAAAACTCTATAACATTCTTGCATTGATTTATTTAAATCATTAACATGCTCAAAGGTGTCAGTGCTAATTAAAATATCTATAGAATTATTTTCAAATGGCAAATCTTCATTTTGTGAGGTAAAAAATTCTGCATCAATATTTTTTTCTTTTGCAAATTCCTCTCCAGCAATTTTAAATATTGGATTTATATCAATACCATAACATTTTCCAAATCTGAATTCCTCAGCCCAAGAAATTACTCTTCCAGCTGTAAAACATCCCAAATCTAATACAACTTTATTTTCAAATTCTTCAGGCTTTATATAAGGAAAAAAATATTTTTTTAGCCATGAATGTTTGCTTGATTTTTCAATTTCGTATCTAGCTAGTGACGTTAATCTTCTTATTTCTTTTTGGCGAATTTCATTTGCCTCTGTATAATTCTTATGATTAAAAATCTCCCAATTTTCGTAATTACTTTCGCTTGGTTTACCAGGAAACGAATTCATTAAAAATTTTAACATAAAAAATTTTTACTTTACAATTTTTTTTAAGTCAGGCTCTCTATAATAAGGTCCTTTTAAAACTTTACCATTCTCATTATAAATTGGTTTTCCATTTTCATCTAATTTTGACATGTTAGATTCTTGAACTTCTTTGAAACACTGATCAAGATTAATTCCGAAAGCATGGCCTGCGCCATAAGTTACATAAAGAATATCTGTAAGGGCGTCAGCAACTTCAACTATATCGTTATTTTTTATAGCATCTTTTAACTCGCTTAATTCTTCCTCTATCAGCTTTATACGTAAATTTTGAATTTTTTTATCAGGAAATGAAGCTTTAAATTGTACCTCTTGCCCAAAGGTTTGCATAAATTTTTTTACATTATTGAAATTAGTCATAATATTTAATAATAGATAATATAATATTTGAATGTCGCTTTATTTTATATCTTTTTTTGCTGGAGCTGTGAGTTTTTTATCGCCTTGTGTTTTACCATTGGTACCAGGGTATATTTCCTTTATTTGCGGCACAACTCTTGAGGGTCTTGAAGAACAAAATAAATCATTTATCCTTAAAAATACACTTTTATTTGCTATTGGATTTTCAATAGTTTTTATTTCTTTAGGTGCAACAGCAACATTTTTTGGAAATTTACTTTTTAATTATTCTAAAATTTTTACTGTAATAGTTGGTGTAATTATAATTTTTTTTAGTTTAAATATGATCGGTTTATTACAGTTAAGACTTTTAAATCAAGAATTTAGATACCATTTTAAAAACTATATAAAAAAACCCTACATAGCTTTATTAATAGGAGTAGGTTTCGGTTTTGGCTGGTCACCGTGTATTGGGCCTATCCTAGGATCAATTTTAGCATTTGCCTCTTTAGAAACCACTTTAACAAAAGGAATAACATTATTAACTATTTACTCATTGGGATTAGGTGTGCCTTTTGTTTTATCAGGAGTGTATTTAACGAGATTTTTAATTTTTTCAAAAAGTATGAGATTACATATTATTAGAATACAAAAAATTAGTGGATATATTTTGCTTTTAACTGGTGTGCTTATAATTACAGGCAAATTACAGTCTTTAGGGTTTTTTATTTTAAAATATTTACCATTCCTTGGTAAGTTAGGCTAAAATTGTTTAATAATTTTCTTGCTTGAGGAGAGAAGAATACCGAAAATAATTAACAACGTACCTACTATATGATGAAAAGAAAATTTTTCGTTTAGAATAAAAACTGCCATCAAAGAACTAAAAATTGGCATTAAATGTAAAAATATACCCGATCTACTCGGTCCAATAAGTTTGATTGCTGCATTCCAAAAAGTATATGCTCCTATACCTGCAAATAAAACAACGTAACCAATAGTTAAAATCACTGGAATATTTATCGTGATTTTTTTTCCATAAATAAGCTCAGATATATACATAGGAAATAAAAATAATAAGCCAATAATAATTATAGTTTGTAGAAAAATAAAAGGTTCGAGTTTTACTTTTTTTTCTCCCAATAGTATCGAATAGGTTGTCCATGAAATCATAGCGACAAGCATCCATAAATCACCTTTGTTTAAATTTAAAGATAAAAGTAACGAAAAATTTAATTTTGTGATAATAGATATGACTCCTAAAAAAGAAATTATTACTCCTATAATTTGACTCAATTTTATTTTTTCTGTTTTAAATAAAGAGGAAAAAAAAATAATAAATACTGGAATAGTTGAAATCATTAATACACCGTTTAAAACTTGGGTAAAGTTTAATGAGTAATAAACAACTGAGTTAAAAACACTAATACTAGTAAACCCCATTATGATTAACAATAAAATATTTTTTTTTATTTCTTCTACATTTGATAACACACCTTTAATTGTGAATGGCGCAAGTAATAGAAAAGCAATAAACCACCTATAAAAATTAAGGGTTAAAGGCGGTATATCGTAAAACGTAGCAATTTTTCCAACAATGAAATTACCTGACCAAAATAATGTACATAAAGTCAAAAACAAATATGCTTTAATATTCATTCTTTAATTTTGAGTATTGCTTTTTCCTTTTAGCATTGAATAAATAGGCTCTAAATCATTATGCATATTTTTAATTGCGGAACTTGTTGTGTACTCAAAAAAAGCTGGGCATATTGCATGAACAAATGCGGTAAAAGATGAGCATAAACATCTCCAACTAATTTTTAAAGCGAACTTTTGATGTTGAAAATAAGTCTTATCCGCATCTTTTAAATGTGATTTAATTTTTTTAATCATAATTCAAATATATCATGACTGAGAAGCAATTGGAACAAAGCCAATTTAGTTTTGATTTACTACTTTTTTGTCTTCTGTATCTGCTGTTTTAGCCTTAGTAGTTTTTTGAGGGGCTGGTTTTTGAGTATTTTTTTGTGCTTTATCTGTCAATCTTTTTAAGTATCCGTCAACATCCGCTCCTTCATCTATTTTTAGATTTTCTTTAAAATACACATCACCTTTGATAGTAGCCGTCTTGCCAATTTTTACTTCTCCAGCTTCTGTTTCTCCTTCAACGTATCCAAAAACTTCGAAAATTTCTGCTTTAACAGAACCCATAATTGAACCAGTTTCTAAAAGTTTAATGTTATGGGCTTTTATATTCCCATTCATTATGCCAGAAATCTCAATAGTGCCTCTGCAAGTTAAATCCCCTTCAACCTGTAAGCCTTCTCCAATATGAGATACGTTCGGACTTATATCGCTATCATTATTGTTAAACATTAATAGTGTTATATATAAAAATTGATTAAGAGTCTTTAGTTTTTAAAACAAAAAAAGTACTAAAATCAGTATATATTCTCATCTTTATGAATATGAGCACTTAAAACCAATCCAAGAGCAAACATTGCTGTGATCATTGCTGTACCTCCATATGACATAATTGGAATTGGTACACCGACTATTGGTAGTAATCCACTTACCATACCTATGTTTATTCCTACATATACAAAAAAATTAAATGATATGCCAAAGCACATTAATCTAGAAAATGTATTCCTAGAATTTTTAGAAATTAAATCAATTCTCAAAATAAGAAAAATAAAAAGCAAAATCAATACTAAACACCCAAAATATCCAAATTGTTCTGCAAAAACTGTGAATATGAAGTCGGTGTGCTTCTCCGGCAAAAAATCTAAGTTACTTTGTGATCCTTTCATAAAACCTTTTCCAAAAAATCCGCCAGATCCAATTGCTATTTTGGATTGAATAACATGATAACCCGCGCCTAGAGGATCATTTTCGGGATTAAGAAATGTAAGAATTCTTTGCTTCTGATATGGTTTTAAAAAAGAAATAGATAACGGAGCAAGAACTAATACAGATAAAGCTCCAAATGAAAAAATTTTTAAGTTTAATCCAGCTAGCCATAGCATTGCTATTGAAACAGCAAGAATAAACAAAGCTGTTCCTAGATCAGGTTGTTTTACAACCACAATAAATGGAACAATTATAATCGCAAGTGGAAAAGCTAGTTTTGTAATTTTATCGCTATCGTCAACCTTGATAAATTGATAGTATCTAGCTAAACATAAAATAACAGCTACTTTCATTAACTCTGAAGGCTGTAAATTAAATATACCAAGACTCAACCATCTTTTTGCTCCTTGAGCAGATAAACCAAAATAATCGACTAAAATTAACAAAAAGATTACAAATGCATAAAAAACATATGAAAATCTTAACCAAAATTTAATGTTAATTATTGCAACAAATAACAATAATAAAAAGGATATTATAAATCTTGCAAAATGTTTTTCAAAATAATTGTTTTGATCCGTATCAATAGAATAAATTGTAAAAAGACTGATTGTACCAATTAGTAAAATTAATAAAATAATTATCCAATCTACATTTACAATTTTAGTCTTAAAATTATTTTGAAATGAGCTAAACATTTTTTTTCAAATAATATTTGTTAAATATTTTTTGCATAACTTTTCTTGCAATTGGTGCTGCTTTTGAAGATCCGGACCCACCATGATCAATTACAACAGATATATTAAATTTAGGATTTTTAACGGGACCATAGCCAACAAAAAGGGAGTGGTCTCTGAATTTCCATGGAAGATCTTTGTTCTTCACATTTCTCAATCTTTGTAACTCTGTAATTTTTCTCACTTGAGATGTTCCGGTTTTACCTGCATATAAAAACTTGCCTTCAATCCTTGACCTATAGGATGTACCTCCATATTTATTTGTCGACAAAAATAATGATTCCATAATTATTTTTAAATCATCAGAGTCATAAATTAATTTTTCATCTAATGGTTTTGGTTCTTGTGTTTTAAAAAGTGTAGGGGTTACTTTATAACCTCCGTTAGATAGTTGTGTCATCATTTTACATAACTGTATTGGTGTAGTTTGAATATAACCTTGTCCAATACCAGTAATAATAGTTTCACCTAAATACCAAGGTTCACCAATATATTTTTTTTTCCACTTAGTGCTTGGTACAACACCTTTTTTTTCTTCAATAAATCCATCAAATACATATTGACCAAGTCCAAAACGCTTCGCAGTTTCATTTAATCGATCTACACCCAATAATCTGGCAACTTCATAAAAATAAATATCACATGACTCGCTTATGGCTTTTTTTAAATTAACCACACCATGACCATTTTCTTTCCAGCAATGATATTTTTGATCAAAATATTCAGTAGACTCCTTGCAAGTCATTGTAAAATTTTTATTTATAATATTATTTTCAAGAGCTGATAATATTACTAACATTTTTATCGTGCTTCCAGGAGGATATAAAGAGGATAAAGCTTTATTTGCTAATGGTTTTTTTTCATCTTTAATATATGAATTATATTCTTTTTTTGAAATGCCATAAGTAAATAAATTTGCATCATACGACGGAGAAGAAACAAGGGAAATTATCTCCCCATAATTATTCATAACTATTATGGATCCACTTTCATTTTTAAGTGCATCATACGCCGTAATTTGAATATCAGTATCTAAAGTAGTAAATAAATCATTTCCGTTTTTTCCTTTATTAAAACTTACCTGTTTAACAAATTTTCCTTTTGCATCTGTTTCAAATACTGAATGTCCTGGTTCCCCTGCCATAAATTTTTCAAACTTTTTTTCAATTCCAACTTTTCCTATTTTTAAATTTGGAATATTTGAAAATTTTGGATTTAAAGTCTTAATATCTCTTTTAGAAACTTTACTAATATAGCCTATAACGTGAGAAAATTGATAAGGATAAGTGTACGTTCTCTCATAAGATAAAAAGGGGAATACTCCTGGCATATTGTCCAGATTATAATTTATTGAAGCAAAGTTTTTCCAACTTAAAACTTCATTCAAAACAAATGGTTCATATTTTTTGTTTTTTTTATGTTTAGCAATTGATTTTTTGTATCTTTGTATTTTTATTTGATCGATATCGATAATTTTAGATATACTAAAAAACGTTGTATCCAAATTAGATATTAAATCTAAATTTAAACTGATTTTGTAGATTTCTTTATTAGAAGCTAAAATTTTATTTTCACTATCTAATACTAAACCTCTTTCAGAAACTATCTTCCACTCACTTAATCTATTTCTGTCTGATAAAGTTTTATATTTTTTACCTTCAAATAGTTGTAAATAAGTAAGCCTTGAAATAAGCAAACCGAAAAACCCTATTTTACCGATATTTAGTATAAATGCTCTCTTCGAGATTACTTTGCTCTTACTTTCGATACCTTTTTTGGCTCTTGGTTTAAAATATTCCATCTAGTTACCTTTATATATATAGACATTTTCAATTCAAAGTGTTAATTCCCCGCTACTTAGGAGATAGTTATTAAAATAGAAGTTAAAAATGATAATCTTGAACAAGCTTTGAGAGTTTTGAAAAAAAAACTACAAAGGGAGGGCACTTTTAGGTTATTAAAGTTAAAAAGCCATTTCGAGAAACCGTCTGAAAAGAAAAAAAGAGAAAAAGACGAGAATATTAAAAGGTTTAAAAAGTTGAAAAAATTAAAAGCTAGACTTTAGTCTAGGGCTTTAGATATTTCTTCTACCATTTTTTTAGCGTCTGAAAATAGCATCAAAGTGTTGTCCCTGAAAAACAGCTCATTATCAACTCCTGCATAACCTGCAGACATGCCTCTTTTCACAAACAAAACAGATTTTGATTTTTCAACATCTAAAATAGGCATCCCGTAAATTGGGCTTTGAGGGTCAGTTTTTGCAGCCGGATTGGTTACGTCATTAGCACCAATTACAAAACTAACATCAGTATTTGAAAAATCATTATTAATATTCTCAAGTTCAAATACTTCATCATAAGGAACATTTGCTTCAGCTAACAGTACATTCATGTGGCCCGGCATTCTTCCCGCAACAGGATGAATTGCGTATTTGACCTCCACACCATTTGATTTTAATTTATCACACATCTCTCTTAATGCGTGTTGTGCTTGTGCTACAGCCATACCATATCCAGGAACAATTATTACAGAAGAGGCATTTTTCATTAAAAATGCCGCATCATCAGCACCTGCTTGTTTGACTGGTTTCTTATTTTGCACCGCGGACGACTGCACAGAGTCTCCACCAAATCCACCAAGTATTACATTGAAAAGTGATCTATTCATTCCTTTGCACATTATATAGGACAGTATAGCTCCCGATGATCCAACAAGAGCACCGGTAATAATTAAAGCAGTATTTTCTAATGTGAAACCAATACCTGCAGCAGCCCAACCTGAATATGAATTTAACATTGAAACAACAACTGGCATATCAGCACCGCCAATAGGAATAATTATTAAAAATCCTATCAATATTGAGACTAATGTTATAATCCAAAAGTACTTTTCTGATTGATCCACTGCAAATAATACAACTGAAATGATAATACCAATTCCTATTAATAAATTTATAATATGCTGACCTCTAAAAACAATTGGAGAGCCAGACATAATACCTTGTAGTTTCAAGAAAGCGATACAAGAACCAGAAAATGTAATTGCACCTATAGAGGATCCAATTGACATTTCAATAAGTGATGCCAATTTAATTTTACCATTTTCGTAAATCCCGAATGCTGCAGGGTCGTAAAAAGCCGCGACTGCAATTAAAACAGCACACAAACCTACTAAACTATGAAACCCGGCAACAAGCTGGGGCATTGCAGTCATTGCTATCCTAGCCGCAATTACTCCACCAATAACTCCACCAATTAATAACGGTACCAGTATGTAAGAAATATTTGTAATTAGTTCATTAAAACTATTCAAGCTTAGTAATGTTGTGATAATCGCAATAGTCATTCCGGAAATTCCAAATAAATTTCCAGTTCTAGATGTCTCGGGAGAAGAAAGACCCCTTAAAGCTAGAATAAAAAATATTCCAGAAATTAAATATAATAAAGCTACGTAATTTGCTGAAATCATTTATTTCTTTTTCCCTTTTTTATACATTTTCAACATTCTCATAGTTACTAGAAAACCCCCAAAAATATTAATTGCAGCTAATAAAATACCAAAAATTCCAGAATAAAAAGATATGATTGAACTGTCTGCGTTTGAAACAGCAACTGCAATTAGGGCACCTACGATAATTACAGATGATATCGCGTTAGTCACTGACATTAATGGAGTATGCAATGCTGGAGTAACACTCCAAACTACATAATATCCAACAAAAATTGAAAGTATAAAAATCGCTAATCTAAAAACAAAAGGATCAATTTCCATTATTTTAATAATACCCCTTTAATTATTTCATCGTCTTCTTTAATTTCTATAATTTTTTTTTCCTTGTTAAAAATTAAGCTTAAAAAATTAATTATATTCTTCGATAATAAAGCTGATGCTGATCCCGGTATTCTAGATGCATAATTACTATAACCAATTATTTTAACCCCGTGTTTTATTATAATTTTATCCGGTTCAGAAAAAGCAGAATTTCCTCCTTGTGCAGCAGCCAAATCGCAGATTACCGATCCAGGTTTCATTGATAAAACCATTTCTTCAGTAATTATTCTTGGCGCTTTTTTTCCAGGAATTAATGCTGTACATATGATAATATCTTGTGTTTTTACGGTTTCTTTTATTAATATCTCTTGTTTTTTTTTAAATTCCTCGCTTGCTTCCTTCGCATATCCTCCCGTTGTTTCCATATCTTCTTGGTCCTTAACAAATATAAATTTTGCACCTAAACTTTCAACTTGTTCTTTTGAAGCTAAACGAACGTCAGTTGCAGACACAACGGCACCTAATCTTTTCGCTGTAGCTATGGCCTGTAAACCAGCTACACCAGCTCCTAAAATAAAATATTTCGCAGGTGTTACAGTTCCAGCTGCTGTCATCATCATTGGCAATGCTTTCTGAAATTCATAAGCTGTATCAATTACTGCTTTATAACCTGCTAAATTTGCTTGAGAGGATAAAACGTCCATGGCTTGAGCTCTCGTAATTCGCGGTAATAAATTTAAAGCAAATATTTTTTGATTATTTTGTTTAATTAAATTAATAGCTTTTTCATCATTATTATTAAAAAATCCAATAATTAAGTTTGCACCTTTTTTAAATTTAAAGTCAGTAATATTTCTTTGGGAAATTTTCAATATAATATCTGATTTTTGTGAAACTTCATTGTCTTCAGATATAATTGCCCCAAAAGCTTTATATTCCTCATCTGAATAATCTGAACTTAATCCATAATTTTTTGGTATCATAATATCTAATCCTAAGGATTTAATTTTTTTTACCCCGTCTGGATTTAGCATCACTCTTTTTTCAAAATCAGCTGTTTCTGAGATACATCCTAAAATCATTTAATTTCTTATAAATAATTAAATTGTGAAAACAAGAAAATAAAATTATTATTTAATAATAATAATTTTATAAAAGAAAAATTGCCATTCCTGTAAGTATTAGAATAACGATAGCAGAAACAATTACAACAAATTTAGTAAAAACTTCCCAAGTTTTCTTTTGATCTTTAATATCCATTATCCCTGGCGAGCTTTCATTCTAGGATTTTTCTTATTGATAACATAAAGCTTGCCTTTTCTTTTGACTAATTTGTTATTTAAATCACGTTTTTTTAATGATTTTAATGATGACACGACTTTCATAAATTACTTATAACATTAAATGACTTGTTAAAACAACTTTTCTTTCCAGCTTTTTGGAGTTTTTTCGTTTAATATTTCTACATCATAATTATAAACAAATTTTTTAGGCCCCTTAATCTTTATGTAATCTATAACCTTATCTAAAGAGTCGCTTAACTTTACCTTAGTATTATAATTTAATAACTTTCTTGCTTTATCAGCAGAACAAACTGCATGTTTAACTTCATTCGGTCTATCTTCGTAATATTGAGCATCCTGATTAAATTTTAATTTATTGGAAAGCATTTCAAATAATTTATTTATTGTGATGAACTCTTCGTCTGGACCAATGTTAACGATTTCTCCAACAATATTTTTATCAGTTAAAAGTTTGTCTAAACAAAAAATACAATCATCAATATCTGAGAAACATCTTTGTTGCTCGCCATCGCCATAAATAATTGGTTTTCTATTCTGTAACATTAAATTTGTCATAATAGAAACTACATTTCTATAAGGGTCAGTATAAGACTGCCTTGGACCAATTATGTTATGAGGTACTGCTATATTATATTCAAAATTATGAGTACTACTTAAAATTTTTAAAATATTTTCTGCAGCTACTTTGGAAACGCCGTAAGGATCAACAGGATTAATTTTATCGTCCTCTTTGAAAGGAACTTTTACGTTTCCATACCTTGCCATTGAAGAGCAGTACACAACTCTCTTAACTTTATTCTGTATAGCGGCTGTAAATACAGATACACTGCCAGTAACATTGTTATTACAAATCAATGTAGGTGAAAAACTTGATAATCCTTCATGGGCGTATGCAGCTGCATGACAAACAATATCGACTCCTTTCATTGCTGCTGATAGTTTATTCAAATCTTCGCAATTTATTTTATGAAAGGTAACTTTTTTTGGATCAATATTTTCTAAAGAGCCACCGATAAGATTATCACATCCTGAAACTTTAAAACCTTTATTTAAATAATACTCAGCTAAATTGGATCCTAAAAAACCAGCTATGCCTGTGATGAAAATATGCATTTTATTTATTAAGCCTGGCAACGACCTACTCTCCCGTACCTTAAGGCAAAGTACCATCGGCGCAGAAGGACTTGACTTCCGAGTTCGAAATGGGATCGGGTATTGCCCCTTCGCAATAATTACCAGGCAAAGAGTTAATACATATTTTTTCTCATCTGGTAAAGATCTTTTTTTACTAAAAGATGGTAATTTTGGTGGGCATGGCAAGAATTGAACTTGCTACCTCTACGATGTCAACGTAGCGTTCTACCAATGAACTACATGCCCAATATTAACTAAATATAATTTAAAAAAAATTAAAAATAAATAATTAATAAAAATATCAATGGCTAGTATTATAAAAAGTTGCTCAATTAACTTAAATGATAATAAGACGAATATACTCTTATTAATATCAAAAATTTTGTTGATAGATCAAATTCTTCGTTATAAAAGACTTACTCATCGCGGGGTGGAGCAGTCTGGTAGCTCGTCAGGCTCATAACCTGAAGGTCCTTGGTTCAAATCCAAGCCCCGCAACCATTATACATTAATTTTAACTATGATAATTATTTTTCGTGAATTTTACGAATTCATTGTTTGGTCTTACCTTGTACATATTTTCAATCCATTTATAAGTCTTTGTTATTCCATCTTTTAAAGAATACTTATAATTCCAGTTTAAAACTTTTTTAATTAAATCATTATTGCTAGATCTACCATTTACTCCTTTTGGTTTATTTAATTGATAATTTCTTTTTAATTTTAAACCACTGATATTCTCAATTATATCGACTAATTGGTTTATAGAAACTTTCTCTTCACTACCAATATTTATTGGTTCTCTAAAATCCGAGTTGAATAGTTTAATTGTTGCATCTATACAATCATCAACATATAGAAAACTTCTAGTTTGATTACCATCGCCCCAGATTTCAATAGTCTCTAAGTTGTTTTTTTTTGCTTCAATTATTTTTCTACAAAGAGCTGCCGGTGCTTTTTCTCTACCCCCGTCAAAAGAACCTAAAGGTCCATAAATGTTATGAAATCTTGCTACTCTAGTTTCGAGACCATAATCTTCAAAAAAATGTCGACACATTCTTTCACTAAAAAGTTTCTCCCATCCATATCCATCTTCTGGCATGGCAGGATATGCATCTTTTTCTCTTAAACCAGAGATGCCTGCATTTTTTTGTAATTCAGTATTATACGCACAAGCACTAGATGAAAAAAAATATTTTTTTACATTATTTTTTCTGCAAGCCATTAACATATGTGTATTAATTAAAACAGATACCATACACTCCGCTTTATTATTTTCGATGAATCCTATACCACCCATATTGCAAGCTAAGTTAAGAACATAATCAATATCTTCCGTCATTTTTAGGCAATTATTTAGGTCGGTCATGTCAAAAGAAAAATTTTCAGCTTCTTTAAATCTTTGAAACCAGAATTCATTTGGCTTAATATCAACAGCTCTAACTTTTGCGCCATTATCGATTAAACGCTTGATCAAATGTCCTGCAATAAAACCGCCGCCGCCAACTACTAAATAATTTTTCATTTTATTGATACAATTAAATAATTTAATTTAGATCTATTTACAATTATATTATCAAATTTATATGTACATATAAAAGGTGTATTCCAACATAGATATCCTTGCCACCCTTGATCTTTATTTACTGGCTTATGTAAAAATATATTACTCACGCCTGTTTTTTTTGTCTCAAAATTTGACTTTATGTATGTTGGGTATGGATAATTAAAATTATCAATTCTTACTATGTTCTTCGTAGATGAATAAACTAAAGACAAAAATATTAAAGAGAAAAATAAGTTCTTATTTAATTTTTGAAGATTTATTTCCAAAAAATATATAAAAATACAAAAAATAATTAGAAAAAGTGTTGCTAGGCCAAAACGAACAAGTGGAGATTTTTCTAAAATTATTAATGAAAAAATAATATAAACAAAAAATAAAACTAAATATTCAAACTTTATTTTGTTTCTCCTCAATTTAAAACATGAAAAAATTAACATCAATAGTGGTACAATTAATATCGCGATTAAGTGTTCAGATAATTCAGTCTTTGTTCTTATAAACCAATGTGAAATCCAATTAAAATTTTCAATATAATTTTCTGCTAAAATAGTTGATTTATATTTAAAGTTTGAGTAACCCTTATTTATAATTTCAAGCTTCTGTCCCAAGTTTAATATATCATTGTTAAACCAATTTACATTCACACAAGTAACAGAAGTAGGAAAACCTAAACATCCTGTATAAATAAATTGTTGCACAATCCAAATGGTAACTAAAAAAACTGGTACAGTAGAAATTTTTAAAATTTTTATATAACTAATCGCCGACTTAAATTTAATTAGAATAATCAATAGAATAAAAATAACTGCAAAATTACTTAGTTTTATCAATGGTAAAAATAAAGAAATGCAAATTATTGTATAAAATTGAATGTTATTAATTTTGTTTAACTCATAAATATTAATCAACAACAAAAATAATGTTGAAATTAGTAATAATGATGGAATGTCAATCCCGTAAGATGAGAACCTTGAAAATTTAATAATAGTATAAAATATAAAAAAAATTGCAAATGTGACAGAAATATTAAATTTTTTTTTTCCTAAGTTTTCTTTAATATAATTAAAAAAATACAACACAACATATATTAATAATAATAGTGATGGTAAAGAAATTAATTTGTATTTAACAATTGGCAAATTAAATATTGCTAATAAATTTAACCATAATGAATTCCAAACATAGGGATCTGCAATATTTCCAAAACCAAATATTATTTTTTCTGAATTGAAATTGATAACATACGGGAGATGATAGTATCCGAAATCCTCGTGTGGTTTATGATTAAAAAATAATAACAAACCAAAAAGAAAAAAAATATAGAAATCGGTTTTTTTTAATAATAAAAAATCTTTGTTAAATAAAAAAAATAAAAATCCAATAAAAAAAATGGATAAGTTAATAAATTCAGAAAGACTAAAAAAAAAATGAAAAACCGTTGAAAAAATTGTTAAATATATTAAACCCAAAATACCGTATAATGGCTCTTGTATTTTAGAATTTTTAAAAAATAAGTTTGTTAATTTGCCAATGCCTATGACTGAAAAAAATAAAAATAATGAATAGGAAATGAAATAAATCATTTAAATTTTTTTATAAAGTTTGCCAACTTAGTAACTTCATGCTGTTCATATAGGTTTATTAAAGTATTAAATTTTTGCTCAAATGTTGAATTATTATATTTTTTCTTTTTAATTATAGTAATATTTTTATTATATATTATCTTCTTCTCTAATTTTTCAAATAAATTTTCATGTAGTTTCTCCTCTTTACCAAGGCCAGTTTCAATTATTTCAAATTTATAATTTGGATTTATTTTTGATTTCAATTTAGCAAAATATTCCGCTAATTTATAAATATTTAAAGGTTTGCCCATATTCAATACAAAAGTTTTGTTTTTTTGTTTACTTGCCGTTGTTTGTAAAACTAAATAACATGCTTCTATTATTGTCATAAAATAACGTGTAGCTCTTTTATCAGTAACAGTAATTTTTAAATTATTATTTATTTGATCCAAAAAATTTGAAATGGCTGATCCCGAGCTTCCAAACACATTACCAAATCTAACAATATTTATAAATTTTTTATCATTCCTAAATGAACCCAGATACTCACAATACATCTCAGAAATCTTTTTAGTATATCCTAACATTGATTTAGGTTGGGCTGCTTTATCCGTTGAAATTAATAAAAAATCTGTTTTAAATTTAATTGACAAATTACATAATGTTACAGTGCCAAGAATATTATTTTTCACTGCCGACATAACATTATCTTGTAAAATATTTACATGTTTGTAAGCACCAGCATGAATGATTAAATTTACTTTGTGAATTTTGATGAGGTTTTCTACAAAAAAATTATCATTCATATCCCCTAAATAATATTTACACTCGTTTTTAAGTTTTTTCTTTAAATTATAGATTGCAAGTTCAGAATGATCTAAACAAATTACTCTTTTGGCTTTTTGTAATATTAATTGTCTACAAATTTCTGAACCTATTGATCCTCCTGCACCTGTAACTAGTACAATTTTTTTTGTTAAGCCAAATATTTTTTTTGGGGTAACTTGTTTCCTTTTTAACAAATAATTAATTTCATTTAGTGTAAAGTCATTAAGATCTAATTTATCAGATAATAAATATTTTTTTTGTGGTAAGAATCTAACATCAAAGAAATTTTTCTTCAGTTTATTCAATATTAATTCTAATTTTAATTGACCTAATGAAGGTATAGATAGATAAACTCTTTTAATATCTATATTTTTTTTAAATTCTAACAAGTCGCTAAAACTTATTACATTTACTCCGTTCACTATTGTATTAATTAATTTTGGATTATCATCAACAAAGTACAAGACATCTTCACCATTATTTCTCAATTCAGATAATATAGCTCTACCTGCGAATCCAGCTCCATAAATAATATTTCCAGAAACTAATAAGTTATGTGATTTTTTTAGTAAACTATATTTTATTGGTTTTCGTGATTTAATTTTACATTTTTTATTTAAATATTTTTCTAAGCTTAAGAATTTAAAATTTGGTAATATTTGATTAATTTTTGAAATATCTGCTATTGAAAAATTATTTTCACGTATTTTCTTTAAATGTTTTATTTTATTGCTTTTAAATTTTAAATAACTAACTATATCCTTTATAAAATATCCTTTTCCAGTTCCTAAGTCATAGATTCCGCTTTTATAATCTTTTTCTAAAAATAGTTTATAAATTCTAGCTATATCTTTTAAGTTAATAAAATCTCTTAAAGAATTGCCTCCATTAATTAGGTGTATTTTATTATTATTCTTTTTTAATCTTATTGCTTTTTCGATAAAAGAAAAATCGCATCTTTCATCTCCATATGTATTAAAAACTCTCATTATGTAAAATTTAATATTGTTTTTTTTACAAAAGTTATTAATTAGTGCCTCGGCAGTTAGTTTATAGGATGCCTGTAAATTTCTATTTATTTCATCATGATCTAAATTTTTTATATTATTTGGGATAGAATATACAGAAGAACTACTAGTATAAATAATTTTTTGTATTTGAGATATTTTAAGAAAATTAAGTATATTACCTGTTAATTTTAAAGCCAAATTATTCAAAGTATCGTAACTACTTTTATTAAGTTTATTTAACTTATTAGCGGGATAAAAATTATTAAAAATTAAATTAATTTTTTTGTTTTCGAAGAATTTTAGTGTTTTAAATATTTCAGTTGAATTTGCTGATAATATAGTTATGTTTTTAATATCCTTTTTTAACGCATTAGATAAAACGCTTTTTTTTCCGATAATAATATTATGTGTCATCTTAATTTAACAACAGTGACTATATAAACCACGAAAAATAACATTATAATAAATAAGCCATTTATATCCGAGATATTATATAAAGTTATTGGTAAAAACATTAAAGTAAATAATATTACATTTGATTTTATAATTGAAAATCTTTTAACTAATAAATGGTGTATATGATTTCGGTCGCCTAAAAAGGGATTTGTTTTTTTTAATAGTCGCTCAATAGAAACTCTTAACAAATCAAAACCAGGTAACATCAAAATTATAAAAATTTCATCAGCGTATGGTATCTTTCCACCTATATTATTATACTGAAATAGTAAAAAAAAACTATATATACTACAAAGAGCGTAAATACCTCCATCGCCCAAAAAAGTTTTGTTTCTATAATTTAGAATTAAAAGGGATAACAAAACTACAAAAAGAAATAATGATAATATAAAAAAATTTGTTTTAAAAAAAATAAATAAATTTAATAATAAAAAAAACAATATAGATTGTAAATTTATTCCATCGAACATATTTGCTGCATGGAGAAATATTAAGCAACAAAAGACTGTAAAAATGAATGATGTATTTTCAAAAAAAATTCTATATTTATAAAATGATAAACTAATAGACTCTATTACTAATGATGAGTTTGTTAAAATTACTATTACAATAAATACTAAGGCTAAAAATAATTTTACTGTTGGATTTATGGGATACTTATCATCATAAAAACCTAGAGCAAATAAAGAAATTGGCCAAATAAAAAAAGTAAATATGTCGATATTTTGTATTTTTGAGGGAAACAAATTTATGTGTAATGAATAAGATAAAATCGCGCATAATAAAAGATTTACTAAAATTATTAAACCTCCAGTAATTGCAGTTTTTCTTTTGTGAAGTTTTATTTTATTATCTGGAACATCATATATATTTACAAATTTATTTATTTTATCAATATTGAAAATTATCAAGATATTTAAAAAAAATAGTAAAGAAAAAAAGATATAAAATTCCGACATTTTTATTTAATAACATTTTTAAATCTTATTACTATAGAATTTGTTAAATTTTAAAACCTGAACTTTTAGCGTCATTATGAAATTGTTTTACAGTTTCTAAAGAAAATTCATTTAAATCTTTTCCAAACAATTTTAATTTCTTTATTTGACTTCCTTGCATAGTAATAATATCTGCTCCTGAATTAATAGCGCTTATGTAATCATAGGGCATTCTAGGACTTGCCCATAATACTTTACACTTACTCTTATTTTTTACAAATTTTGAGATTTCATACATTATTTTAAATGCATCTTGACCCGAGTCATATATTCTTCCTGCAAAAATGGATAAAATAGTATTTGTATCTTTTAAAGTTGAAATAACTCTCTCAATCTGTTGAATCGTGAATATAGCTGTTAGATTGATTTTAATCTTATTCTGCACTAAATAATCTAAGACTTTTAAAGTATAATCTCCGTTTGTAAATGTTATTGGAATTTTAACAAAAACATTTTTACCTAAATTATGTAATATTTGAGCCTGCCCTATCATCTCTTTATCATTATCTGCAAATACCTCTAAGGAAATTGGTTTATTTTTAGATTTTTTTATTAATTCTTTTCCATAATCTAAATAATTGGATGCACCATGATTTTTAAAAATAGATGGATTAAAAGTGTAGCCATCAATATCTAATCCAAAATTTTCATCAAATTCGTTAATCTTTAAACCATCTGCGTATAAATCAATTTTTTTCATTTTAGTGGATATTCGTTTTTATCATTTTTATTGAATAATAGAATACAGCAATTGTATAGTAGTTCAGATAGGAAATCCATCCGTTATAAAAGTCTCCTGAAGGAACAATTGGCAAGTAAGCAATTATAATTCCTAATGAGATAAGCATTAACATTTCATAATAATTTGATCTAATTTTTTTTTTGTTAAAAATACAGTAAAAAAACCAATACAAGAAATATAAAGCGGCTACTAAATAAAATACTAAACCTAATAAACCAAGCTCAGAAAGTATTTGCAACAAAGTATTGTGAGGGTGTACTGAGCACATACCAATATTTGAGTCATAGTTAATATCTCTACAATAAGATTTGAATCCTCTAATTCCATTACCAAAAAATACATTGTTTTTAAATATGTTTATGGCTAATTCATAATGTCCCTGATGATCTTTTGAAAATAAATTTACTTTATTTATTTCAGCATTTTTTAATTTATCACTAAGTTTATAATCTTTTAATTTTGGATGATTTAAATTATAATTTGTTATTTGATAAAAAGTTTTAAAAAAAATTCTATTTAACGGATCTGTTTTTTGGCCAAAATTAAAATTTGAAATTAAAGTTGAGAAAATCAAAAATAAAAAAGCCGATAAAATTAAAACATTTCTAAGTTTTGAAATAAAAATAATACTAATAATAACAATGATAATTGTTAAAAAAATTGCTGTTCTTTCTCCGCTGATTAAAATTACGAAAAAATAAAATGCAAAAAAAGTACTAATTTTGAGGAAATTTTTTTTGAAATCGAAATTATTGTAAATTAAAAACCATGATAAAATCGGAAAAGCTTTTATCATAAAACTACCTAAAATTAAGTCGTCGCCAAAAAAACTAGATATTCTATTTTTATAGATTTCTATTCCAAAAATATTATATCCAACAAAAAATTGAAAAATGGAGTCAAAAATAATAACCAAAAACATTAACAATAGTATATTCAAATAATTTTTATTTTGTTTAATTACTGAATTGATTAAAAAAAATATTAAAATTATATTAAAAATAATAAATCTTATGTAACCTAAGCCTGTATATTTTAAATCTGAATAATTAGAGAATAATGATTGAATAAATATGAAAAAATAAAAAAATATAAAAAACAATATATATTTGTTTAGATCTATTTTTGTTTTGATGTTGTATAAATATATTAAAAAAGTACATAATAAAACAAATGAAGCTAGCTCTAATAGTGCAACGCCTAAAAATGCAAATAATAAAAAAAAATAAAATATTAAATTAACAGTGCCAACTAAATTAATTTTTTTAATCATAAATATCTACCTAAAAAAATATCAAATTAATCAAGTTCGAATTGATCTTTATAATTTTTAATCGATGTTTTTTTTTGTTTATCCTTAAATAATATATAATTTTCAATAACTAAAATATCTAAATTAGTACCCATAAAACATTTAAAGGCATCACTTGGTGAGCAAACTATGGGTTCACCACGAATATTAAATGAAGTATTCACTACCACTGGGCATGAACTAATTTCATTAAACTTGCTTATTAAATCATAAAATTTTTTATTTATATCTTTATGTACTGTTTGTACCCTAGCAGAGTAATCAACATGAGTTACAGCAGGAATGTTTGATCTCAACTGGTTTAATTGATCTAAAATAGACGAAGATTTTTCTTTTTTATTTTGACTAGAAATTTTATTTTTAACACTGGCAACTAATAACATATAAGGGCTATCACAATTTAATTCAAAAAAATCACTTAAGTATTCTCTAAGTACTGCAGGAGCGAAAGGTCTAAAGCTCTCTCTGAATTTTATTTTTATATTTAAATCTTTTTGAATTGATTTTGACCTTGGATCTGCAATTATTGACCTATTACCTAGCGCTCTAGGTCCATATTCCAATCTTCCTTGAAACCAGCCTATTGCTTTTCCTTGAACCAATTCGTTAGATACAATTGAAAAAAGATCTTGCTCATTAAGTTTGTCATAATTAGCGTGATTTTTTTCTAAATCATTTTCTATCTCTTTATCTGTATATCTTGGTCCTAAAAGTGATCCTTTCATTTGATCTAATCCTGAGATCCTCGATTTTTTTAATTCTAAATAATTAAAAGCTAAAGCTGCACCTAAAGCGCCACCTGCATCACCTGCTGCGGGTTGTATCCAAATATTATCAAAAATCTTTTTTTTTAGTATTTTTCCATTTGCTACACAGTTTAATGCAACACCTCCTGCTAAACACAAATTGCTGATCTTGTATTTATTTTTAATATATTTAGAAATTTTGAGAATTATTTCCTCAACAACCACTTGTATTGAAGAAGCAATATCTAGGTGAAATTGTTCTAATTTATCTTCAGGTTTTCTTACTTGCTTTCCAAAAATCTCAGAAAATTTTTTGTTAGTCATTGTAAGACCAGTTGCATAATTAAAATAACTCATATCAAGTCTAAATGATCCGTCTTCTTTTACATTTATTAATTTATCCAAAATTATTTTTTGATATTTTGGTTCACCATAAGGAGCAAGTCCCATAACTTTGTATTCGCCACTGTTTACTTTAAATCCCAGATAATATGTGAATGCTGAATATAATAGACCTATTGAATGTGGAAAATTAATTTCTTCCAAAATATTTATTTTATTACCTTTTCCAATACCGATAGTAGTAGTCGACCATTCACCTACGCCGTCTAAAGTAAGAATAAGCGCTTCATCAAACGGGCTAGGGTAAAAAGCACTGGCTGCGTGACTAAGGTGATGTTCAGAAAATTTTATTTTATTTTCATTTATTTGTTTGTCAATTTGCTTTAAGTTTTTATATATCAATCTCTTTTGAAATAGTTTTTCCCGAAGCCATATCGGAATAGATGCACAAAATGATTTAAATCCATGTGGAGCGAAAGCTATATGAGTTTCTATCAATCTCTCAAATTTTAAAAATGGTTTTTCGTAAAAAATTATATTATCTAAATCAGATAAATTTACATTTGCAGCTTTTAGTACATATTCTATTGATTTAAATGGAAAAGATGAATCATGTTTTATTCTTGAAAATCGCTCTTCTTGTACCGCAGCAACAATTTCATTATTTACTATTATTGCGGCTGCACTATCATGGTAGTAAGATGATATACCTAGGATAAGAGACATAAATAATTAAAAAATAGTGTATATGAAAGGTGCAATTGCAGTACCTTGTGTTAATACAATTAAACCTCCAAATATTAGCAAAAAAATTATAATTGGAAATAACCAATACTTTTTACGTTGCTTTAAAAATTTAAAAAATTCAATTAAAAAATCCATTAAAATTGATTATCCATGCTGTTAATATTTTTTGATCTTTCTAACCAATAAGTTTTTTTTAATTTATCTAATTTCAAATTTAGAATATCTTTATTTAATATTAAAATAAAAATTTTTGTTAAAACGACAACTCCAAAATAAATAAAAAACATTATTATTGGCGATATTACTTTTCCAAGTAAATCACCAAACATCATCCAAATTTTATTTAACGGTGTCAAGATACTTGAATTTATTAATCCTAAAATAAAAAATAAAAACGCGAGTATTATAAAATAAATATAAAAACCAATATTTTTGTAAAATAAAATAGAACTTAAAATAAGAAAAAATATGAAAAAAACTATACCAAAACTTTTGTTAGATACTTTGGAATTTTTTCCCATAAATATATTTATAATATTAAACTTTAATAAATCAATAATTTAAAATTTAAAAATATTTTCTGAGGTCTTTTTGAAAATCAATTATTGATAAAATTCTACAACTTTTAATTTTTTTTTGATGCTCTGTATAATTTTTTATTATAGAATCTACTAAAGTTTTAAAATCTTTACTATTTCTTTTACACGCAAAAATACCATTCGTAAAAATATCTTTAATAAATTCTATCTCTTCAAAAATTATAACTGGTTTTAATCGAGCAAAACTTTCCAATATAACTTGAGGATATCCTTCGGTATAGGATGGTAATATTAAAATATGATGTTTATCTATAATATTAATAATTTTACTTATATTAGAAATTTTTTTAATAATCCGAATATTTCTTTTCTTATTTAATAAGTTATATTTTGCGCCTAGCATTGATAAAAAATAATTTCCTTTTAAATCTAAAAAAATATTAATTAGAGATTTATAACCCTTTTCTTTGCGAAATCTTCCAATATAAAGGAGTTTTATTTTATTAATTTTTAATTTTTTATCAATTTTCCTATTTTTTAGCCATTCGCTATTTATTGTAGAAGGATATACGCAGCTGTTATACTTTAATTTTGTAATGTGATTGGAGCATGTAATAATTTTAGAAAAATTTTTAAAAATTAAAAACATTAAGTAGTAAATTAAATATCCAATATATCCAAATTTTGTTTTGTATTCTTTAAAACCGTCACTAATTAAATATGAAGTAATATTTTCGGTTTTAAAACCAAATATTTTAAGTATCAAAATCATCATAAAATTATATGGAGTAATTGATATAAATAAAAATTTTTTATTTCTAAAAAGTTTTATTTCTTTAATAAATTGAAGAGTAGAAAAGAATACTATTTTTTTATTTTTTGAAACAAATAAATTTTTATTATTTGTTTTTCTGGCTATTAAATAAACAATATAAAATTTATTAAAAGCATCGATAATAGAAATCGTATTTTTTTCTGGAGCAATGATATTTTTATTATTTACCTTAAATTTGTCATTAGAAATAATACATATTTCTTTTTTAACCATAGTTATTTTTTCTTAAAAAAGTCTTTAATAATAGATGGTACAACACTAATTAAAAAAAGATAAATTAAATATCTTAGAAATTTATTTTTATGATTTTTTAGAATTTTGCTTTCAAAATTTTGTGAATAATACCAATTTTTATATTCTTTAAAAAACATAGATCTGTTTAAATCTAGAAAGTTTTTATTATGAAATCTCATTTCAACAAGTGGTTCTTGTACAGCATGAGCTTCATAAAATTGTGCTAGTTTCATAACAACATCATAATCACCAATAATATTATAATTAGGATTAAAATATCCCACATTTTTTAAAGCATTTTTCTCAATTATTAGACAACTAATTTTAACAAGATAATTATTTGCTAAAAAATCAAATATAAAACCGCTTTTTAATTTTATTTTTGTAAATATCTCTTTCTTATTACTTTTTTCGTAAAAATGATGACAATTACAATATGAAAATTTTTTATTTTCATCATCAAAAAAATCTACCCTGGACGAAAGGTAATTTTTATACCAAACATCATCTGTGTCCAAAAAGGCTATGTATCTACCTTGAGCATATTTACAAGCTGCATTTCTTGCTTCATAGAGACTTAAATGCCTATCCGATTGAAAATAATTAAATTGCCCACAAATATTATTTTCAAAAATATCTTTGCTATTATCTGTAGATTGATTATTAAAAAAAATTAATTCCCAATTTTTAAATTCTTGCTCTTTTATACTTTTTAAACATTTGTCTAAATATTCGGCACCATTTCTACAGTTTACAATTATGCTTACAAGAGGCTTCATTTTAAATTAAAATATATTTGTAATTGATCGAGCGAATATTGATAAATTTTTTTTGGATTTTTGTAATATTCACGATACCAATCTATCGTGTAATCTAATGTTTTAATTAAAGTTAATTTAGTTTTCCATTTGAGTAGTTTCTTTGATTTTTTTGAGTTTAGTTTTAACAGAGATGCTTCTTTTAAATTTTTATTTCTTTTGATCTTGAATTTTGCGTTTACCCATTTCGTTTTCAAGTATTTTACAATATCAATAACTCTAATGGAATTTTTACTTGATGGTCCAAAATTAAAAGACTGTCCATTTAATAATTTTTGTTTTTTTAGTCTTAGTGCAAGTATTAAATATCCACTTATAATTTCAAATACATGTTGCCATGGTCTTGTTGAGTTTGGATTTCTAATTATTAATTTTTTGTTTTTTGACCAATTTTTAATTATATCTGGTAGTAGTCTCCCTTCTGACCAATCTCCGCCTCCAATAATATTTCCAGCCCTAGCTATTCCAATTCTTAAATTATTTTTTTTATAAAGGAATGATTTTGTATAAGATTGAATTGCTAAATCAGCAGAAGCTTTTGAAGCCCCGTAAGGATCATAATCACCTAGAATATCAGTTTCTTTATATCCACGAGAAATTTCCTCGTTTCTATATACTTTATCGCTTGTAATAAAAACTGTTACAATTTTATGATTTGTTGTTCTTAAAATTTCTAATAAATTAATAGTACCTAAAGTATTAGTTTCCCAAGTTAACAAAGGTTTTGCGTAAGCTCGTTTGACAATCGCTTCAGCAGCTAAATGAAATATAAAGTCTGGTTTAAAAGTTTCTACTTTATTTTTAAATTTTGTATAATTTTTTACATCTATATTTGCACATTTAATTCTATTATTTAATTTTAATACATGGAACAAGGATGGTTTAGTTGTTTTTCCGTAAGAAATCCCCAATACTTTTGCCCCACAATATGCAAATATTAAGGATAACCAGGATCCTTTGAAACCTGTGTTACCTGTAATAATAATTTTTTTGTTTTTGAAGTTTTTAAGTAAATTATGATTTTTTATATTCATTAAATATTTCCTTATTTTTTTGAAAAATTAGTGTTTTGTTCTTGTTTGTTAAAGAATACTTATATAAATTTTCTTCAATTTCAGAGACTTTCACATTATCCCAAATAAAATCACTATATACTTCTAAAGTAGAGTCTTCAGTGATATGAAAAACTTCAACTCCTACTTCAAGGGCCTCAACAATTGATCCTGTTGATCCTATAAAAATAGAATTTTTATTTAAATTTGTTTTAACTTTATTTTTATTATTTTTTATAATTTCATTAATTTTATTTGATAATTTAATATGCTTTACAGAATTATAACATGCAGGATGATTTTTTACTTCATATTTTGAAAAATCATTATTAGCTAAAAAATTTTTTAATAAATAAGTGATTTTTTTTAAAATTAAACTTTCAGAATAAAATTCAATAGGTAAAAAAATTTTATTATACATATCTTTTTCTTCTTGGTAATAAAATCTTGCTGAAGGTAAAAGTTGAATTTTATGACTCTGAGGTAAGATATAAGCTTTGAAGAAATTAAACTGATCATTGCTACTAACGATTAAGTGGTCTGGATAAAATTTTTTATATAATAAGTGAGATGGATATGATGGTACAGAATGTATATACCCTTTAACCATCACTCTATTATTCGTTGCTTTCTTTGCGATTTGAATAGCTCTAAATTGGAAAGGCTGGCCCTCAAAAGGAAGTAATAATAATTGCAAATTTATATTTAAATATTTGTTAAATATATTTTCCAGTTTAATTTTAAATGCATTATGCCAAGAAAAATAAAACAAAAAATTTTCCATATTTTTTGTTTCCTTGCAAAAAAAATTAATAAATAAGCGAAATAGAAATTTTACTTTTTCAAAAAAATTGGTTTTTTCTTCGATAATGAAAATGACATTTTGGATTTGCTTACCTTTTAAAATATTTTCATCACCATTAAATATTACTAACCATAATATATCATCATGCTCACTTGTTTTTTGATTAAAATATTTATCATAAAAGAAATCTTTACTTATATTGCTATTATTTCCCCAAGTTACTACGGCTTTTTTAAAATTTTCATTATCTAATTTACCTAAAATTTTATAATTATTTATTTTAAATAAACTAACTATTTCTTTAATAAAAAATTTAAAAATTAAATAGAATTGCAATTTATTTTGGTAAAATTTTAGTAAAGAATAACCTACCGAAAAATTATACGAACAAAAATAAAAATTATCATTTGATTTATTATGAAAATTATCGTTATAAATTTTTTTTATTCTTTCAAATAAAATCTTTTGCGAATGAACTACTTTTTGCACTATTCTCCACCAGAAATAGATATAGTTTGACCAGTTGTGTAGGAATTTTCCTCAGAGATTAAAAAAAGAATATATTTAACAATTTCAATTTTTTTTGCTGCCCGATTAATTGGTATCATTTTTACTCTTTGATTTAAATCTTTACCAATTTTTTTATGTATTTTAGTATCTGTTACACCAATTCTTAAGTTATTTATTAAAACATTTTTTTTTGCCCATTCTTTAAAATTTGTAGGTATAAATTCAATAGCATATTTTGAAAAGCTATAGGTATATGTTTGGGTGCTTCCACCAAACTTTATACCAATACTTGAGCAGTTTAGTATTCTTCCAAATTTATTTTTTAGCATATTTTTAATTATGTTAGATAAAATTAAATTAGGTATAAAAACGTTGATATTAAATGTTTGATTAACATCTTTGAGTGTAAAATTTGAGAAATTAGATTTTTTTACATAACCAACTAAATTTACAAAATAATCAAATTTTAATTTTAACAATTTTTTGAAATTAGCATTAAAATTTTTTTCATTTATTTTTAAAAAATCTGCTTTAAAAATTTTTAAGTTTTCATGTTTGATTTTTTTTAATTCTGAAGAATTTGATGAGTAATGAGCATAAATTTCTATGTCAGTTTTCTTGAGAATTTCTTTAATTAATTTAATACCAATATCAGAACTAGCACCCAAAACTAATATTTTCTTACCATTCATTTATTTAAAAATTTTTTCCATTGCTGAACATGAGATTTTCCCATTAACGTTCCGGTTACATCACAAACATCGCATGGTTCAAATGCTCTATCCCCTTTTTGTAATCTATCTCTCGCTGATTGGTATTTTTTATTTAACCATATATCAATTATTTTTTCTTTTTTTACATTTCCTACAATATATTTTTTACCCCAATCATGTGAACACATTAGCACCTCACCTGTATAATCTATAAAAAAAGTGTAGTGTGGATAAAAGCAGCTTAATTTTAAAGGTGATTTTAGCGATGGAATTTTATATTCAGCATTTTTCATCATTCCAGATCTATTACTTAAAGTTATGCCAAAATCTTGATCTTCAGTTAAGTATCTATGTCTAATAATAAATTTATTTTTATCTACACCGCCATTTAGTAACATTTTTTCCATTTCGTCTGCCTCTTTTTTACCATCGTAAATACTAATAAGTAGTTTAGATAGACCTGAATTAAATAGTTTATTTGCCCTCTTAACATTTAGGACATCACCGTTTGTAACTATTTCTATTCTAGCATTTGGTAATAAGTCTCTAAATATTTTTATTATATTAAAAATATTTTTATCTAAAAGAGGTTCAACAAAACCTGAAAATAATACAAGACCTTCATAGTTCAACTCTGATAATTCCTTTGCTATTTTTTTTGCTAGCTCGTTTGTTATAAATTCTTTCACATCTTTAAAATCTGGTGCACTACGAGGACAAAAAGAGCATTTTCTATTACAAGTCCCAGACTCACTTATTTCGACTATAGATGGTAGAGGTATATTTTTCTTATAAAACTGAATGTTATCTACAATAGCTCCTTTTCGTGGAATTAAAGGATCTAAAAATTTATTTTTAGCTTTCATAAATTTAAATATTTTTCAATTATTTTAATATCCTTTTTTTCATCAACTGCAAGACTTACACTTTGTGTTTTTACCATTTTAATTTTTCTGTTTAATTCGAAGAAACGTAATATCTCAATATCTTCAGTTTTCTCGAGTTTAGATTTTTTCTTAAATCTGTAGAAAAGATCAAGTTCTTTTTTTGTAAATGCATAAATACAAACTTGTTTATGATAAAAGCTATTTTTTAATATATTTTTTTTACTTCCAGGTATTATACTTCTAGAAATATAAATAAGTTCTTTTTTTTCATTAAATATTACTTTAGGTATATTTTTATTTTGAACATTTTCTAACTTATTAAGATTTTTATATCCGCAAATTATATACTTTATAAATTTTTTTTTGGTTAGAATAATTCGCTTAATATCTATCGGTTTAACTAAAGGCTCATCACCTTGAAGATTTATATAGATATCGGAATTAACTTTTTTTGATGCTTCTGCTACTCTATCTGTCCCTGTTAAACATTTTTTCGAAGTCATAATAAAATTTATATTATTTTCTATTAAAAATTTTTTTATTTTATTATCATCTGTAGCAACATAAACATTTTGTTTACCTAATGTTTTCTGTGCTACTTGGGTGACCCACAAAATTAATTCTTTTCCATTAATCTTTGCTAATGGCTTACCTGGAAACCTAGATGATTTAAACCTTGCGGGAATAATAATTACAGTTCTCATTATATCTGACTAATATTTTTTTTGTTTAATTTTAATTTAGTTTTAGTCAGGGAATATATATTTAATTTTTCGTTATAATATCTCTTTTTTATATGATACATCAATTCTGGTGCGATATCTTGGTTTGGCTCATCTTTTGAGTAACCATCAAAACCTGCTAAATAAATTGTTTTTATATTTCTGGAAATTAAAAAACTAATCGAATAAATTAATGCTAGTGGTGATGAAACTGAAACGTAATTTTTATTTATATTCAAATCTTTATTAATTTTAATTCCATAATCAATAATATTTTTTTTATTAAAATAATTTTGTGTTTTTTTGGATAGACAAGAATATGGAACCAAAATATTTTTACTACATTTTTTAAAATAATTTAGATTCGATAGTATTCTTATAGGGTGGCAAAAAGCTCTTATGTTTATATAATTCTCTTTTATTGTTTTTGTATTATTTAAACAGATAACTAATAATTTATTTTTATTGATACTATTATATAATGAGTCCTTAATGTTTTGTACTCTCTTTCCTGGACCCAAAATTAAAGCTTTATCATAATTATCAATTTTAATCGGCGGTATTTTTTGTATGAAATTATAATCTTTAAAATTATATAAATCGAAGGCTGATAGTAATGTAAAAGGATCAAATTTTTTCGTATTATTGTTTTTTAAAAAATTTATTGCTTTTACATAGTCAATCCTTTTATACCTTCTGTCACTTAACATTGTTTGAATATAGGTAGGATGAATACCATATTTACCAGAAAGTTTGTAAAAATGGTTTGTTCCCCATTTGTATTTTTTTTTCAAAATCAAAAATTGTTTAACGAGTTTTTTAATATTTTTTTTTTTTTTATTCGAAAAATAATTTATTAATTCTTCAGTCTTAGTATTTCCTGGCCCCCTACCCATTCCATTAATAGTACAATCTAACCATTGAACACCAAGCTTATTAGCAACAATAGTATTTTTTAATGCCCTAAACAAATTATCATGTGCGTGTATTCCCATATCTTTTTTCCAATATTTTTTAAAACTTAAAATAATATTTTTTAATTTATTTTCTTTTAAAGATCCCAAACTGTCTGCGATATAAAGTATATCAAAGTAATTGTTTGAAAAATTACATATTTGTTTAATTGACTTTCCACTGATTTCACTTATTTGCATAATATTGATAATTAGTTTAATTTTTTTTTTCTTTAAAAAAGCCATATATTTTTTTATTTTAAAAACTTCATCAAAATGACATGCAATTCTAATAAAAGATATTTTAGAATTTATTAATTTTGTTAATAAGTCTGTGATTTTTTTTTCTTCAGAATTTTTAAGATTTATTAAATCACTTGCATTTATCATTACACCCCACTTTTTATTTTTTGGAAATGAAAATTTATTTAAGAAGTTTTTATCACAAAATGCCGTAAGACCTTTTTTTTTGTCTTGTGGAAAAAAAATAAATCCAATTTCTATATAATCAACTTCTGTTCTAGATATATGATCAATGTAATTTTGAATAAATTTTTTTGAAAATTGCCAATTATTATAATATCCACCGTCTCTTAATGTACAGTCTAGAATTTTAATACTCATTTCTATTTTTCTAAATAATTTAGAATTTTTTTTGTAATAAAATTAATATTTTTTGGAGAAATATCTGGATGCAATGGAAGTGTTAATACTTTTTTATGTACTTTTTCACAATTTGGAAAAAGTCTTTTATTTTTCTTATAATAATCTAATAAATATCCAGGTATATAATGGATACCAGTTTGAATATTATTTTTAAGTAGTTTTTCTCTTAATTTATCTCTGTCTGTTGAATTATTTAAAACTACACAGTAAATATGTGGTACTTCTTTATTGTAGTCTCTATTAAATATTTTTAATAAGTGATTTTTTTTTAAAAAAATTTTGTCATACAATTTGGCAATGGATTGCCTTTTTTTTGCTAAAAATTTAAATCTTTTAAGCTGAGCATTTCCTATTGCTGCATTAATATCACTCATATGATATCTCCAACCTTGAGATTTAACATTAATTTTCCATTTTTTTTTATTTTTGTATCTTAATTCACTTTCATTTATTACGCCTAACGATCGACTGTTTTTAATTTTATTTATTATTGTTTTGTCATTAGTAACAACACATCCGCCTTCACCTGTTGTAATATTTTTTATGCCATCAAAACTGAAGCAATTTATATAACCTTGTGAACCAATTTTTTTTCCTTTATAAATTGAACCAAAAGCATGAGCTGAGTCTTCAATAACTTTCAAATTTTTACTTCTTGCAAATTCATAAATTTTACTTAGATCACACGGGTGTCCGGAGAAATGAACAGGGATAACTACTTTGCATTTTTTCGTAAATTTTTTTTTCAAATCTTTTAAGCATATTGTCATGTTTTTTGGATTGACATCGCATAAAACAGGCTTTGCTCCTGTTGCTGTAATTGCTTGATATGTTGCAACATAAGTTACACATGGAACTAATACATCATCTCCTTTGCCAATTTCACAAGCTTGGAGAGCCAAATGTAAGGCCGCAGTACCAGAGTTAACACATACAACATCTCTACCAAAATATTTTTTTAGTTTAGACTCAAATTTTGCTACTTCAGGACCAAGACCTAAATACTCTCTTTTTAAAACTGATTTAACATTTTTAAGTTCTATATTTGATATTATTGATTTTGATAATCTATACATTTATAATTTTTCCCAGGGTAATTTATTAGTTTTAATCAAGCTTTCTAAATACTTTTTGTCTCTTACAGTATCTATACTATACCAAAAACCTTTATGTTTAATTGCGTATAATTGACTTTTTTTTGACAAATAATCTAATGGCTCTTTTTCTAACACTGTTTGGGAATCTTTAATGCAATTAAAGATTTTTCTATTAAAAATGAAAAAGCCTCCATTAATCCAGCCATAATCCAATTTTTGTTTTTCTTTAAAGGATTTGACTTTATTTCCATTGATATCCAAAATACCATATCTGGATAAGGGCCTTACTGCAGTAACAGTAGCAACTCTTTTATATTTTTTATGAAATGTAAGCAGTTTTTTAAGATTAATATTTCCTAAACCATCCCCATATGTAAACATGAAATTATCATCCTGAAAGTATTTTCCTAATTTTTTAAGACGACCTCCTGTCATTGTATTAGCTCCCGTGTAAATAAATCTTATACTTACAGGCTTACTTACATTTCTTAATTTAAATAAATTTTTACCTATTTTGTATTTTTTAAAATAATTATTAATTGATGCTCCCTTATAACCTGTAGCTATGAAAAATTCAGAGAATGATTGCTTAGCATAAATATTTATAATATGCTCCAATATCGGTTTACCCTTAATCTTAATCATTGGTTTTGGAATTTTATTAGTATATTCAGAAATACGACTACCTTTTCCACCAGCTAAAATTAAAACTTTCATAGATTTATTTTTTTTTCAATCTCATTTTTATTATGCATAAGATTTGCAAAATTAATTATTTTGCTACTATGTTGACTAAGATTGAAAAATTTAACCCATGTATTAGGAGGAACAGTCAAAATTTTTAAACTATTTTCATTTAAAATTTTTCTAGTTTTTCTATTATTTTTATAAATTTCAATTCTAATTTTACCTTTTATAACAAATAAATTTAACGTCATTTTTTTATGTTTATTCCAACCTTTGGTCTCATTTTTTTTTATACATGAAATATATAATTCAGAAAATCCACAATAAAATTTACTTTTTTTAGAAATTATTTTATAGATATTTCCTCGGTTATTTTTCTTAATTTTAAATTTATTTATCATTAATTTTTTGCTCATTTAAAATATTTGCGATTTTTTCATGTGTATATTTGCTATCCATACAATAGTCTTCTAAATCCATATTTTTGAAAAAGTACTCATTATTTATAATTTGAAAATAAGTCTTTTCAAATTGATCATAAGTAGTAACTTTAATTTTTAAATGATAGTCATCATTTGGCAAATGTGCGGTATTTCTACCGCCGGGATCTAAAAATACACACGGTTTTTTTTGACCTATGAGTTCAAATCCCATGGTTGACTGCCACGTGCAAACAAAATCGGAATTTAATGCATAATCATATGAATGCCAAGAATTATATCTAAAATTTTTGTTATCAGTCAAATCTTTATGATCATCAATAAATTTAATATTTGAATTATTTATGATGCTCATAAATCTAATATTTTTTCTTAAACCATCATTTCTACGACCCTTAATACAAATTTTTAATTTAGGAAACTTTGTATTTAGTTTTACAAGCCAATTAAATTGCTCAATCCAGTCATCCATAAAACTACAGTGAGTGTTTTGAAAGTAATTCATGTTACTTGCGATATGAAGTATATCAAATCTCGGTAATTCAGAATTAATAGATTTATTAAATTTTACTGAATTCATAAAAAATGATCCTACAGGATATATTTTCTCAAAATAGCTATTGCATTTCAAATATTGTAAATGAGTTTTTTTCCCTAAAGAGAAAAAATAATCACAATGAGTATACATTCCTGGACCATTTAATTGAGCAATATTTCTTTGAAACAATAACGTCTTAAATCCTCCGTGTTTTTTATATAAATAATTCTTTAAACAGGATGTATTAAATTGCCTCTCTTGAATAAGATATTTTGAATTTATTTTCGAAAAAATATCTTCATATTTCACAATTATTTTGAATAAATGAAGAGTTATATCTACATAATTAGTTCTTTCAGATATTGAAATAAGTAATCCTCTAAATATTATATTTAATATTTTTAACTTCTTATTTTTTAAAATTTTTGATGTATCAATATATTTATATTTATTAAAATGAAAAAAATTTATTTCTTCTTTTAAATCAACACTGGAGACAATTATATATGATTTAAATTTTTTTAAAAAACTTTTAAAACGATAAGCTTCAACATCATGATCCACATTATCTACCATTAAAAAATAGTTTTTTTTTCTACTAAAATTTTTTCTACTATAAAATATAATCCATATAAAAATTGCTAAAGTCTTTATAAACGATTTGATTATATTTTTACCATTAAATCTCTTAAAAAATTTGCCATCAGCGTTATTAAAATTATTAAATAAATAAATTTTTACATCCTGCTCAAAATTATTAAATGGAATATCAAATGTTTTTGCTAAGTTAACTATTATTTTTTTAAATTTGTTATTATCAAAAAATTCTGAGACATAACCAACAAGAATTTTATTTTGCTTATCAGGTGACAGACTTCTGTTTAATTTAAAGTTATTTATATTTTTCATGTGTAGAACTTTCGATCAATGTTTTATTTTCAAATTCATATACTTTATTACAGTCACGTAATGTTTTAAGATTATGAGTAATAATAATAATAGTTTTTTTTCCTTTTATAAATTTAAGATTGTTAAAAATATTGTCTTGAGTTTTTTCGTCTAGCGCACTTGAGGGTTCGTCTAAAATCATTATATCCCTATCAAGATAATGACATCTGGCTAATGCTAATCTTTGTTTTTGTCCAATTGATAAGTTGACCCCATTTTCTCCAAGAAGTGTTTTTGTTTTTTGTGGCAAGTCAAATACAAACTTATCTAATACTGCAAATTTTAAAGATTCTAAAATTTTATTTTTATTTATTTTTTTTATATCTCTAGTTAAAGCAATATTATTTTCTAATGTTTCATCTAAAATAATTGGTTCTTGTGGAAGATAAGATATCAAACTATCTGGATTGATTTTGTTTTGATTTTTATCGAAAATATTAATTTTGCCATTAGTTGGTTTTAGTAAACCAGAAATAATGTCTATTAATGATGATTTACCTATACCTGAAGCTCCTATTATACCGATAAAATCATTTTCATTAATTTTTAAATTTATATTTTCTAGTATGTTACTTTGACTATTTTTGTATTTAAAAGATAATTTGTTTATCTCTAAAAAACTAAATTCTTTTGAACTTGGACTTGTATTTACATTCAATAAGTCAATATCATGATTAGTAGAGTTAGAGTTAATTTCTTCTAAATCTGAAAAAATTTTATTTACGGGTGGAATTGAAAAATTAATTTCATTAATATTTACGACTATTTGGGAAATGCCGGGAAGAAGACGTATTGCAGCAAATGCATAAACAGAAATTGAAGTTAAAATTTCTGCATTAGTATAGCCTAATGCTACTGATGACATTATGAAAGAGCATCCAAAAACAACTATAAAAATTTCTAAAAAATACCTAGGAAAAAGATTTATTTTTTGGTTATTAATATTTGCTTCAGAAATTTTAAATGCACCATAAAAAATTTTATCTAGAAAAAAATCTTCTTTATTTAGTATTTTTATTTCCTTAAAACCTTGAAATAATGCATAAGAGCTAGAATTTAATTCTTTTTCGCCTTTAAGATTTTCTTGTCCATAAAAAATTATTTTTTTTCCAAATACAAAAAAATAACAAAAAGTTATCACTATAATTGTTACAGAAACAATTAAAGTAGTTAAAAAATTAAAATAAAATAAATAAATAATTATTGAACAAAAGACCAATAATTCACCACACAATTTTATAAATGCCTCTAAACCTTGCGTGGTGCTTCTAGTATAATGGTTTATTACTGTTATAATCTCTATCTTTCCTTTAATTAAAAAATTTTCATAGGGTAATTTAATATATTTTTTACTTAGGTTTTCTCTTAAATGTATTAGCTTATTCCAACTAAACTTAGCTAATTTAACTTTTATTAAATAAGAAAATATATTTTTAAAAACAAAAACAATCATTAACAAAATACAAATAATAGCGATATTTGAAAAATTATTTAAAATAGCAATTTTATCAAATGTATCTTCAATACTATTTTCATTTCCAGTAAGGCTTCTTGCTAGCGGGTAAATTATTGATAATGACAAAACTTCTAAAATTGTCAAAATCACAAATAAAAAAACCAAATAAGCAAAATAAGCTTTGCTAGTATTTGTTACAATAAACAATTTATTTAAAAAATTATTAATTCTTGTCATTTTTGAATTTTTTTTAAGACTTTCATATTGCTTTTATTTTTTTTTAATAAATAAAAATATTTTAAAAAACTTTTATCTTTATTTTTTGAAACTTTATTTTCTATAACTTCTTGATAAATTAATTCAAATTCTAAAATATTTTTTACAATATGAACTCTTTTTTTTAAAAGTTTTAATACGTCTTTTGGTGGTAAATTATAATTATCTATAAATAGTATTATTTCAGATGAAGAAAGTAAGCATTCGTATAATGTTGTGCTTAAAAAATCTAATATAATTACTTTGGGTCTATACTTACTTATACTAATATAAGATTTTTGAAAATTTAAATTAAAGTTTTTTAAATTCTTTGCTTCAAGAATAATAGGATATTTATTTTCTAGTTTCTGAGGTAATTTAATAATTTTTTTAAATTTATTTTTATTCAAAATATTGCATATCTTTAGTTGTTGTTCAAAAAATAATAAAGGACATATTTTATGAGGATACAGTTCATATATGGGTGTCGGAATGAACATTGTGATTTTACTATTTCTATGTTTTTTTTTGATATTATTACTATACAAAGAGTAATAATTTGATTTAAACGAGCCCAGTTCTAAAATTTTTTTATTTTTTAAATTTTTGCTATAACCATAAGATAAAAATTTATCACAAAAATTATAATCACTGTGCTTATGCAAATTGTTATAATGTTGTAACCCATAACTTCCGCCGTGTTGTATGCCATAAATATTTATCTTTTTTTTTGAAAGTACTTAACAACATTAGCTATAAATTCATCGGGGTCGCAACACCAAAAAATATCTTTAATGTTATTTTTTTCGATTTTTTTTTCAATTGATGGTAAAAACGTAATTAGACGTTTATCAATTACGTAAACTAGACGAATAATATGTTTAATTATATTAATACTACAGTTTAATTTATTTTTTAAAATATCAATATATTTTTCTAAATCCTCTTCAAAAGTAATTTCAAAATTTTTATTTTTTATTTCACTATAATTAATAAAAGTCGTATTTTTACGATTATAATTAGAGTAAAAAAAATCATATAATGGCTCAATAACTAATATTTTTTTATTTTTATAAAGATTAGTAGATTTTTGTTTTAAGTAGAGAATTAATTGTGAAAGAGTAATAGAATTAACATTTTTTAATTTAGATTTTAATTTATTAAAATTATTTAAAATAATAGTAAATAATTTTTTTTCATGTTTAAATTCATAATCTATTTTTAAATTTCTACCTAATTCGTCTAAGAAGAACGTATCAGCAAAGTGATTTAAATTAATACTTCCTAAAAATATGATTTTCTCTATTTTTTTTCGTTTAATCAATTCTTTAATTTGATCTAATAAAAACATAAAAGATGAATAATCAATAGAGAAGCTATATCTTAGACTATTATAAAAAATATCAATATTTTTATATTTTATATACTTTAAAACTTTTTTATCTCTGTCTAATATGTTTATTATTCGGTGTGACTCTACAAAATATTTTATTAATAAATTATACCTATTTTCTGGTGTTAGATTATAACCAATAAAATGCACATTTATAAATTTATTTTGCTTTAGAAAATGATAAATAAAAATCGAGGTAGTAACACAAAAATTTTCACTACTAATTTTATGTAAATTATTATTAATATATTCAAAGTCGTTTACAAAGAAGCATTTCATAAAATTTGTTTTTTTACAAAAGAGTAAATTGTATACTTAGTACTAGGTTCAATAATTGATTTAATTGTAACAATTTTATATTGTGTTTTTCTACAAAGAAACCTCAATGAATTCTTTGTAAATCCGTGTAAATGCTCCACAAAAAATTCTTCTCTATTTTTACCTTTTTTTGTAGCATTTAAAGTATCAGGTACCTCTAAATATAAAACACCATTTTTTTTTAATATTTTATAAATTTTTTTTAAAAAAGGGATGGGTGCCTCTAGATGTTCTAGCACCTTATTTAATGTAATGATGTCAAATTTGTTTTTAATATTTGCATTTATAAAATCTTTTTTAATAGTTTTTAATTTTAAATCTTTTGATAAATAATTAGATAAATTTTTGTCGGACTCTAAACAGGTAATATTTAGTCCAAGTTGTTTTAAAGAATAAGGAAAGATACCAATCCCTGATCCTATGTCTAAAATATTTTTTTTATAGATATTCTTTTTTTCAAAAAAATTTAGAAAACGCTTGACCCTTAAGTAATTATCTGATTTTTTTTGTGGTAGGTTTAAAATTTTTTTAAAGATTTTATCTATCTCTTTCCCGTATGTGTGTTTGCTGTATTTAGTTTTATATAAATCCTTTAAGTTAAAATATAAAATAGAGTAATGATGTTTACAATTTGTACAATATTTATAGTACCTAAAATATTGTTTCTTACTAATTTTAAAATCAGTTTCCCCTTTTGGTCTATTTTTGTAAACAAAACTTGTTTTAAATTCTTTATTAAAACAAAAATCACAAATAAATTTCATATTTTTTAAATTTTTGTGTATTTAAGATTTTCATTTTCACAATATTTTTTAAATGATTTCATTTTTGAGTTCTTTACGATAACTATGTATTTATCTTTTTTTTTACTAGTTATGACAAAAACCTTATGATTATAGTTTTTTAATCTCCTATTAATTGATGGAGTTAAGTAATAACCCCAACCTTTTTTACAAATTTCGTTCTCATTTTTTTTTAAATTAGTAAAAGTTATTTGTTCATTTGATTTAAGTTTAATCTTACACTTTTCCTGTATCTCTATATTTTTTAAATTTCCTACAATCCATTTTTTTTTTGACTTATATAATTTCATTTTATTAATTTATTTGATTTATTAACTTCCAATTATTACCTTTTTTTTCCCATATTTTTTTGTCTCTATGTTTTTCAACAATATTGAAAAATTCTTTTCTTGTTATTTTGAGATAATCGCAAAATAATTTAATTTCTTTTGAAGGTAGTTTAAACTTATTTTTTTTTATAAAAGCTATAGCATGCGCTCTCTTCTTATTACCTTTTCTGATTTCAGTAGAGAGGTTATCCCATTCCCTAGTAAAGCCAAACTTGAACCATTTCATTAAATGGTGAATCGTAATTAAAAATTCATCATCTATATCTGCAAATTTGTATAATCCGGTTTTTGGTTTATTTGATCTTTTAAAACCATATTTTTTTGAGATGTTATAAATTTTTTTAGGGGACCAATCAAAAAAATAACCAAGAAAAATCTCATTAATTTTAAATTTTTTAATAAGTTCAGAACTAGGTATAGAATAAAAATCTAAATTTTTTTTATTTAAATTATCATCAAACCAATAGCTTATATTTTTTCCCTCGTTTACTCCAAAATTTTCTCTCCATTTATTTGTCATTTCATATCCTTTAAATTTCTTATCTCCTCCATATTCGTATGCTGAATTCTCTCCCCACAAGATTAAAGGTATTTTTTTTTCAATTGCGATTTTCACGGGTATTGCATGTAATGCTAAATGCATTGGGATAAGTGGATTACCAAATTTTTTAAAGGTCTTAAGAATAAATTTCTTTTCAATAATGGGGTTTAAAGATACATCAAGATGATCAACACCCAATTTTATTAAATTATTAAGATTTTTTTGACCTAAAATATTTCTGGCCGGAGATTTCCAAGTTACACATAAAGGCTTAAGTTTATATTTCAATGCAACCAAAACTTGCCAAGTACTATCTTTTCCACCACTTACTGGAATTACACAATCATATGAGCAATTACGTTTTTTTATCTTTTTTATAATTTCAATAAATTTTTTCTCTCTTTGCTTCCATTTTATTTTTTTTGTTTTCTTAATGTTATTATTTTCGCAAGCATTACAAATACCATTAGTATTAATTTTTAAATTAGGTCTTGTGTCTGGTAGAATACAAATTTTACAATATTTATATTTTTTCGGAACACGCATTATTAATTATTTTCCAAAAACATTTTTGTATTTATGATATTAAATATAAATTTACTTAAATAATTTTGTTTGAAATTGCTATTTAGCAAGGTACTTATTTTTTTCTTATTTATAAATTCATCTAATGGTGATTTTTCAAGTATAAAATTTTTCGTCGATTTAGAATTTAAATTTATAAGAGTATCTATAGAACAATTAAAACCCATTTTCTTAGACTCATATAAAACTTTATAATCAACATAATCTTTTGCAGTCTCTTTTAGCAAATATTTTGTAATACCATTTTGAATATTGTATGTGGGATTAATGCTAAACATAAATTCAATTAAATTTTTATCTAAATAAGGTGATCTGTTTTCTATTGAATTCATCATTGCGTTTTTGTCCTCATTACTTAATATCAATGGCGTAGTTTCGTGGAATAATTCGTTTAATCTTCTATTATTATTAAGATTTGAAGAATATTTTTCTTCATGAAATTTTATTTTAATCGGTTCATTTAAATAAGAAGACAATTTTTTGTACTCATCGTAAACATGATCTCTAAAATTTGGATTATCTATATATAAATGAGTGTTACGAAAAAATTTGTTTCTTATGTTATTAAATGTATTTTTTTTCCAATAAGAAACCTCATTTTTCAAAATTTTTTTTGTATTTTTTAATGAGTGAAAATTTAGTAAAAAATGTTCATAATATCCTGAAAATATTTCATCTGCAGCAGTACCTGATAAAGAAACCTTGTATCCATCTTTTTTAATTTCTTTCATTAATAACCAATGAAGATAATGCGTGACTGTTCCTAAAGGTGAGTCATGATATTTAATAATTTCTTTAAGATTTTTTAGACAGTCTTTTCTATCAATATTAATTATTTTATTTTCACATTTTAAATCATTTAATATTCTTTTTATGTTCGGTAATTCATTATATCTTTGATCTGAGTCAACAATTGAATAGGTTTTAATCTTTAAATTCAATTTTTTAACACAATATGATGCAAGCACAGCTGAGTCTACACCACCACCCATACAAAAAGTAATCGGTACGTCTGAAACAGTTCTTAAACTTATTGCTCGTGAAAGTAAAAATTCTATTGTATTTAGTGCTTCCTTTTGCGAGATTTTATAATTTATTTTCGTATTTATTTTCCAGTATTTTTTTCTAAATAAACTTTTGTTATTAAGTATTACATACTCTCCACTGTTTAATGAATGTATATTATTATAAAAAGTATCAGTATCTTTAAATAAAGATTTATAGCCAAAATTTAAATAATTAATTATTTTTTTTTTATTAATAGTAAACTGTTTGTTTGATAATTCTTTAATATATTTTATTTCTGATCCAAAATAAAAATTATAACCCTCCTTATAGTAATACAATGGTTTTTCAGAAAACCTATCTCTTGATAAAATAAGTTTGTTAGTTTTTTTATCATAAATAGCTAAAGCCCACATTCCCTCAAAAAAATCAAAACATTTTTCTTTATATATTTTAAAATATTGTAATAAAACTTCGGTATCAGAATTAGTTTTAAATTTTACATTTTTTTCTAAAAGTTTTTGCTTTAAATCTTGAAAATTATAAATTTCACCATTAAATGTAATTGCATAATTATCAAGAATAAATGGCTGATTTGATCGCTGATTAAGATCAATGATACTTAGTCTGCTATGTAAAAGATATATGATATTCTCATTATTTATAAAGACCTTATAATCTGAAAATTCTGGGCCTCTATTTTTCATAAGCTCCAGAGTTTTATTTATTGTGTTTTTGTTAATTGGTTTAAGACCGTAAAATCCCGATATTCCACACATATAGATTATTTAATAAATGTTTTTGATAACAAATTCCCTTTTTTTATATTTTGTTTCAACTTTTTATTAAGTACTTTGCTCAAATATCTAACACTAATACCCTTTTTTGCTCTGAAAAAATCAAGGTCATTAATTTTTATTTTTGAACCACTTTTTAAATCTTTATTAACAAATATTGATCTTCTAAAAAATTTTTTATTTTTAAACTGATTAGTTTTTTCAAAAGATTTGGTAGTAAGTAGTTGATTTATTATTTTTGATTGCTTAACAAGCTGCCCCATTTCGTTTGGATTAGAAGATAATTTATGATCTCTAAATTTTGAAAAATTATTATTTGAAGTAAAATGTTTTTCTATTACTTCAGCACCTAAAGAAAGTGCACATAATGAAGCCTCAATACCCATAGTGTGATCTGAATATCCAATTTGATATTTCGGATAATTTTTTTTCAAAAATAAAATTTGTTTTAAATTTGCTTCATTATAAGCTAATGGATAGGATGAAGAACAATGTAAAAGTGTTATGTATTTATGATTATTTTGATCAACTTTATTCAAAAAATTTATTAATTTTTCAATTTCTATATTTGTCAATAATCCTAATGATATAAATGTTCTTTTTTTTTCTTTAATTATAGTTTTTATAAAATCATAGAAATTATTATCTGTGGATGAAATTTTATACATATCAAAATATTTTTTAAACTCATGAAAAGAGTTAAAATCAAAAAAAGTAGAAAATATTTTAATCTTTTTCTTTTTGCTATATTTGACTAATTTTAGAAAATTTTTTTTACTTAATTTAAAACGTTCATACTTTTCAAGATTTTTTTTGTCACTAGGAGAAATAAATTTATGTGGGTTTATATATTGTAATTTAACAGCATCCACACCACATTTTTTTGCTGCATTAATTAATTTCTTTGCTTGATAAAAACACCCTTCATGGTTGTTACCTATTTCAGCAATTATAAATGCCTTTTTGTGATTATTTTGCATAATAATGATAAACGTTATATATGTAAATCGTTTTAAATTTATTTGATTTATAAAAATTCAAAGCTTTCTTATTCTTCGTATAAGTTCCAACAATTATATTTTTAAATTTATTATAATAAGTTTGCAAATACAGTATTAGATATTTTCCAAAACCAGATCCAGAATACTTTTTATCGATACAAATTAAATCTATAATAGCGTTTTTTTTTTTAATTTTTAAAAATACAAACCCAATTAATTTGTTATTTAAAAACATACCATGAGTATTTTTCATTTTTTTTTTTTTAAAATATTCCATTATCCAAGATGTCCTAATTTTACGTATTTGATATTTTGACACTCTTTTATCTAAATCAAATCTGCTATGCCTCATATTATTTATGCAAAGATTTATAATTTTTTGTTTGTATTTCTTTGAAACAATTAAAAATTTAATTTTATTAGTAATTAAACTTTTTTCTTTACAGATTTTTTTTTTAAGAATAATATTTTTACCAATAAATTTAAATTTACTTTTATTTAAATTTTTAAAAACTTTCTTATCTTTTACAGTGATAAATACTCTTTTTTTTTTTTTAATTTTTTCTGATATAATAATATCATTACTATAATAAGCATTTAATTTTAAAACTTTTGACAACCAACGATCGGTTATAAGCATTTTAATTATTAAAAAATTTTTTATACCAAGAAATATAATTATTATAGCCTTTTTCTAGTGGCCACTCTGATTTATAATTTAAAAGTTCTTCTGCTTTACTTGTTGATAGCGTTCCTCTCTCTGGCATTAATTTATCTCTTTTTTTAAATTCCATTTTTATATTTGTGAAATTTTTTTTAAGTATTTCAACAAGTTCAATAATTTTTCTACCATCTCCATAAGTTATATTAAAAATCTGATTATAAGATTTTTTATTTCCGATAATTTTTGAAATACCTTGTATTAAATCATCTATATAGGTAAAATCTAATTTTTCTTCTCCAGAACCATTAATTATAATATCTTTTTTGTAGAGCGCATTTTCTATGAAAATTTGTCCAACTCTTCTACTTATGCACCTCTCCCCGTAAAGAGCTGAGGGTCGCACAATTGTGTAATTCAAATTAAATACTTGATTATAGGCTATGATAATTTTTTCTGCCGCATATTTTAGTGCACCATAAATTCCAATGGGTTCACATCTTATTTTTTCGTCAACATTTTTTCCGTCAAAATTTCCATATACCATGCTTGAGGATAAGAAAATAAATTGTTCTAAATATTTTGCTGTTTTAATGGCATCAAGTATATTTTCTAAAGTTCTTAAACTATGATCAAAAGTATTATAGGGTGTCTTATTAGATCTATCTGCATGAGAAACAGCTGCTAGATGTATTACTATTTGTGGTTTCACGGTGTCTATAATTTTGCTTATTCCGTGATAATCTCTAGCATCCTGAATATACATCTTGATATTATAATTTTTTATTAATTTAATTCTTTCTTCTAAGATTTTTTTCGACAATTCAGGGTAAGGTAAATCGTCCTGATTATTTATAAGTGTAATTAAGTTATTCACTGCGAAGCTATCAACAACTGTTATATCATGTCCGTAGGAAGAGAGTTTGACTGCTAAATTATGACCAATAAACCCACAACCTCCAACTATCAAAACTTTTTTCATTTATAATTTTTAAAAATGTTTTTAATTATTTTAACCATGCTTTTTATATTATTTAAAGTTAAGTGAGGACCCACAGAAATACAAATTGAGTTATCACTAAAGTACCTAGCATTAACATAATTTGATGATTTTTGATTATAAAGTTTTTTGTAATATTTTAACAAGGGTACTGGTTTAGGATAATATATACTTGTACCAATTCCAGAATTATTCATTTTTTTCATTATTTCAAATCTCTTATGTTTTATTTTATTATCCAGTAAAATAGTAAAACAATAGAATGAACTTTTAAATTTTTTATTATAATCATGTTTTATTATTCTTAAATTTTTAATATTTTTTAAATTGTCACTTAAAAATTGATAATTTTTCTTTCTTAATTTTAAAAATAAGTCCAAATCTTTTAATTGTCTAATACCTAATGCGGCATTTATTTCACCCATTCTAAAATTGAAGCCAAAATCATCTACATCATAAAACCCCGGTATCGATCTTTGGTTAAGGTCTTTATTGTATCCAAAAGCTCTCATTTTTTTTAATTTTTTTTCATATTTAGTATTATTTAAAATAATCATTCCACCTTCACCGGTTGTAATATGCTTGACAGGATAGAATGAAAAAAATCCAGCATCACCAATCAATCCAACATGTTTGTTTTTATATTTCGCTCCTAAAGCTAATGCGCAGTCTTCTAAAACAAACAAACTATGCTTTTTGGCTAAAGTCATTACTCCTTCCATGTCGACAGGATTTCCAAGGTAATGCACAACTGTAATAGCTTTAGTTCTGTTCGTAATTTTTTTTGAAATTTTTTCTAAATTTATATTTCCTGAAAATTTATCACTATCAATAAAAATTGGTTTAGCACCAGAAGCCATTATAGCGTGAGCAGTTGCTACGTGAGTTTGCGATGGTAAAATTATCTCATCACCACTTTTAATGCCTATACTATGGTAAAATAATGTCATACCTGTAGTACAAGATGATACTGAAATAGCACTTTTTGCATTTGTATATTTAGCAAAAGAGTTCTCAAATTTTTCAATGTTTTTACCGTGAACTAGTCTTCCACTTTTTAGGATCGATTGAAAATCTTTTAAGTATCTTGAACTATTTAGAATAGGTTTACCAAAAGGATAGTATTTCATTTAAGAGATATATTTTTATAATTAATTTTTATTTCCTTATTTTTTTTGATTGAATAGTCTACTGCTAAACAAATTAACATTAAATTGATAATATAATTTTGATTTGGTAAAATTTTATATTTCTTTTTTCTTTCAATAAAATCAATATATTGTTTTAATAAATTTGATTTATTGTATTTAAGTGTTTTATTAATTTTTATTACTTTTGATTTTTCTTTATCACGATTAAAAATTAATTTTGTTTCACTGTAATCTTTAAATATAGTACCTTTGGTACCATAAAATTTTAATAAATGATGGTGATTAGTTACAGATCCAAAATTCGCTGTAATCTTCGCAATTTTGTCATCCTTAAACTTTAGTAAACACACAGTAAAATCATTATATTTAAATTTAGAATTCTTGGTAGAGATTTTATTTGAATAAGCAGTAACTGAAACTGGAAGATCATTAATGTTTAAACAAATTTGATCAACCATATGAATTCCTCCTCCGGAAAAAACTGAGTAAAAAGGTATTTCTGATCTCCAACCGTTTAATTTAATTACCCTTCCATAGTTATAATCTGCTTCTGCATAATATATTTTTCCAATTTTTTTCTTTTCTAAAATGTCATGAATTTTTATAAATTCTTCTACTGATCTCAAAACAAGATTAGAGTTTAAAGAGGTATTCTTATTATTTTTTAATAAACGGTTTATTTTTTTTAGTTGATTTATGTTTTGACAAATTGGTTTTTCACAAAATATATATTTTTTTTTTATCAAACTTTTTTTTATTTGGGAAAAATGATAATTATCATATGAAGCAATCACAATTAAATCTATTAAATTATCATTAAAAATTTTATTATCATTTGTTACCCATTTTGTTTTTTTGTAAAGAGATTTATATTTACTTATTTTTTTTGGGTCTTTCTCACATATATACATCAAATTTAAATAATTTGATTTATTAATAAAATCGGCATGTTTTTTTCCAACACCCATACCAATAACAGCACAATTCAAAGTCATAATTATTTTAAATTAATTTTTTTAAAGTTATCGTTAAGATAAATAAATTCTTTTTTTGTATCTATGGCTAGATTTATAAAACTTTTATTTTTAAAACTTTTAATATTAAAAATTTTAAATTTTTTATAATTATCATAAAAGTATTTTGTTACATGTTCCTTTTGATTTAAAGTGAATTTTGTGAAATTGCTCTTAAAAATATTAGAATTTAAAATTTCAATTGACTGACCTTTTGGAAATGATCTTGGAAAAATATTGGTAACTAAATCCACTTTTTTTTTACCATAAATTTTAATAGCTTTATCAATTAAATTATAATCCAAAAAAGGGCTATCGCACGAAATTCTCAAAAATGACTTATTGTTATATTGTTTTAATATATTGAAATATCTTAAAGCAACATTGTTTAAATCACCCCTATAACAAATTATTTTGTTATTTAAGCAAAAATTCTCCACCCTGTTATCATTATTCCTATTACTTGTTGCAAATACTATTTTTGTAATTTCTTTTGATTTTTTTAATCTTATTAAAACTCTCTCTATAACGGATTTACCATCAATTTTTTTAAAAATTTTATCTGGTAATCTTTTCGAGCTTGATCTTGCCTGGACTATGCAAAGCATTTTATAAAGTCAGCTTTTCAATATTTTTAAATGAGTTATTCTTTAGAATATTTTTTACATCAAATATTAGAGAATTTTTTTTCATATTATGAACATAAAAATTTTTTTTGAGTTTTGTAAATTTTTTATGGGCAACAGCAATTAACAAACAATCTAATTTTTTTGTAAATTTTTCAACAATCCGTTGCTTTATATTATTATTTTTAATTTGTTGTTTGTTTACCCATGGATCTAAAATTTCAACGTCTATATTTTTATTTTTAAAAAAATCTATAATTTTAAAGACTTGACTATTTCTAGTATCACTGCAGTTTTCTTTAAATGTTAATCCCATTATCCCAAGCTGGAATTTACTTTGTTTTTTATCACGAAAAAAAATCATAATTTTTTTAGCTATATATAGAGCCATGTTTTCATTGATTTTTCTGCCTGATGAAATTACTGCCGGTTTATAGCCTAATTTTTCTGCTTTAAATTTCATATAATATGGATCTACACTAATACAATGACCACCTACTAGTCCTGGGGTTAATTTAATAAAATTCCACTTTGTTTGAGCTGCTGAAATTACCTCGTAAGTGTTAATGTTTAATTTATCAAAGATAATACTGGCCTCATTTATTAATGATATATTTAAATCACGCTGCATATTTTCTAAAATTTTAGATGCCTCCGCTGTCTTGATATTAGGTGCAATATAAATTCCTGCTTTAATAATTTTTTTATAAATATTTTTCAGTATTTGTATACTTCTTGGGGAAGAACCACTTATAACCTTTTTAATATTAGTTAAGCTTTTTAATGGTTCACCAGGACTTATTCTTTCAGGGCTATAACCAACATAAAAATCTTTATTTATCTTAAGCTTAGAAATCTTTTCGATTAATGGAATTAAGACCTCATCAGTTAGGCCTGGGTACATTGTACTTTCATATATTATTGTATCTTTTTTATTTACACACTTACTTATTAACTTAGATGATTTAATTAGTGGACTTAAATCAGGCTTTTTATTTTTTTTAATTGGTGTTGGAACAGTGACTACATAAACATTACTATCTTTTATAAATTTTGAATTACTAGTGATTACAAAATTTGATTTTTTTAAATTTAGTTTTGATATTTGTGTATTCTTATCGATATTATTTGATAATTGCTCAACTCTTGTTTTATCTATATCAAAACCTACCACATCAAAATATTTTGATAATTCATAAGCCAAGGGTAAACCAACATAACCTAATCCGATAACTGAGATTTTATACTTCACTAAAAATTATTTTTTTTCCAATCGACTTTTCTATTTAATGAATAACTACCATATACAAAAACTCTTTTTTTATTTTCAGCAATAAATTGACTCGCAGCATGATACGAATTAGGAGTAGATAAAAATATTACCATTTTACCCTCTACAGGTTGAACTGTTTTAGATATTTTTACATGTTTTGCTTCAGGAAAACGTGGGTAATCATGCTGGTTTGTTTCATGATTTTTTTCATAATCAAAGATTTCAAAAGCTCCACCATCATTTAAATTAAAATTGTTTAAATATAAAAGAAAATTTAAAACTCTTGTGTCACGGTCTCTATGAGGACCTCTATAATAACCTTTTCCAGACACAGAAAAATCAATATCTAAATTTAATTTTGTGCCGATAAAATTTTTATTCGCTAAAAATTTTATAATATTTTCTGATATCGAGTCTTGTTGTTTTCCAAAGTAATCTTTAGAAAAACTTTTGTAATTATTGTTAAATTTCCAGTTTAACTTATCAGCTTTAAAAAAATTTAAAAGTGTCTTAAAAGTATTATCATTATTTAAAAATTCATATATTTTTTTGATATTTATAGATGAGGATAATATTTTTTCAAAATTTTTAGAGCCCTTGTTAATTCTTTGTCTATTAACCATAACTGTATCATCAAAATTATCAAAATTTAATATTTCATTCTTTAGCTCTTGTGCAAATTTTTGCGAAATAAATTCTTCAATAATTAAGTGGGGCCAAGGATCGTAATAAGTATTAATTTTTTCAAAATTCATTTTTTAAAAACTTTCTTTTATTTTTAAATATATACTCAGCAAAATAGAAATCCTCAAACTCATCAATATCTAATCCATGTAATCTTGACAATTCATATAAATATGGTCTTTTTCCAATTCTATTAGAGTATTTTATGTAATTTTTTTTAGAATTTATAAAAATAGCACTATTTACTCTGTTTAGAGCATTTGTTTCTTGAGTCTTTGGCCATTTAGCTTTTTTTTGATTATAGTTAATAGGTTTAGTATCATTCCATATAAAACCCTTTAATTTAGTGACTGTTAAAAGGGAGTCATACTTTAACTTTACAAGTTTTTTATATTTAAAAATCACCTTGTCATATATTTTTTCATCTACAAATGGTGATGTGACATGAGTCCATAAAATGTGTCCGTCTGGAATAATTTTCATAGCATGATTAATAAGTTTTTGAGTAATTGTGCTGCTTTTAGATAAAGATGGATCTATTCTTTTATGAATAATAATTTTTTTATTTTTTATACCTTTGGCAAATTTTATTATTTCCATATCGTTAGTTGATAAAAAAATATTATCGATATTTTTACATTTTAGTAATTGATTAAGCTTAATTTTGATTAACCCAAAATCTACGTCTGCAAATTTTCTTTTATTTTTATTTTTAACCCTGCTACTACTTTTTTTACACGGTAAAAAAACATTAATTTTCATTTAATTAATCTTAAAATAGACTCTTTAACAATATTTGGGTTGATATTAGAAACAATTTTAGGATTTCCAATTTGTTTTAATAAAACAAATCTATTTCCGGTATGATTTTTCTTTTTATCTTTAGAAATATTTTTCAATATTATATTTAACATATTTTTTTTACTTTTTTTAAACTTTGAAATATTTATTGGTAATCCATAATTTTTTAAAATTGTTAAATGCTCGTTATATAAATTCTTAACTTTAAAATATTTTTGTGCGATGTGCGCAACACACAACATTCCTAGAGCAACAGCTTCTCCATGTCTATAATGTTCTAAATTTAGTGGGTATGAACTTTCTATAGCCTGACCTATTGTGTGTCCATAATTTAAATACATTCTCACATTTTTTTCTCTTTCATCCTGTTTCACGATATTAAGTTTAATTTTGATAATAATTGCCACCATTTTTAATATTATATTTTTTTCTCTTTTGAGAATTGCTATATAATTTTTTTTTATAAAATTAGTATATTTTTTATTTGTAATTAAAGCGGACTTTATGACTTCTGAAATCCCAGATTTAAAATCTCGTATTGGTAAATTTTTAATAAATGTATAATCACATAGAATTAATTTTGGATGATAATAATTTCCAATAGCGTTAATATTATTATTAAAATTAACAGCCACTTTACCACCTAAGCTACTATCAATCTGAGCAGTTAAAGTAGTCGGCACATGAACAAGATGCATACCTCTAAAAAATAAAGATGCTGCAAATCCACCTAAATCACCAATTGTTCCACCGCCTACAACAATCATTGTGGAGTCCTTTGAAAAATTTTTTTTCTCTAAAATATCAATAATATGAATCAAAGATTTTACATCTTTACATTTTTTACCAGCTGTTATTTTTATTGTTTCAACGGTAAAATTTTTTTTAATTAAATTTCTTGCAAAAGAATTTAGGTATTTTTTCACTAAATACTTATCTATTAAGATTAATACTTTTTTTGATTTTGTAAATTTATTAATTTCATTTGGCAATTTATTTAAAATATTAGTACCAACAATTACCGGATATGAAAAATTATTTATTTTTGCTTTGATTTTCATTATTTAATTTGAAGTCCAACCACCATCAATATAAATTTCGTTACCTGTTATATAAGAAGACTCATTGGATAATAAGAAAAGAATTAAATTAGCAACTTCATCACAATTACCCCATCTAGCTAGAGGGGTTCGTTGAATTGTGTATTTATATAATTTAGGGTATTTTGATTTGAACTTTTGTGAATAACTTGATTTAACAAATCCGGGACATATGGAATTGACTCTAATTCCTCTATTTGCGAATTCAACCGCTAATGATTTTGTTAAACCAATAATTCCGCTTTTTGTCATTGAATAACCACTTAAATCTGAAAATCCTCTAGGACCAACAATAGATGATATATTTACAATTGATCCTTTATTATTGATTAAGATTTTAGAAAATAATTGAGAAAGTTTAAATACTGATTTTAAATTATTATCTATAATATAATCTAGATCGCTTTCATCAATTTTTTCAAATTTCTTTCTTTGTCTTCTGCCTGCGTTATTTACTAGCCCATCTATTTTTTTAAATTTATATTTAACTACTTGAAAAAAATTCAATATATCATTTTTGTCTGTTACATCTCCACAGAAACCTATAACCTTATTTGAATTATATTTGCTTTTTATAGCAGAAATATCTTTTTTTGAACTTGATATGACAGCAATACCTGAACCTGCTTTATATAGTTTATCCAATGTAGATTTTCCAATCCCTTTGCCAGCACCTGTCAAAACAAAATTTTTTCCTTTAAAATTAAAATTAATCATTTTTAATTATATAGTTTATAAACTTTAAATTTTTTATTAATCTTTTTTAAAAATTCGAAAATTTCTTTTTCATGATTTGTAGATGAAATAATAAAATTTTTAACCATATTATTTTTTGATATTGTTGAGCTATTACTGACTGTAAAACCAAAAACCTTTTTTTTACTCAAAAATCTATCTCCATCATAAATTGTAAATAAGTCACTAAAAAGATTATAAAAATAACTCAGTAAAAGATTAGTGTGTTCACCTGCGCAAAAAATAGCGTATTTATTTGTTTTGATCTTACTTTTTATTTTGCCAATTTTTTTACCAAATTTTTTAATATAATTGTTGTGCTTATTTTTATAATTTTTAATTATATTAAACATTCTTAAAGACTCTCTAGTGTCAACAATATATCTACGTTGAAAATTATTTCTCTTTCGGGCCAAAACTCTTAGTGCTGTAAAGGGATTTCCACTATCTTTTGGATTATCAATATGACTTGTTGAAATAATTTCGAACCCATTATTTTCTAAAAGTGTACAAAGACTCTTTTCAGTAAAATGATAAATGTGATCAAAAACATAAAATCCCGGTAGTTGATTGTATCTAGGTTTTTCTGAGTCTGGAACTTCAATGAATATATAACCATTTAAATTTAATATTTTTTTTGCTTTTTTTATAATATTTTTTGGATTTATAGTATGCTCTAAAACTTGAATACATGAAATTAAATCATATTTCACTTTGTTCGATATTTTATTAAAATCACCGACTTTTCCTTTTATTAAATACTTCTTTTTCATAAATGAAATCATAGATTTTGAAAAATCTATTCCAAGAAGATTTTTTATACCTTTTTTTTTAAAAACATTTAAAAAATAACCCGACCCGCTGCCGATATCTAATATTGAATGAATTTTTTCTTTGTAATTAGGAATACTTTCTATAACCCAATTTACCTGACCCTCTCGTCTAATTTTCTGATCACTGGAAATGTAACCAGGTTTTAAAAAATGATTACTTAAAGAATAGTATTTGTTGATTTTTTTTTGAATACTATTTTCAATTTTTAAATAAATCATACTACATTTTTTACATATAAATAATTTATTGGGTTTATTTGTAAATCTATTGTCATCAATATTAATATTTGAAAAAAGATACTTTTGGTGTCTATTATTAAATTTTGAACACAGACAAATATTAAGAGATTTTTTCAATTTGTTTTGATCTAATTTCATTAAATTTTTTTTTTAAATGAAAATATTTATTTCTTGGGTCTATATATTGCGCGTCATTTACAAAAAACTGAATATTTAATTTTATATTATTTTTTTCAGTAGCAGGTACAGACTCGTGAACTATAAACGAGTCAAATATTATAAGATCACCAGGTTTTGCATTAATCACAATTTTTGATTTTAAATTTACGCCCTGAAGACTAACTTCGTTATTGATTAGGTTTTCTCTGCTAATAAATATTTGCTTCCTAAGTTTTTGTTTATGAGTATTTTTATATAGAGCAACTGTACCACGTCTATCATTTACTTCTGTAAGTGGTATCCATATTGTAGCACAGTTTTTAGAAATTACTGATCCAACATCTTGATGTGGGCCTCTTAAGAACTTTTTTTCATCTGAAATATCAACTCTAACAGATGGAAAATCAGTGCTTAATGGCATTTTAAATCCTATGTTTTTTAAAATTTTCAATAAAGTTTCACTTGATTGAATTCTTCTTACACTCGAAGCATATTTAATTAAATCATACGTAACTTTTCTTATTTGAGGGTTATTCTTCATTGCTAGATGAATTAATTCTTTTAATTTTTTGTTTTTTGATTTTTTATTAAATTTTTCTAACTGAACTTTTATAATTTTTTTAAATTCATTATTAATTTTCGTTATATCTTTTTTTTCCAAAAAGTTATTAATTTTTATATATCCGTTATTAGAATATTGTTTTTTTAAATTCATTTAAAATTTCCATTTTTTTATCCAGTTAGCAGTACTATAAAATTTCCAAAGTATCATCATGTTGTCACATTTATTTTCGTAGTGGTCATTTAATATTTTTAAAGCTTTATTTCTATTTATAAAATTGTATTTTTTAGAGCTTAAAACTTCAATTGAATTCACAATTTCTTTATTTAATAATCCTCTAAACCACTCGTTAGCTGGTGAATTAAGACCATGATGCTCTTTTTTATTAATTACCACATTTGGTAGTTTATTTTTCATTGAATACCTCATCAAATATTTTGTCATACCGTTTTTAATCATCATATGTCCAGGAAGTGACCAACAGAACTCCATAAAATTTTTATCTAAAAATACACTCCTTAAGTTTAACCGAAAAGTACTAAAGTTTATATCTTCGGCTCTTGAGCTGGGTGGGGATGAAGTAAACAATAAGTCTTGCCATAATTTGCTTATTAAATAACTATTAGATACAGAAGGAAACTTAATCATTGATACTCTTTTATTTTTTAAGAAATTGCTTTTTAAACCATCATAAATACTTAGATTTCTCATTTTTTCTTCATCCCATGAATAATCTTTAATTTCCCCAGGTTTTTTCCAATCAAAACATTTTTTTTTGTATGTATCCCAAATTTTTAGATTTTTAGTAAAAGTTGTATGATTATGAAATTTTGACCAATATTCCAATTCATCATTTAGTAAGTTGAATTTTTTATTTTTGTATAGATCAGCAAAGTAATATGGAAAATCATCATATAATCCAGCAAGCGCATGATCCCCACCATCACCACCATATAAAATTTTAATTTTATCTTTTGCTATATTTTTACATAAAATATAATGGGAAATCCAAGTAGGTGTAGATACTGGTTCATCGTGTCTTTTAAACATATCATCAATATTATTTTTTAAATCTCTGTTTGTTATATAAATAGGTCTCCAATCAATTTTGTTTTTTTTGACAATTTCTTTAATCCAAAAACTTTCATCATAGGATAATTCGTTATTTTTAATACTAGGATTATTAAAACATAATGAGTAACCAATGTTTTTTTTATTTGATTTCTCAGCCGCTAATGTAGCTATGGTTGGAGAGTCTAATCCTCCACTAATCAAATATGCTTTATTTTTATTTTCATTAAGATCTCTTAATTCTAAACTTCTATTTAAAAGATGTATAAATTTTCTTTTCGCAGATTTTAAATCAATATTTAAATTACATTCAATTTTAAAATGCCATAATGTATTTTTTGTTAATTTTTTCATAGACCACTTATAAATAGTATTAGGCGGTATTATTTTAATTTCATTAAAAAAAGTTTCCTGTTCAGAAAAAGAATATCTATAATTTTTAAATAAGAAAGTTGACAGTGAATTAAAATTGATATTTTTTTTTATATTAGGAAAACTTATTATTGATTTAATTTCTGATGATAGAATAATTTCAGAATTAGTTTCATGATAAAATATAAGGTTTGTTCCGTATCTGTCCCTAACACAGATTAATTCATTATTTTTTTTATCGTATATTATTAAAGAAAATTCACCTTCTAGCCTCTCAAAAAAGCTATATCCAAAATATATATATCCAAAAGCAATAATTTTTTCTAAATTTATATTTTCTTTTATGCTTATTTTTTTTGATAATAGAAAGTTTCGTAAATCATTAGAATTAAATATTTCTCCAATAATTTCGACACTTATATTTTCAAATTGTTCAAAATTTATTTTTAAATAAGATTTTCCATTTGGTGTGTTTTCAATTTTTGCAATATAACAATTCAAGTTCGTATAAGATTTTTCCAAATTGTTTAATTTTATTAAACGCTGAGTGCTCATAAGCGAAATAGCTTTAATAAAATTTTTTTTAGTTTTTAAAAATTTTTTACGGTTATACTGAACTAACAATCGTGACATTTAGCCATAGCTCCGCACTTTGAAAAAAACACTTTTTTTCATTTTTTTTAACATTTTTTTTTAAGCTACAGGACTAATTGAAAAACTCTTTCTATTAAATGTTGTTTTAAAATTGCCCAATAATCCGTAAATTTTATTTTTTTGTAAACTAATAATTTTAAATATTTGTTGGGTAAATGCCCCAGATATAATTTTATATTCGTGATTTAAATCTATATTAAAAAAATTATCAGTTACGTAACCTTTGTCATTTTCATGTTTTTTACAATTTGAAATAAATAGATTTATTTGGGATTGAAATAAATAAAATCCTTCTAAAAGATATTTTAGTCCTTTTGTATATTTAATTTGGTTAACATAATTAATATTATTTAGTTTTTCATGTGAAAAAAATATATAATCGCCTAATAAATCAAATTCTTTACCTATTAACTTATTGTGTTTGTAAGTTTCTATAAAAATTTTAGGTTCATAAAATTTTATACCGTATCCTAATTTTTTTCTTAGATTATTTTTAAAAAAATCTTTTTTTCTTTTATCGTATTTTGCTATTACCCACATACTATCGTTTATCCTCTCCTAGCTCCTTCTTAAGTTCATCGTATTCTTTCATTTTTCTCTTCATAAAATTTAAGGTTAGTTTTACTCTTTCATCTATTCCAGCTGGTGTGATCACATATCTTAGATAAGAGATTTTGTTTTTTTGTTTGCTAAAGTTTTCAATTTTTACTAAACCTTTTTTCTTTAGTTCTTTTAAACAATAGTTTAATTTACCAAGACTAAATCCAAGTTCTTTAGCCATTTCTCTTTGAGAGCTGTTTGGTTTACTTTGAACTTTTCTTAAAACCTCAAAATAATCCTCAGAATTTTTATCGTTATTCATATGTTCAATAATTGAACATATAATGTTCAATTATTGAACAGTCAATCATAAATAAAACTCTATTTATTTATGTTTTTTAATAGTTCTTTAGAAAATTTACTATGACCTAATGCGTTAAAATGCATGTCTTGAGGAAGAAAATATGTATCGATTATAGATAAACGTTTATCCTCATCTATCTTCTTAATAGGTAAAAATACAGATGTAAGATCAATAAAATCAATATTATTTATTTTTGACCATTCTCCCCATATTTTTCGCTGCAAATAGTTATTATCATTTCTATATATTTGTCCTGGCCAAGGGTATATCACAATAGTTAATTTAGCATTTGGGTTTACTTTTTTCATAAGTTTTTTGAGATTGATTAAATAATCTTTGCACAGTTGAACACCTTTATATCCTTCACGTTTATAATAATTATCGTTATAAGTCCAAAAATTTGCTTGATGATTTATTATAAAACCATATTTGTTTGTAAATTCCTCTTGGCTCTTATTTTTAGGATAGATTAAATCATATACAATGTTTGTTAAAAAATACATAACGGTAGTGTTTTTAGATATGAATTTTTTTAGATTATATTCTATTTTTTCATAAATTGAATTTACAAATGGGTTTTTATAATTTTTTTTTGATACCACTTTTTTATATTTTACTTCATATCTGTAGAGTTCATCATATGGGTCTGATATATCTAAAAATACAAATATTTTATCAAATTTAAGATCATAATTTTCAACAAAATATTTAAATTTTGTATAATGTATTGATGGCGAATAAGATACGGCTGACATATTAATTACATCTATACTATAACTTTTGTAATACGATGTTATTATACCTGAGAATGTCTTTTCATACTCGATACCAGCACCTTGTGTAAATGAATCTCCCATGAAAATAATATTTTCGGGATTATTTAATTTATATCTTGAACTATTATTGAGTATTATTAAACCATACTTGTCAGATTTTATTATTTCTTCTAAATGTCCCTTACCATAATAATTTTTTTTTATCTCATGGTGATAAATATCATGATTTACCATGTAACTGTTTTTTGCAGACAGATAGATATTTATTTTATTATAAACAAAAGTTAATAATATATCTAAAAAAAAGACCAAAATAAAAAAAAATGTTATATAAATTTTTTTAAAGGAATTAAGCATTTTTTAATAAAAAATTTTTTTTGTTTTTTGTTGAGTGCTATTAGTTATTTTTAAATCATCTAAAAAGTCGTGTTTAATTTTATCTAGTAATTTATGAAATTTTTCAAATTCATTATCATTAAATAATATTCCTATATCTTTTCGTAAATCAAACTCAATAGGTGTATTTGTAAAGTTTTTATATTTATAATTTAAAATTTTTGGTTTAGTATTAAAAAGTATAGATTTATACCCTGAAATTAAGAAGTACTCCATAAAAATACCAGACCAATCAGAAATAAGATAATTAAAAATGTTGAAATTTATTCTGGGAGAAATATCGATATCTATCTTTTTACATTTAAAATATTCCACAGAAACTTCTTTCTCTTGAAAACTCATTGGGTGAGGCCTAACTATAAATTTAAAATTTTTTTCTCTTAATTTTTCGATTATATTTAGAAATAAATTATTTTTAAAGAAATCTGTTTTCCATGTTGGAGCAATAAGAAAATCAAATTTTGAGTTATTTTTTATAGTATTTTTTTTAAAATTTTGTAAAAAAAAGTATTTAGATTTAAAAATTTTGAATTTTTTATTGTATTTTTCTCTTATTTGATATGCCTCTATATTTTGATAAGAGTTAATCACTTGCACTGCATCAAAATTAATAAATGCATTTTCATAATAATTTATTGATAGACTAATGTTAGAATGCTGGATATAAATATATTTTGATTTTCCAATTAAGGTTTTTTTAAATAAATTTGTATTTATTCCAGGTGTAGTTGAGTATATATATTTAAATCGCAATGTAAGAAAAAATATTTCTAAAAAAAAGTTATTTAAAAAGTAAATTAATATAAATTTTGTAGGATCGACATCAATTTTTTTTAAGCTAATTAATATTATTTTGGATTTTGGATTTTTTTTATAAATCTTTTTAATTAAAGGATTTAAGTATTCCAAGGTATATAAATTTTCAATAAAAATTACTCTTTTTTCCCTTATTAAAAAGGTTTTTAAGTATGTTAATATATCCCTAAATGTATTAATCAATTTTTTAATCAGCTTTACTTTCCAAATATTTTCTTAAATTTGTTTTTTTGGTATTTATGTCAATAATTTCCATATTATGAGGATATATATATGAATTTTTATTCTTAGGTAAAAAAAACTCATATATCTTTTTAGATTTATTTGTTTTGTTTTTAATTAAATCAAAACTGATATTTTTTTTGCAATCATTTCTCAACATTATTTCACAAAAGTAATAAGATAAATCACTCGAATAGATAAATGTTTCATTAAATATTAAATTATCATTGTTTGTATTTTTTTTTTTTATCATTAAAAAAGGTTCATACCTTCCTTTAGAAAAATATTTATTGTTATTAATTGTTAAATTTTGTGGATATTGATTAAAATAATGTTTTAGTCTTCCATGATCTGATTTTAAAATAAAAGTAGTGTTATGAAATAAATTTTTATCTTTTAATGCAAAAATAAACTCATTTATTAATTTAAGAACACATTTTGTTAATAAATAACTTTGTTTAGGCAATGTAATGCTTTCCTTCCATTTTAAATCATAATATTTATTTTGACATTTATCGTCATACTCAACCGGATTATGTGTGAAATTAAAATGCAAAAACTTAATTGTATAATCCTTTTTTTCATCGATTATTATATTTGATTTAAATTTGTAAAAATCATTAATCGATAAAGCATTTGTATTAGATAATTTTAAATCCTTGTTAAAAATAAATTTTTGAACATCTTTTTTACTAAAATAATTTTGAATATTACTATTTATTGGATGGGAGATATTTCTCCTAAAAGACGGTAGAATTATCTCTTTTAAATAGAAATAAAAATATTCCTTGGATGATAATTCTTCTATATTAGGTTGTATGTGTTTGTTTACTTCTCCATCAAAAAAGAGTCCGTATTGCCCATATGTATTTAAATTAATGTCTTTGTTTTTAATTATAATTCTGTTTGAATTAATATAATTAAACATTTCTCTCTTTTTAAACTTTTTATAATCAGTATCTTTATCAAAACCCCCGAATATTTCATTAATTAATTGACCATAAGTTGCTGGATATTGTGCATTAAAATTTTTATAAATTGTAAAATCTTTAAAATCAGTTTTTAGTTTGATACTTTCGTTAATTGCTTTTTCTACATCAATGCTTGATATTCCGTCAAAACTTAAAATAATAAAATTTTCTTTTTTCGAGTACTTAGTAAGTTTTGAAAAATCAACTCTTTCGACTGGTTGTGAAATATTTATATAAAAATATATAAAATTAAGTAAAAAATAAATCGATATAAAAATGATAAAGGAATTAATTAATTTCTTATTATCCAAATAATATAATATTAAACATACGATTAAAATTTTAATTAATATTAAATAAATAATATGTATTTCAAACTTTCTGATAATCTGAAGATCTGTATTACCACCTATAGGAAAACATATACCAAATATTATTGTCCAGATTAAAACAAACAATAAAAATAATGATATAATTTTATTATCAATTATTTTTGTAAGATAAAATAAAAATATAGAAATAAAAAATATTAAGATAATTGATATTATTAATAAATAAACTATTGGAACGTAATTTAAATACAATAAAATATTTTGATTTCTTGCATGTGTTAATATTGGAATTAATATTAAATTTGCAAAAATAATTAATGATACAACCGCAGTATTTGAAAACAAAAAATTTTGATTTATGTGTTTATTTAGAAAATATTTCATTAAATAGCAAGCTCTTAATGTTATCACTCATAAAAGTAAAGTATTTTTCTTCACTATAATCAATACTATCTTTATTAAAACTCTCATAATTGTTATTCAAAATTTTTCTTAACATGTAACATCTTAATAAAGGATCAAAAAAACTAAACCAAAGTCTATACATGTCTTTGAGATTGTATTCTTTTACTCTTGGCAACTTAAATTTTGGTATGTCTAATTCCAACCTTGATATAATTTTCCCTTTATCTATCTGTTTTGTTAAATAAAAACAAGATACTCCAACTTTTTTTCTAATGTATGGACCCCATAAAGATCCATCAGCACCTCTTATGTAGGGCAAATAACCAGGATGTATATGAAGAAAATTATTTCTAAGAGTCAAAATATTTTTTTTTAAAATATGTTTACTAGATATTAAAAAATCTATATTACCAGAGTCCTTTATAATTTCAGCTACCAATTCATTATTTACATCATTTGTATTTGCGAAAACGGTATTACAACTCAATTCATTCAGTAACTTAAAATTATAAGAATTTTTAATAAAATTAGCTGGAAAGTTAAAATATTCTTCTATCTGAGATAATAAATAGCCAATGGATTTGTTTTTTAAAAAATTTAGTGCCCAAAAATTATTTTTATTAAATTGGGCTCTTAACATAAGACTGTTTGGCAGGAATGTTTTTTTATTTAAATAAATTAATTTTTCCAGATTATAATTATATGTAATTAATAAATTGATATAGAATCTCGCTATTGGATTTTCATAAAATATTAATCCTTTAATCATATTTCTTAATAGCTTAAATTGTTAATAGCTAACCTTTTAAATTTTTTGTAATCATCATAATCATCAAATTCGTACCAAAATGCTCTTATTGGTATAGCCTTAATAAGATAACCATTTTTTATAAGAATATTTAAAAATCTTGTAACATGTAAATTATTTTTATCCTTCAGTTTGTTGTAAATCTTAATAATTATTCTAATTTTATTTTTAGGAAAGAAAACCAACCCCATATATTGATAGTTTGAATTTTTTAAATTTTTTATTTTAGATCCAATCTTTTTAATAAATAATTTTTTATTCAATTTTAAGTCTTCAGCATCTTCAAATATATTTTTATTTCTAAATTTCCATATTTTTTTCCAATTCTTTAAAACTGGCAGAGTGATATACTTTTTTTTTTTCTTTATAATTTCTGTAATAATCTTTTTATCGAAATATATATCGCTATAGATCATTAAAGTATCATCATTTATATTTTTTAATCCTAATATAAGCGAAGACATCATATCTTTCTTAGCAAAATCTTTATTGTGTATATATTTAATATTTTTTTTTTTAAAGAGCTCTGATTTTATAAGTTTTTGTTTAAAACCGGTTACAATGTATATTTTTGTTTTATTTTTTCTTATTTGATTAATTTTATCTATAATATGACTAATTAAAGTTTTTTTTTTTACCTTTAACAATGATTTGGGCTTTTTTATATTTTTATATATTCTACTACTTTTACCCGCTGCTAATATTAAGAAATTCATATTTTAAAGAAATCATAAATTAATTTGTTTACCTTGTATTGTGTGCCATTCTTTCTTTCTGGATGAAACATCATACACATAATTTTTTTATTCTTCGATAATACAAGTTCAATTGTATCATCCTTATGTCTTGCTAATATATCAAAATAATTTCCAATCTCAGTAATACAAACTTTATGAAATGAATTTACTTTTAAATTTTTTATATATTGCGAAAAAATTTTGGTATTAATTATTAAATTATGATTTTTTCTTATATGATTATTTTTAATTTTAAATTTTCCGTTATATTTTGTAGCTATAAGTTGAAAACCCCTACATACACCTAAAACAGGAATCTTTTTTTTAATTGCAAAATTAAGAAGTTTACTCTCAATAATATCTCTATTGTAATTTATTTTACTATTTTTGAACTTATATAAATCATTGCCTCCTGACAAAATTACTCCTTTAGGTCTCAATATTGATAAGTTTTTTTCAATTAAATTAAGTCCGTAAGAATTAATTAAGTTTATATTTTTTTTCTTAAATAATTTTATCCAATTATTATCTGTAAAACTTCCTTCTTCAAGGTAACAGTCTTTGACTAATTTAGAAGAAAATATAATATTTTTCATTTAGTTAAAAATTTTTAAAATTTTATCTTTGCAATTTAAATACAGATTATTTGAATTCACTATTTTTTCATAATCAAATCTGCCAATTCCGATTACAGCAGGAATATTTAATTCCATACACCTGATTGACATATGTGAATTTGCTCCGCCATATTTAGTTATTAAGCCTTTAATCTTATAAGTAAAAATATAATCATATCCTGGATCAGCACTTTCTATAATAACAATTTTGTTATTAAGGTTTTTTTTGTTATTATTTTTTTTGTCGATTTTAATTAATTCTCCATAGCATTCATTAACAGTTATAAAGTTACCTTCAAAGCTTGTTTTCTCAAACACATAAAAATCATTAAAATTTTTAATTAAATTTGGGAATTCTATTTTGTCTGTTACCTGAAATTGATGACGACAATTTTTAATCTTTTGATTAATTGTTTTCCTAAGTTTATCAGTTTCTAAATTGTTGTAATAGTATAGAAGATCTTTAATTGAAATATGTTTTAAATTTTCTTTTGATATATTTAATTCTCGAGATAATTTTCTTATCTCTTTAAAAATTTCATTAATTGAAATTGTAAATTTAAGTTTAGATGTCTCTCTTAAAAAGATTACTTTTTTTGCGAAATTAAAGAACATATCACAATTAAATTTTAATCCATGTTGTTTAAATATTTTATTAATTTGTTTGATTTTACTTTTTTTTAAATTAAAGGTTCCTTTTTTAATATAAGATAGATTTTTTCCAAAAAATTTTTTGAAATTTTCTGAATAATTGAGAGAGTCTATAGAATATGTAGAGGGTCTAATGTGTCCGTATTTAGATAAAAAATCTTTATAGTTATTTTTTTTTTTAGATTTAAGATATAAATTATTTATATCACGAGTAACAGAGTCAATTGACGAATAAAAGTTTTGTAACTCTTTATTATTAATTATATTTTTGAGATTAAGTGATTTTAGAATTTTTGTAACTATGAAAGCACTTCTTGCAAGACCTGCGAAAGGGATTACACCATTATGTTTACAATTGTTAACTAAAAAATAAATTTTTTGTATTGGGCTCATGTGAAGATTTTTAATGTTCTCAAGTTCAGAATCTAGTTTTTTTAATTTATCTAATTCTATCCTTAATAAATCCTGTTTAAAAATTACTCTGTTAGTAATTTGTTTCAAAAGATTTAAATAAATTTTCGACTCTTTTTTGTTAAGATATTTATCTACATTTTGTTTAGAATTAATGTCATAGCAAGTCTCTAGTAATTCAAACTCAACTTTGTCATGTAAACCATTGTTTATTGATAACTTTTTCATCGTGTAATTTAAAATTTTTTTGGAAATTTTTTTATCTAATGAGACTGGTAGAAAAGAATTAAAATCGACTCTTACATCAATGTAAGGAGAACCAGCAATTGTTACCATTAAAGGATTAGGCCTGACATCTTTATAACCATAAAGAGTCCTCTGAATAGCCCAGGCTTCGTCTGTAATTAATTCGGAGTATAAACTTAAGCTTAAATTAGATGGTTTGACACCTATCATTTCTGCTGGATTCCAGTCTGCCATATTTGAAAACAAAGTATATTCTCCTATTATATCAGGTAATGTTTTTTGAAGTTTAGAGAATTTTTTTTTTATGTTAATGAAATTTTCTAAAATATTTTTATCTAAATCATTATTTTTTTCTTTTTGTAAGTTATTATTATGCAAGGGTCTACACTGAAAAATAATTAGAGAATTTTTTCTAATAGCAAATTCTATGTCCAAAAAATCATTATTAAAAAATGTTTCAATTTTTTTAATTTTTTTTAAAACCGATTTAAATTGATTTGTATTTTTAATTTTATCTTTATGAACAATAAGTGTTTTAATAGTTTTATCTTTTTTTCCAGAGGTTATTACATCAGTTTTACCGGAACTATCATAATTTATTATATAATATGGAGATAAATTATTAATATTTCTTGTAAAAATTACACCTGCATATTTAGTATTTTTAATTAAATTTTGAATAATAATTTGGTCATTTGAATTTTTAAATTTTTTTATTATAGAGTTTATAGATTTAATAATATCACTATCTGAATATTTTTTTAATATAATAGAGTCATATTTCCCTGCATTTGTAAATTTTCTAGTATCTTCATTTTTAGAAGATGAACGAATGATAATAGGTTTATATTTAAATTTTTTATTAATTTGATTTAAAAAAAATATTTTATTTTTTTTAAAATTTTTGACTTCAGTATATAGAAAATCCGGTACAATTATTCCTAATTTTTTGCTATTTTTTTGCAGAATTTTAATTGTTTCTGCCTTAGTTTTCATTTTTTATTTTTCTTTTGCATTTTTTTTTGTAAATAGGTTTCTAACATAATTTTTAATTTTCTTAAAAAATGCTATAACTGCTGCTAATCCAGCAAGCAATGCCTGTAAAATTAAACTACCAGAACCTGGGTCTAAATAAGCATATGAAGTATTAGGAAATAAAAAAATTAATATTAATAATAAATTGAAAATTTTCATATTCGTATTCTAACCTTATGAAATATTTCTACAAATTTGTATATCGAAATTTTTTCAGTGCATAAATCAAGCCAATTGGGTTATTAGTACTGGTTAGCTGCACGCGTTACCGCGCTTCCACACCCAGCCTATCAACGTTGTAGTCTACAACGACCCTAAAGGAAGAACTAGTTTTGAGGTGAGTTTCCCGCTTAGATGCTTTCAGCGGTTATCTCTTCCATACTTAGCTACCCGACACTGCAGCTGGCGCTACAATCGGTCCACCAGTGGTATGTTCACCCCGGTCCTCTCGTACTAGGGGCAACTCCTCTCAATTCTTCTACACCCATGGCAGATAGGGACCGAACTGTCTCACGACGTTCTGAACCCAGCTCACGTACCACTTTAATTGGCGAACAGCCAAACCCTTGGGACCTGCTCCAGC